>Ga0115856_100205_pt1 | contig 20910 bp, 12 predicted proteins | sample InSIn4gowninarea_FD_83870 | JGI IMG/M metagenome (GOLD analysis project Ga0115856, IMG submission 83870)
AGTATAATATGCAAGAAAATCATCATGAGTAAGTTTTTAAAAATGAAACTGTGCACAAAATACATTGACTAAATACACAAATTTCAAAATTTCTTGCAACAAAAGTAGAAAAAATTATAAATGCAAATTTTTATATGTTGTGAAATTAAAGCACATAATTATTTAACAATAATATCAAAAAGACAGGCACTAAGCATACACAATACATTGTTGCAATTACAAATTTAACAAAATAATTTTTGAGAGCAATTTTGCTTAAAATAGCAAACATATCTGGTAAATAAAGTTTTTAAGCTTCACCTCTTAAACATTAAAAAAATCAAAAACATCACAAAAATCAGGAGTAAATGTCTGAAAAATTACTCTAAAAATTTTCCAAAATTCTGAAAATGTAATTATGAAAAATTCAAAATTTTAGTGATAAGTATTAAAAACAAATATATGTTTGTATATTAAATCTTAGATATGCATAAGAAATTAATAATAAAAAAAACTCAGTGAGAAAATCTTTTAAAAAATTAAATTTTTCAATAAAAAAATGATTGCCTTTCAGATGTGGCCTACTTTATTAAGTATAACTTAGTGCCAGTTAGAAATAAAAGTAATGATTATTTTGCAAAATAATTACTCGATAAATACCAGAGTTTCAAATGGACATTATACTTACACAAAGGAAAAGCTTACACACTATATACTCTCTAATAAAAAAAAAATTAATGAATGCATAAAAAAATATTAAAACAACTTTTTTTTCTACAGATACACACACTTTTCCTATATGAATATTTTATCATTTTATAAGACAATTCTCATTTCAATAAATAATATTACTAAATTCATAATAAAAAATGTTTAAACATATTTTTATTATTCTAAATACAATAAATATTATATTTGCTTAATATATAACTATACAAAACATAAAATCTGGTATTTATTTTTTTAATTAATTTTTAAAAATTAAATTATACACTGAAATATGTGCAATACAATAACGTCACATAAAAAAGTACAAAATAATTTTAAAGGTACACAGTGGTTAAACATTTCTGGAGGATGGCTTAATTAACATTTACTTTCTACTATATACACAAAGTTTAATTTTCACACATACTTTGAAACAACAAATAATGTTATAAAATTGAGAATCACTACAATAGTTGTGTATAATTTGATGCATTTTCAATCGATAAAAAAATCTGAACAATCACCGGTAAACATTTCATTTTGGTTGATCTTATGAAATACTGCTAACAAAGTTGAAGGAACTAACTAATAAAAATGGTTAAAGATGATTTTAAGTCACTTTATTGAAATAGTTTTGAAATTCAAAAAAGAAATTAATAAAGAACAACAAAAGATATATATGTATATATATTTAGGCACATGACAGTCATTCATTTGCATCCTTAAATCAACTGTAAAGAACTTCAGCATTATCCACATTACAGATTGCAACAAAGTAAGGTTAACCTCACAACTGACAAATGCAAAGCAATAAGTGGCAGGCATTTAACAGTACTTCTAAACTGTGTTGCATTGTTGTTTAACAGTACAACCATATAAAACTTAAATCAATGATGATAAATACAAAATATTTGTCCAAAAGTTAAAACGTTTTGAAAATGATTTAAACCTTTATGCATATAATTTACTAATTTATTTAGCTACATATATATATATATAAATTACAAGTTCATATAAACTTCATGAGCTTGTGATTTTCCTTTATTTTTAAATTTGTTAATTGTTGTTTAATTTTAAGTATTTTGGCTTAAAACTTTAAAATTGTTGCTTTGCTATTTTTATTTATTTACTGGTCATATGAAAAAACCTTTTATCACTAATTAAAAATAATTAACCAAATAATATTTTTTTTACTAAATGTAAAATAATGATTTATAGAATGCTTTCATATTATTAGTCATCTAACAATATTAAAAATTTTTGAATTTTTTAGCTCTATGATTAATGAAAATTTGCATAAAATGAATAAAAATGAACTAAAATAAAATTATAAAGCAGTTTGAGAGAGTAGCATACATTTGTTCCTGTTTTAAGGAAATAGCATAAATGATTTTGTTTGCTATAAGTCACTTAAATAATATTGTAAATAATTTTATTCATAGTTTTAATGAGAAAAACAAATGCTTACTACAAGTAAACATTTAGCACGCAATTCAATAAGTTTTAATTCATGATAATTCTTTATGCAATATCAGTTTGTAATGATATTGATGGCAGTGAAATAAAAAGTAAAATAATCAATTAAAAAGTAATTTTGAATTTAGTAGTTATTAATTAAGTAATAAGTTACTGAAATCTCAGAGTTCTCAAATAAACAATTTTCCAACTTTTGTTTTAACATGAAAACATGCCTTAACTTCCAAAACTACTTGAAAAACTTTATGAAACAAACAACAAAGCCGTTGCCAAAATGTTAAATCTTCATTGATTAAATAGTTAAAATAAAGACACCAATAATCTCTACAATGTTATGTCTTGTGTAAGCATATAGTATATGGTAAGTTATTTTAAAGATAGTTTACATGCCACTGTTGCCAGCAAAGAATGAACTTTGAAGTTACACTACAGTGATTAGCTATAGGGGAGAAAAGATGACACAAAAAGCCAAATTATATTATTTTATGGATGCATGTTTGTTATGTGCCCAGGAACTGGCATTTTTACATCATCTAATATTGTTCCAAGTAGCATTCCTTTATTTTATGTGCCACATTTTACAAAAGATAGATATTTAACACATACGAAACAACATCAATTATAAGATGCAGGTTTTTATTTTAATTTAATATCTCTGTACTCAAAATATGCTTCCTCTTTGGAGGAGGTATATGCATTTGGAGTTTTAGACGATAACTTTATTTGCCCAAATAAATGACCAACTCTTGGTGTGACTAGCCAACTGTACACTTTCAATGTTTCAATTAACAAACCATTTAAGAACTATTTTAAGGAAAGAGTACAACTTCTGGTCGAGGGTAAACAACCATTCATTGATTAAAAAATAAAATAAAAATGCCAGCAGCAAAAATTGTAGAATGAATCTTTGATACTTAGAGTAAAATCCTGAATCAATAATAAAATACACCATTAAAAAAACACTACATCTATCCTTTGGCAGTCCAGATGATACTTTATGGGAAAACACAACCCAAAATTTAGTAATAAATGCTTCAGAAAGTAGTAATACCTGAAAGCTACAAACTGAATCCAATGTTTCTGATTTTATAATTAAAAAGAGCATAAATAGGCAGTATATTTACTAATTTTAAAATATAGTTTATAGCTGTAGTTTCATTAAAGTATTTGGAGTCACTATTTTATTAATTTCCAGGTTAAAAAAATTAGAGTGTATCTTATAACTGATGTCATATTGGAAATTATTTATAATAACTTTGTACAGTAATATGCATACAAAACATGATGTTCAAATAGTCTATTACAATATGAATAGAACGATGATGAGAACAAAAACAATAGTGACAACATAACATTTTCTTTCAACAGTATTAGATACATTTTTACCAAATGTTTCATAATTGTTATATTATAAATTTACATTATAAATTTGAGCATTTCCCTACCTTGCATCATTTCTTCTTTTTAAGAAATATAAACAAAAGTACCTACTACTAAATCAAATCACATTGTCTAATGCTGATCTCAGCATTCAAAATTTTAGAAAAAGTCAATAAACTTTCATTAAAAAATCAATTTATAAAATTTCCTATAAGTATGGCAAGATTAGGCAACAAAGCAGAGTTTTAAACCTGCTACAATTACATACTTAAAAGATGCATGACTTGTCATACAAATTACTTTCATTAATATATTAATTCTAAATATTATTACTATAATTTTACTTATTGTTAAATATAGCAAATGATTCTAGAAACACAATATATATTATAAGAGAAAATGCAATATGAAAAATTGATAAATTTATATTGACCATTTTATACCTAAATAACGTGATTTTTAGTTAATTCTAACTAGTTTATTATACTTAGTTTATGCTTTTTTTAAGTTTATTCTTAATCAAAATATAGCCTAAATTAAAAATTTTAACAATTATGATTACAAATCCCATTAAATACTGAAATAAAAACAAATATAGAGTAAATTACAGAATGTATGCCAAATTATACAAAATGTTTACAAAATATATTATAGGAATTCATAGTGGCATTAAATTTCTCATTGAGACAATGGATATCTGACAAATATAATTCTACTATTAAGAATTTTTACGGTACTAAAAGTATATCATTATCAATGATGTTCTTTTTCGTTTTGAACTTGTGGTCCACTGATTACATATAACTTCTCTTCAATGAATTACTAACAAGTTTTTCTATTTTTTGCACTTGAATTTTAATTGAAAAAGTGAAGCTGTGGAAAATTCATCTAAGGAATAATGAATTATCTTGAACAACATATATTATTATTGCAGATAATTTAAAGTTATTCTTAATTCTCATATATTATCCTTTTATTTTTTTTATAGAATGACAAATATATTTCCATTGTTATTCTTAATAAAATGTTCTATGCATAAATTTGGGTACTAGGAATCGACAATGAAATAAGTGTATCTTAGTTTAAATTTATCAATAGGTGATAACAGTAATAATTTTTTTTTTTTTTTTTTTTTTTTTTTCCTTATAAAAATAATTTTTTTTGTTTGATATTCCTTTTGAAACTGAAAAATTAACTCATTTGTTCTTTATTTAGAAAAAAAGAACAATAGTAATATTGATGAAATTAAACTTTTGTAAAAGTAATTTTAAATGCAATGTTTACAAGTAAGCATCTTTTTTAGTTCAGAAAATAAAGTTTTCATAAAAGCCATAATGATTGCTTCATTCAAATAGGCCCACTAAACACTGGTACTTGCACACTACATTCAGAGATGAAATAAAATGTAATGACAAACTGCCAAAAATAGATTTGAATAAGTAGCTTTAATTGCTGTGAAATGGCTTTTATGTACAGAAATATTTATTCCAATTTCTTCTTTTAAAATCATTACTTTGGTACTATTACTTTAGGTACTTTGTTCAGCAAAATTTTACAAATAAGTTTGTTTGTGTATTCCTAAATTTTGCCCATTACCTTCTGCAATATCTATGGTAGCTTAATTTACCATTTCTAGAATATGAAAAAAAAAATGCTTTTTTTTCTAACCACAAGTAATTACATCTAAAATTACTGGTTCCCAATAAAGACAATACATTACATGAATTGCATATTATAATCAAATTACATATTATTTTGTACAATCATCTGATAAGAAAAAGATTACTTTTCAAAAGTAATTTTAAACAATTTAATACTGAGGAATAAGCACGAAAAAATCTTGTTATCCCAAGTAATATATAAGTACCAGAGAAATTTAATTATTTTAATCAACCCTATTTTTTGATTTAATTTAATGCTGCATATTCTGTCATGGCCTTTGTGACAGATACAGTCATATTTTGTCTATGCAGTCAATTATCTCAAATCTGCCACGCTACGATTCAACACATTTTTTAGATGTACACATTAAAATTAGCAGAATTGGCTGATTTAGAGCTTAATGTTCAGGGTTTTAAAGCAAATAAATTTTGATTTTAGAGCATTATTTACATATTTTTTTTTGCAATCATAAGATAAAAATAAAGAATTTAAGATATTTTTTGTCAATTAGCAAAACTCTTGTGGTACATATTTTTTAGGAAGTCTTGAGTTAGCAATACATATCATACATATTTTATCAAAAAATCCTCCAATCTGAATAACCAATAATTTTAGAAGTTTCCTTAATGGTGAAACTCAAAAATTGTATGAATTTTCAGTGCTGCAATCTTGGCAGAATCAAAATATTTTGAGTTTATGCATTCTTTAAAAAGAAACACAAATTCACACAGCATTTACAAAATATTTACCATTGCTATAAAAATTAAACAGTTGTGACACTGGAAGGAAAATTTAAAAAATGTATTTGGTTGGTGATAATGGTATAAAAGGACAAAGGATGAAAATTACATTAAAATAAGTGTGCATAAAATAGAAGTTTTATCACAGATTAGTGCAAGAGGTCAATTTGATGCAAGACTGCAACTACTGAATCGAATAATCCATACAATATTAGTTGTCCATAAAGAGTGCAGATCTGAGAGAACTGACAGTATACAAAATATAGAAACATAAATTATTAACACATTATTGTAAATAAAGATTATTGTTATATAACTTATTATGTAATATTAAAAAATATTACATAGTAACATAAACTATTTGACCAAATTATTATAAAATATTATTACTAAAACTATTCATTACCAAACATATTGTAAAAAAAAAAAAAAAAATAAATTTTTTTTAAAAAAAAAATTATTTATTAAAATAAAATAATTTTATATAATTAACTATTATTTTTTTTATGTACATCTTCACTTACAGTATAATAATCATATAATTTCAGGTTAAATGCTTAAATTGTACAACATTTTTATTTAAAAAAATAAAACTGTTTTCGTTTTTATTTATGTAAACTTGCTCGAAGTTGTATAGATGCTACGAATTCCATAGAATAAATATTTTTAATGGAAGACAATTATGCTTTGTTTCATAATTAAGATTTAAACTGGGTATCTTAAAAAATGTCAGTAAATTTCTAGAAACAAGTAATATTAAGTAGATGATGTTTTACCTCATGTGACTTGCCTACCAATTATAAGCTATTTCAATATCTTGAATAACAATGATTTGTTTAAAAAAATTACTTAATGAATTTTACTTCTCATATATTAGAATGACAGATCAAATAATATTGGTTATAATACTTATCTATTATATTTAGATCTCACTTAACTAAGCTTATAATGTTCCATTTTGTGTTTATTAATAATAGTTTACAATCGTATTGAAGTAAGCAGTAATAAATTAAAGTTGAAAGTTTGAAAGAGTAATAAGTACTACCCTTAAATAATTTGTATCAAGTTTAAAGTCATTTTGCCACATTCAAAAAGACAGAAATCTGATTTCCTAGGAAAACTGACTGAAATGATATAATACTCTGTGCTTAGTCAAAAATCTTAATGATGTCAAACTTTATTATAGAGCAATAAATTCTGTAACCACAACTATATTTTTGCATTCATACAATTATCAAATTTGAAACTAAAAATACAGATATTTTAACAAATGTTTCAACATCGAAGAATTTTTAATGATAGAAAACTAAATTCTTCATAAAAATATCTGAATTGTCATATATGATTAAAGAAAACAAGCTGTTTCATAAAATAAAATCTGATCATAATTTAAAAAATACTTCCGACATGCACATGTATATAAATACTGAACATATATCTGAGCATTTTTATATAAAATGTCATTTTTTGCAAACAAAATACTAGCAGGAGTCCAAATTACACAAAATGGCACTCATAACACAAAACAGACATCAGCTTAACTTACTCATCCCAAAGACATTGCTGTTTCTGCTGAACAAAGAATTCAAATGCACGACATTTGCGACATGTTTTAATACCACACCTGTAACTGATCGTCTTTCCAGAATTGTCCCTACCTCTACAATATTTGAGACCACATGGATACCAGCCAATACAGATCTCCAAGCGACACTGACAAGGTTGCCACAAGTTGGTGTTTTCATTGCAGCGGACGGGCTTAGGAGGGGGAAATCGTTTTACAGAAGAAGTCAAGGAAACTATATCTCTACTTAAAGCTGAAAAAGGATACAAAAAAAAAAATCACATACATGCATAGAGTTTAACATAAATAATATCACACTAAAAATTTTAAGAAGAAAAAATATAATTTATATCAAAAATGTCAACTGACTATGGTGTTAATTTGCTCAAAAGCACAAGATAATATACACTGGTGTGCAAAAATTGAGGACGAGATGGTTTTTTCAATATAACTTTGTACAAAAGCTTTCCAAATCAACACATTTAATACCGTAAGATCTCCAATACGTAACGACATGAGTAATGTAAGCAACACTTACTAAAAGAGAAATAAGAGGGATAAAAAGAAGCTTTATTGAAAAAGTAGCATGCAGCGCAATGCGACTGAAGGCCGAAACATCTCTGTGATGGGTGTCCAGCAAGAAGCATCTGGTCTTTAATAGGGGATATGATCTCCCCTGACTGCTAGGCAAGTTTTACAGCGTCTGCCCATGCTGAGATTGAGGGTGTCAATGAGTTGTTGAGGCATTGCTGCCCATTCGTCTTGCAGCGCCAATCGAAGCTCCGGAATCGTTACTGGTGGTAAGGTACGAGTTGCCAAGCGTCTGCCTAGAAAATCCCATACATGCTCGATGGGATTGAGATCCGGAGATCGTGCCGGCCAATCCATACATTCAATATCCTCACTCTCTAAGAGCTGTTCAGCAGCTACTGTGCGATGACATGGTGCATTGTCGTCCATGAAAAGGAACTGCGGACCCATAGCGCCTCTATGAAAGAAGAATCTCGTTACAATAACGGGTCCCATTGACTGAACCTGCATCGAAGATGTGAAGGTCTGTACGACTACCAAGCATGACGCCTCCCCAAACGAGAACACCGCCACCTCCATACCTGTCGCTTTCAATGATGTTCGAGGGATGATTGCGGCTTCCCTGCTCTCTCCAGATGAGTTTGCGAAAAGAATCACTACTCAGACTGAATCTGCTCTCATCTGTAAAGAGTACTCATCCCCATTCATTGTCTCTCCAATTCCGGTGTTCCCGGCACCACAGAGAACGCCTTCTCCGATGGGCAGGCGTTAGAGGTACACACTGTACAGGGCGTCGTGCAAACAGACCACCACCGTGCAGTCTTCTGGCCACGGTAAAATGTGATATCGGTCGTCCAGTCGCCTGTGTCGTGTGTCTAGCGATTTCTCCCGCTGTCTGCCGCCTGTTTCTTCTGGCCTGTAAGGCAATATACTGGTCATCTGCGGGTGTGGTTCCTCATGGACGACCACTACTAAACCCCCGGATAGCTGTTCCTGTAGTTTGAAATTGTCTCCAAAGTCGTGAAACGATGCTGTGAGCAATTCCGAACTCTGCAGCCACACTTGTCACACTGCGGCCTTCCTCCAACTTCCCAATGATTCGACCTCGGGTAAAAGCATCCAGATGTGGTCTAACAGATTGATTATTCGCCATTTCTCGCTGAGGCAGCAACTCTGTGTGATTTTAACTGCTATACGGCATGCATACTCTTTGCCAGAAATACTGATCTTACACAGACAACATGCTTTATACTACTCGGACACTCCCCCATTATGTCTACTTGCATACCTGCGCATGTGCTACCGTACATCACCTTACTTAATCTCCTGATTGGTCTTTCTGTCCGCTCTGCCTCTTCATTCAGCTGATATGCTAATTTTTCGACTTCCTCCTTAATTTTTGCACACCAGTGTATTATAAAGATATGCAAATTTAAAAACCAAAAACCAAGAAAAAATATATTTATATACATTAAAAGTTACTCCCATCACTGACACTGTTTCATGAATTTATGATTGCCCCAATAGTTTTTGCTTATATTGCAAAAACTGCAAAATAAAGAAATACCATTTTCTGTTCACTTATACAGAAATGTTTGGAGAACAAGCCAAGATAAAAAAAATTCCAATTCAAGGGGTAGTTCAAGGCCGCTGCAGGGATATCAAACCATGTCAAAGAATCTCTTCACGAATCATCTTAGCCACTCTATAAGTCAAAATCTGTTTGCATTAAATGCAGCAATTTTTCTCCCAATATAAATAAAGAGCTGTTATTTTGCACACAAAGTCATTTTTTAATATCACTTAAGTTGATTTTTTTAATTATTTTTTAATGTCATTTCTTATCAAAAAAATTAAGATATTCACTTTAAAAATATATGGATTAAAGCTGATAATTTTCATTTCTAGATAAAAATATAATTTTAATGATTACTTAATTAGTTTTATAAATAATAAGTTACTAACAAAACTAATAATTAATTCATCGTTGTTAAAATGTGTTGCCATTATATATATTAACATTTGAAGCTAATGAAACAAAATTATTATTTAATTCATTGTTCTAACAAGCATTTTACTTTCAATGTGTTTTATTTCTTATTTCAACATTAAAATCATGTGATTTTTTTAAATTGGTTTTAAAGCTGTGTGACTGTGATTTATCCAGTGCAAAGTTTATGTTGAGTTGCATGCTTTTTGTTTTCTTCTAAAAGCAAGTGTAGCAAGTCAAAAAGGGTCAAAGGACACTAGTACAAAAAATATAAATAAAATTTGTGACTATTTTGTTGCTGGTTCCAGTTTTACCATTTGAAAAAAAGAGCACAAGCTTTTCAATCCTTTTGAAAAATACTTCACAAGCAGTTATATTATTGTCATGTGAGAATTTTTAAGCACAAACATTTCTTGATATGATGTATTCTCAATCAATTACAGCTGAATTTAAGCATGATGGACAGTGAATAGTTTACAATTACATCAAAATATATATAAGTAACACAAGAATTAGACTATAAGAATTGAAAAAGAAAACAATAATTTTTTTTTTTAATTCTTAAAATCACATGCATTATGTCTCACACTTTCAAATACCAAGATATAGTTTTTTTTTCCCTACAGTCACATGCATTATATCTCAGCCTATCATATATTACCAAGATATAATTTTAGCTCACTCATACATGTAGCATAACTTTTATTTTAACTAAACAAAATTAGCAATAAAAAACATTGAAAGTGGGTAGCATCACAAAACAGCATAACATCATTTTTTTCCACTCCCAGAGGAATAACAGGATGGCCAGAGTAAAATGATTTTTGAATTTCCTAATTTTTTCCTGATAATTCCAGGTTTTACAGCAAAATTCCAGGTTTTTAGTGTCATATGCATTTAGTCATTTTTAATTTTTTTGTTCTTTTTTTAACTATCTTTTCTTTTATTTAAATTTAAATATCGCAAAATATATATGCATAAACCACTTTGCATTTAAAAAGGATAAAGGTGAATATTTTAAATAGAAAAATTAAATTACTTATTAACATTTTAACATATTTCATTGAATACTAAATTTAATTACTACTTGAAAAGGGAGAAGAGATTTATATAAAGTTAGTGAACTCAAAATATTTTTTCAAAGACCATATGAATTTGTAATAATTAAATGGTGTAAAAATAATCCATACATAATCAATAACTTTCAACAAAGTTCCTAAATACAAAATTTCAAAATATTTCTTTAATTTTACAATAATTTTGTACAGTCAAACCTCGTTATCACGCCACTCTCGGGGACATGAAAAATTGACGTCATAAGCGGAGTGACGTCTTATCCGGAGTGTGTTCAAGAAACACAGATTGATCCAATTGAAGGAGTGCTTTAATCACTATTAAACAAATATTGAATTAAAAATCATAATTATGAAAATAAAAAAGTAGAATCGCATATATTAAAACAAAATAAAAAGCAAACATACACCCAACAAAGAAATACTTTTAATTTATAGTTTGTGTTGTTTCTGGAATTACAGCTCAAAATTCTCTTTGCAACCTCGGAGTAAGGAATTCTCTGCTTTCTTCATTTGATGCAATAATGGTGGTGAAAGTTGCCCTAGACATATTTTTAGAGAGCACATGCAGACTTTAGATAATTCTGATTTTTGTAGTTTTTTTTAATCTTTTGATTCATGGTTTGAATATTTTGATTTCACGGATAAATTTTTTTTTTCTTACAAAATTGTCGGTTTTAATGTGCTGGTCTAGAAGCACAGAATTTTGTTTAATATTTTTATAACCAAGGCAGTGCTTAAATTTATACGAGTGCTGAGGTGCGTATCTGTGTTTCTGATCATTGACACCAAAATAAAAATTCTGGAATCTCTCTACATATTTTTTTTTCATAATCAAAGTTTAAACAGGAATAGACAAATCTGATGTGATATCCGGAGTGCATTACTTTCAGACTGCCGTGAAAAGCGGAGTGAATCATCATCAAAAGCAATAGAAGGCGTTCCGGGCTTCGAAAATGTGACGTGATAACCGGAGTGACGTCTTATCCAGGTGACGTGATATCGAGGTTCGACTGTATTTCGAAATGCAAAATAAGAATGCAATACTATCTTTCTATATTTAATGCTTATATTAAAATTATTCAAAGTTCATAATAAAATGATTCAAAGTTAAGCATTTCATCATGTAATGCAAAAGAAATTTCTACTAAACATGAATTTAGCCATTCATTATTAAATAAAAAAAACCACAAGATATTGGAATTTACAATAAATAAATTACTGATATTTCCTTTCAAACATTTTATTCTTTATAAGTATTGTTCATTACATCAGCATTTTCTTAGCTTCACTAGTTTCTTTGGCATTTGTTTTTTATTTTCTCTCTTTTTAAAAATCCTTGGTATAATGCTATCCAGCACTTCAATATGACACTAAAAGAATTTTCGAAATTTCATAATTTTCAATGGATTTTATATCTTTCATAGCATGAAATGCATCACTAATAAGTTTTTATAGCACCAAAGTTTCTACTTGTTACAAGTTGGTCCACTGTAGGATGATAAATGCTGAAAAAAGGTTGACTCGAGTTCGTGACACCAATCATACCACATAAGGTATATTATTACAGAAAATTTCCCTGAGTTTTATAAGATTTCCCTGATGATTCCCAGATATTTCCGGTACAGTCAAACCTGTCTATCTCAAAAACCTGTATAACTCGAATTTTTTTAATTTCCCTGCAATCTCGATGAATTTCTCTTGCTTTTTTCCCTGTTTATCTCAAATAATTTTCGTGTAAAACCTCTATTTCTCGAATTCAAAATCCATCACCCGAAAATTTAAAGAACAACCATACATCATTTACACTTTTTCCATTTTCTGTAATGTAATCAAAAATGGTCTTTGCCATTAGTTAACAAAGGTCAACTAGAGGCTGATAAACTGGGGGACAATCTATTGTTGGAATTCATGGAAATGTGAAGGGAGAGGTAATCCGGAGTGGGGTTCCAGCGAATGAGTGACAATAGAAGAATGAGTTCGCTAGAGTTTCACCGTTCTAGAAATTGTGACTTCAGATCGTGAAAGAAAACCAGCTGTTAAACTGCTCTTGAATGCCTTTCATTAGGACTGCTAGATTCTTCTAACCAATTCTTACTTGCTAATGTGCTTTTGACATATTTGACACTTTAATTATTAATATTAAGAGCTCTTAAACTGCTAAATTATAGTTTAAATGCAAGCTGTGATATATGATTAGTTTCCTACATTTTAATAACTCCTGTTATTGAAAACAAAAAGCTCAACCATCAACTTTTACCACTCGCTGAAAAAAAAAATCATCCATAAAGCCCTATGGTATCAAATGCTTTAATATCACAATTTTTTTTTCACATTACTATTCTAAGAACAATACTGGAAAATCATTCAAAAACTGAAAAAGTGTGTGAATACTACAAAATTTAGACATCTATGAAAGCATAACTTTACTTTGACTTGGAAAGAAAGCTTTTGTTTTCAATGGTTTGAATGAAGAAAAATAATAATTTACTCACAAATCTGGATTTGATAAAAAGAGCTGTGAAAGTTACTTAATGCCTTAAGATAAACAATTTTTATGATATTTACAGGTATCTACCCATAAGTTGGCAGCTTAAGGCCAAAAGATTGGTATATTGGTGGTAAAAATGATTGATGTAGCTTATGATTGATATCCAGACTTGTACTGAAACATTTATGAAATCATACCAGGTGAAAGTGGGAGTGTTACTCTGAGGACAAACATAACCAAAAAAAAAAAAAAAAAAATATTTAAAAAAAATAAAAAAATAAAACCAAAAAAAAAAAAAAAAAAAATTTATAAAAAAAAAAAAAATCATCATACTTTAAAAATTTTCATAATCTTTCAACAAATTATAAATTAAACACTAAAACATGGATGACATCAAGTTCATGAAAGATTCTTTAAAAAATTATTTAAAATTATTTAAAATGAATAAATGTGGAAACATAGCATGTAAAAGTATTCTTATTTGTTGTGCTTATAATGTCAAGTTGCAAAAAGGTATTTAGAGAGAAGATCTTGGTTAAAAAATTAAAAATCAGATAAATCCTTTATTCTGACCTCAAGACCTTTTGTGTCATTGCATTTTTCTTTCATTCTGTATAATGAGCGTAAGTTTTCTAAATATATGATTATTACTTGGAATTTAAATGAAACCCACCACAATTTTCAATAAGTAATACTTTAAAGCAAAATTAAAAGCAGTGTAAGAATCACATAAACTTAAGAGTCTGAAAAATTGACAAATTCTGTATGTTAAAGTTAAACATTTACCGATGCAGAAAACTTTCAAAAGACTATAGAAATAGGTGTAATGAAAGAATGTTAAAGAATTAAGATAAGAAAAATAAGACTAAAGAAGCAGATGTAAAATGATACTTGATCTTTTCTTAAGAATTGAAAACATGGATCATCAAGGTTAATTTGATTAGAATCATAATATATTAGATTATATCACCTTTAGGACTAGCCCAGGCTCGCAAATCGATTTCCCTGGCATAAGCAGAGTGAGCAGCTTCATCACAAAGGTATGGAAGATGTGGAGAAATAACGGAAGACTTGTCGAGCTCAATGCTCAGGTCCATTTCAAGAGTATCTTTGCCCCTGTCTTCTTCTGGTTGTCGCACAGCTCCAGGATTTCGCTAAAAATAAAAGAACAGAAACTGTTTTAACACTTGATAAAATAATTATTTACATTGTGTATTTGAAAGTTAAAAGATACTGATGTATTTTAGATTCCTAAACAATAATTAATTTAAATAATTTAAATAATAAACTCCTAAACAACAATTTATTCAAATAATTCAAGCAGAAGGGGAAATAATTAAAGAAACTTGCAAATAATTACAAGTTAAATGTTGTTAAAATGAAATTCTGTTGCTTATCAGTTATCAAACTAATAAAATAATGTTATGGTGATCTTTCAAATATATACAGAGACAAATTTCCACATTTTAATTGAACTATGTGTTTCCACTTAGTATATTCATAATTAATTCAAAGTAAATTTGCTAAATTAAAAAATAAGGAAAATCTGCTTTGCTTACCTGTCTCAATTTTGACATAGCATCTGCAGAGATAAAGTCATTTTTATTCAACTGTGTTGCAAAACACAACACTTGGTATTGACTTTGACCTCTTTCTTCTTCCCCGAGAACTAGAACTCGGAAAATTTGCACTTCCTAAAAGAATTAATTTTTATAAAATAATCATATAGTTGATGACAATCATCTTTATAAATGATCATCATCTATAATTATGTTTACGTTATGTTTCTTGAACACATTTACTTCACAAACTTTGCTTCCTCAACATTTTCATGTTTAAAATCCAAACATGTATAACTAATATTATCATGTGCTAAGAGAACTGAATATGGTTGTTGAATTTTAAGAGTCACTCAATTTTAATTAATGGTTTATAATATAGATTATTTAAGGTTCCAAGATAAACTTTACACCAAGAGATAGAATATATTTATAAAATATATTTTAACATAAAATACATGGTCTTGACTCATGTAGTGAATTGCTAAAAACTTATCAGTTATTTCCAGTTATTTATTATTACTCAAAATATTTATCTAGCTTTCTGATAAGATGAATGAATTACATTCCAGATGACAATGCTCCTTGGACCTGATCTGATACTTTAACTGGTACTAATTTACAACATGCTTATTTAAAGTGACTTTCCTACTATTACTTTTATGATTTAATAGAGATTAAAACTCTGCTACCAAAAAAAGCACTTATTCTAATGTTTAGAAAACAGAAACAACAACTTACTTTTCTGAAAAAAAAATGCTATAAATTAAAAAAAAAAAAAACATATTGTAAATAAAATATGATTTTTTCCATTCAAAAAGAATGTAAGCCACACTACTCATTCCTGTTAAAAAGACACAATACTAATTTTCCTAAATCAACTAAAGAAATAAAAATTATATCTTAATTTCATTAGTTGGTTATTTGAAGCAAAAATTAGTTTATAGCTTTTTGTTCCTTTCTTGCCAAAATTCACTTTTCAGCAAATTCAAAATCATAAAAATTTTTGCATTAACAAAAACAAGGAGCCAAATCCAAAAAAGCTGAAGAAGAGATAAAGAGCATTAAAAAAAAAAACAACATATCAACAGTAAATTCCAAGATTTCACAGATGCATCAAAAAAATAGATGCAGCAAAACATCTAAAACTACAAAAACAGCTACAATAAAAAGATTAGTCACTAGAAAACAAAGATACAGTATGGGTGCATTGTGTAGTTATCTATTAACCCCTTCCTTCTATGCCCTAAATATGCAAAATCACGGCCTGAAGTTTTGCTCTCTATTTCTTCAGCCTGGGATATTTCCAAGTTGTAGCAATCAACCATTTCTCTGCCATGGAATTTTTTTTCTTTTCTTCCCCATTATATAGCAGTACTAGTCCACTAAAAGTCATGGGTGCAAGTTCTCCGTCTGCAGGACGGAAATCCGTCTTTTGAAAATATCCGAGGATGGAAGAGGGACAGAAATTTCTTTCGCCTCATTTATTTTAATTTTTTTAATGTTTTAAATTGGATAAAACGAAATTGCTTGGGCATATTACCTTATGAGAAAATGTGTGCATGACAATAATGTTACTCTGCTGTCATAATGACTGCTGCATATTAACAGAACTATATAGGTTTTTATTAGTATGATAAAAGCAGAGACAATGGTCTTTCTCTTATAAAATATACACTACTCAGAAAGAGATATACAAGGGCTATTCAGAAAGTAAGGAACGTTTTGGAATTAAAAAGAAACTAAGTACAAGAAAAAAAAAATATATATACACATCAGAAAGAGCGACTAAAATTCTACTTTTCTACATAGTCACCAAACAAATTGAGGCACTTATCATAACGGTGGGCAAGCTTTGAAATTCCTTCGTCATAGAATTCTGCCGCCTGCCTAGCGGTAACCCAGCTTTTGTGTGACAATTTCAAACAACAAAGTCCGTGAAACTTGTGGAAAACTAAGCGAAAGCTCCGTTATTGTGAAACGGCGGTTTTCACGAATCTTTTCATCAACTGTAGCGACCAGTCCGTCAATAACAACGCTAGAGCATCCACTCTTCTCTTCATGGTGAACGTTAGTTCGGCCATTTTTGAATTGAATGCACCATCTCCGGATTGAACTTTCATTTATTACGTTGTTTCCGTACACTTCACACACCTGCCGATAAATTTCCATAGGTTTTAGGCTTTTTGCCAACAAAAACCGTATCACAGACCACACCTCATAACTGGCGGGATTTTCAATTGCAGCGCTCATTTTAAACTTGAATATCGAAAAAACGGACAGCGAGGAAATGTTCCCGTTGTGATGGCTGGACGCCGAGTTAGATGCCGAGTACGCAGACACCAAAATATACGTGATCGGCGCACACCTAGCGACGTCAGACGGAAACGTTCCTTACTTTCTGAATAGCCCTCGTATCTTGAAGCGAATGAACTGGCTGGGAAGTAATATTACCTCAGCAACTGAGATTGTAACATCTTCAACGAATTATACTTTTTAGGTATGTAAGAACTAAAAACTGCAATATTAAATGCATCCCACAACTGGAGAAATTAAAAGCACAGATGCAGTATCTTTGGCAATTTTTACTTGATAATAGTTACAGTTGCCACAAACCACATATATGACTAAACATTGATATTTCATGTACCCATAATTTGGCATTAACCATAAACTCTATTTAATTAGCAATTGCACAAAGTATTGTAATGTTGGTTCAGCCAACAGGGATACTTTGCGAGATAGGATTTTATGTGCCATAAAATTTGAAAATCTAAAAAATTACCCCAAATAAAAGTAAACATTTGCATTGCTGAGAGAAACAAATCCAATTAGAATTAAAAATATTTACTGAATTTTTGTACAAATTTTGATAAGTAATTTTAACTGTGTGTTTTATTGTTCTGTTGTCATCATAGAACAACGTAGGAAAGCATAAGTAGTATATAGAAGACAGAACAAAGAGCTATTTCCTTTATACATCCGAGAGAAACCGCTAATAACAGCTGTGAAATCTCTCTTCTATAAATTTGTGCTTTCCAGTAGTGTTTCCATCATTATAAGTTTGACCTACAAAGGATGAATTTTGTGAAATGTTGTAAAAATAAAAATTTTGCCAAATAACAATAAGAAGATAATTTTGAAATGTGTCTTTGAGATTTAAGTTGTATTTATAAATAAGAATTAATAAATTAAAAAAAAAAACAGAGTATTTGCAAAATTGAACTTTTATAAAAGCAAAAAAGTTTTCTTTATTTCGTTATAATTGTAATACAGAAAAGATAAAAGCAAAACAAATTCAGACACAAAAAATTACAACAAGTTATTAGACCAAACAATCAGACAAAAATAGTTATAAGAAATTATCATATTGTTAAGAAAGTTTCATTAAATTAAAAATTCAATACAGCTTAAAATGGAAGAAAAATTAAAATTATATACATTAAAATAATTTTACAACTATGAAATTTAATGATAATTATAATGAACTATCATGTTATTCAAACTTGAGCCTTTACCTCAAAAACATGTTTTGTACAAACATACTACTTTGCAAATTTTGTACATCCAAGAGCTCTCCACCTTCCCTTCAGATGGAATTTTGCGATGGAATTCTCTGTATTTTGAACAGGTCTTTTAACATCCATTTATTTTCACTCTTTCATGTTCATGAGTAATTTCATCATTTACAACCGAGTATTTTCTTTTTCGACTGCAATAGTCTTTAGCTAAATTGTGAATTAATTCTAATTTAAAGTTATAAAATTTCTTTGGTATTTCATTGGATTTATGCTTTGTAATATAATAAATAATGTAAGCATCATTGATTGTGGTGTCAAGCAAAAATCAAAACAATTAAAACCACCATTTCATTGATTTTCTAGCTATGCTATAGTACTTTCTTTTCTGATCTGCTAAGTTTACTTCACCCATATATTTACTGTAACTGATAAATGCAAATGGGCATTGAATATGATTTATATTCAGACTGCTTCTTCTTTCTACTTCATTTGTTCCGTGTTTCGTACTCGTTGAAAGGACACTTACTTGTTTTTTGCCCATCCATAGAAGATTCGGAAATTTTTGACACTGTAAAGTTTCCTCCCTGTTCTTTGAGTTTAACAGACTTTAATTCTGTTGGTAAATTTTTCCAATTGGGCATTATTGTGCCACGAGTACTGTTCTATCTTTAGTAAATCAACCCTAGTCCATTTCCGGTGTGATGAACAGTATCATTTTTCCCACAATACATTTCAAAATTCAAAATATATCCTAAAGCTGCTGTACATAACATCCAAATTTTTATTCCTTTACATATTAGTAGTCAGTGTATCTGAAGTCTCTTCTGGAGGATCTGGTTCATTGTCGCCAATTGAAATGATGACAGAAGCATCGTTGATGGGATTCAGTATGTTTTCATAATGAAACAGAGGATCATCATCATCATCATCAATCAAAGCAGAAAGATCTGTGTCATCCAGCTCTTGTAAAAGATTCAAAATTTCATCATTGTTTAATCCTCTACACCGAGCCACAATTCAAAGTATTTTATTTTTAGCAAAATATCAAAAATATTTTACATTCAAAAATAACATAGACAAGACCAATATGGAAGGAAAAGGATAAATGCATTCAATAAACACGAATTGAGTAAAGCAAGTGACTACAAATGTACATCCTGAAATATTCTAACTTGGAAATAGTATGATATTTCCAAATGCGTCACCTGTTTTCCAAAAATCCTCAATAAATATTGCAACAGATAGCAATAGGCAGGGTGAAACAGAGTAAGCTCTCCCCCTAGAACGGGTAACAATACGGATGGGTGAGAAATGTCAAATCTGAAGACCGAATAAACTTGATTCCATGACTGAATGCACGAAGGGGAAAACACAGTGAGAGTATACCTATGGTCATGCAGGGCTCTGCATGCTCAGCTGTTTTGGGCCACCACATTCCTCAAAGAGTTAATTAAACACAGGAATCTATGCTTTTGAGCATTAAAACATCAGTTTTAACTTGTGAAATCAGCAAGGAAAACCAAAAATTTGCATGCATTGAAATTGCAAATCTATTCATGAAACTATGATTTTTGATGAGCTATTTGACTGCTGTGTAGCAATCCCATCATCAGATGATACTTGTTGCATGGTAATGTAGAGACCAAGATGCCCTGTGTAATAACACCCTTATGTGGCAACTTAACACAATGAAGGCAAAATGGATTAATTGCTTCTGGATCATACAATAGCCAAATGAATGTTTTTAGCTAACTGTTCTTGTTTAAAATTATGACAAATCAATGAATTTACAGAGAACTGCACACAACCTATTTCAAGAATATTTATATATGAGGAATTCTCAGAAGCTAAAATAAATGAAAAGCACTGCAATATGCATTTGATCTTGAATGTATATTGCAAGGAAACAACATCAACAACCAATTGAAGAACTACATTTATAAGCATTAAACAAATACACTTCTGCTGCACAGACGATTGATGAAGTTAGTCTGATCTACGCTCGCTGAGTATATTTGTGCTATCATGCACATTTTCCCCAACTGTTTTATTCAGATCAGTAAGAACGTTTCAAACTCAATTACAAAGTACCTCATTTTAAATTATCTCTGTCAAGAGCTTCTTTTATAACTCTTATGGTCTTCATTTATATCAAAAGTTTTAACTTGAGAGTCTATTTTGCTTATAATGCATGCATAAAATCATCAGCATCTTGCAGACTGCAGCATTAGGATAT
>Ga0115856_100175_pt2 | contig 20906 bp, 18 predicted proteins | sample InSIn4gowninarea_FD_83870 | JGI IMG/M metagenome (GOLD analysis project Ga0115856, IMG submission 83870)
ATGCGCGGCAAATTGTTTTTTCTGAAAATGAAGCAGCTTTGCGTGCCATTGATAAAATTACAGCCATTCATACCGCCGTTGAAAAGAAAAGAGGTGGGCAAATACCGGACTGGGCATATCGCGATGTACTTTTTATGCTGATAGATTATTCTATCCGTTCCTACGAAATAATGGAAAGAAAACTTTCAATTGCAGAAAAGCAAGAGGTATTTGATGTATTTAACCGGGTAGGGCTGCGGATGAATTTAAGAGGACTTCCTTCCAATTACGAAGAATGGTTGCAAATGCGGGACGAACACCTGCAAAATAACTTACTGAAAAGTGAATTTACCGTTGACTTGTACAAACAATATCGAAAACATTTGGGAGCTGTACGATTTCGACTGCTGATTGAAGGACAGATTCTGGTAGTTCCGAAAAAGGTAAATAAACTTTTAAAGCCTGGACATTTTTCGCTTTTGACACCTGTGCTCGGCTTATATAAATTGCTAAGAACATTTCGTCTTGACTGGTTTCTAAAATCTACGATTTTACCAAAAGAGTACAAGCAAGAAATAAAGGAACTGGATGTGGCCTGAGGAATGAAAAAATATCTGCAATAAGAAGTAAGTAAGGCTTAACTTTCGATATAACTAATAGAATCTCCACTTTTAATAAAAATAAAATGAAAAAGCTATTATTCTTAATTTTTATCACCTGCACGATTTCTTCGTTTACAAAAAAAGAAATTACATGGGTGGCTATCGGAGATTCAATTACGTATTTAAACGAACATCTTGATGAAACAGGCAACAGAATTACAAAAGGATATATGACAAGGGTAGTTGAAAAACTGCGAAACATTCACTACATTAACCAGGGACATAATGGATGGACATCGGGAGGAATTGCTAATGAAATTGAAAAGCTGGGCCTTGTGAAAGCAGATGTTTATTCTATATTCCTGGGTACAAATGACTGGTGGCAGGGGCGACCTTTGGGAACTTTTAAAGATTATCAAAATAATACCGGGAACAATACGATTTACGGCTCTTTTCGCATTATTATCAATAAGCTTAGAAGTTTGAATAGCGATGCTAAAATAGTTTTGATAACCCCGATGCAGCGAGGTGATTTTGTCCACCTGACAAATATGAAAAACAATGCTTACGGTTCATATAAAGAAAAGAACGGGCAGTCGCTCGAGCAAGTTGTAGATGCTATCGCTTCAATTGCAAAATATGAACATCTACAGGTGGTAGATTTATACAACAACAGTGGAATCAAGCTGGAGAATATGGTTAAATACAAGCGGCTGAAAGACACGGCAACAGGTCAATATAAAAACTATCCGTATCCCGCTTATGTCAATATTCCATTCAACCCTGAGAAAGATGAATATCCTTACCCCCTTGAGGCTGTGAACATGACATACGACGGTCTTCATCCGTCAGACAAAGGATATGAAGCGATAGCAAAAATGTTAGTGAAAGTTATGAAGAAGTATTAACAGAAAGACCGACAGTTTATTAAATCGTCCTAAAACCTAGTCGTTTCCACAAAAACAGCTCTTGGTATATCAGTGTAATTTGATACATCAAGAGCTGGAATTTTATAGCTTACACCTACGAGTGCCCAAGAACAGGGTGAGGCTGGTAATGTTCTTCGAGCCTTTTAATTTCGTCGTCAGATAGTTTTACAGAAAGTGCCCCAACTGCATCTTCAAGATGGCCCTGCTTACTTGCCCCAACTATCGGTGCCGTAATAACCGATTTCGATAAAACCCATGCTAATGCTATTTGCGCATTTGGCACACCTTTTTGCTGGGCCATTTCATTTACAAGGTTTGAAATCTCGAAGTCATCGTTTCGTGTATATATTGATTTGCCAAATCCGTCTGTTCGCGCACGTTCGGTTTCGCCTCCGCCCATTGCGCGTTTGCCTGTGAGTAATCCCCTTGCTAACGGAGACCAGGGAATAACCGCAATATTCTGGTCTTTGCACAGCGGCAGCATCTCACGCTCTTCTTCCCGGTAAACCAGGTTGTATTGCGGTTGCATGCTTACAAATCTTGTCCAGCCGTGTAGGTCTGCCGTATATAATGCCTGTGCAAACTGCCATGCAAACATGCTTGATGCACCAATGTAGCGGGCTTTACCCATTTTAACGATGTCATGTAAAGCCTCCAGCGTTTCTTCAATCGGTGTTTCATAATCCCATCGGTGTATTTGGTACAAGTCTACATAGTCGGTACCAAGCCGTTTAAGGCTTGCATCAATAGAATCCATTATATGCTTTCGTGATAAGCCTTTATCATTGGGCCCAGGCCCCATTGCTCCATGTACCTTTGTTGCAATAACAACCTGGTCACGGGTCGCAAAATCTTTCAGCGCCCGGCCTGTAACCTCTTCACTCAAGCCTAGTGAATAAACATCGGCAGTATCAAAAAAATTAATTCCCAGGTCAAGGGCTTTTTGAATAAAAGGCCTGCTTTGTTCTTCTTTCAACGCCCACGGCCATCGTTCGGTTGGCGTTCCATAAGTCATGCAACCAAGGCAAATGCGTGATACTTTTAAACCGGTGTTCCCAAAGCGGATGTATTCCATAATAAACGTTGATTTGTAAGGTAATTAATTGATGTAATAAGAACGAAAAGAGTGTAAGTACCAATTTTATACCTTCCTTAATTATCCGCATATTTCCACGCTTAGTCTCTGTAAGTCTAGAAACCAGGTCATTCAATTCAACTGCGTCACCCTGTCTTTTAAAAGTTACTTTTGGGGTTTACCGGCATTTTTTTCTTTGTTGAATCATCGTTGCGTCGCACACTTGTACTGCCGTCTCATTTTTCGCCAAAAGTTGTTATACTATCAGCCGCATAGTTGGGTGCATTGCTGAATGTTGAATCAATAGTACAAGTGTGCGACGCAACGGTGTCAAATAGAATTCTAAAAGCGTGGCTTCCAAAAATCACTGCACATTTTTATGCAGCCGCAAGTATAAATATGCCACTCCTCTTTCCTAGTGCCCAACAATTGTCACCGTTGTGTTTATAGTTGCTGAAGCACCAGGATTAACTGTCAACGAATGTAGAACTGCTGCGCCGGCGGTAAAATTTAAAACACCTGCATTTCCCGTTACAACAATATCAGATGTAGGCGAGCCGGTTATCGTTCCAGTACCTGTAACAGCACCGGTGATAGTGAGCGATTGGCCGTTGAGATTAAATTCACCATTTAAATTTAAATTGCCTACAGTTATTGCAGTGTTTATTAAAGGCTTGTTCGTGGTAGAAGGAATGACAACATTAGCTCCTTGAGCAGGCAAAGTATTACAGCTCCAGTTTGCCGGATTGTTCCAATCGGTACTTATTGCACCTGTCCAGGTATTTGGAATGCAAGGTGCCTGTGTGGTATATTTCCACAAGTCATTCAAATAATCGCTCTGGTCAATTGCATAATAAGCATCCCCTCCAAAAAGCCAAAAATTGCCGGCGTGATCTGTCCACGATACACCATATTCTCTTGCACCGGGATTATTTGTTGATGACGAGACGCCTTTGGTTCCGTAAACCCCGGTCAAATTTACCGAATTATTTCCTTTTATCCATGTCCATTGATTGGTAGTATTGTCATATTTCCATAAGTCATTCAAATATCCAGCGCTGCCTGTCGCGTAACCATCACCGCCAAACAACCACAAGTTACCCATTGCATCTGCCCACTTACAACTGTATTCTCTTGCACCGGGTGTATTTGTTTCGGACGAAACGCCTTTTGATCCATACGAGGCATCTGCATTCGCGACATTATTTCCTTTTATCCATGTCCAATGATTTGTAGTAGTATTAAATCTCCAAAGATCATTTAAATAACCGTCCTCGCCAGCTACTGCTAATCCACTACCTCCAAACAGAAATAGATTGTCAGACCCATTTGTCCATGTTACCGCATATTCTCTTGCTCCCGGTGTATTAGACGCAGATGATACACCTTTCGTTCCATAAGTACCTGATGCATTAGCAGCATTGCTACCACTTACCCACGTCCACATATTGGTTGATATGTTGTATTTCCAAAGATCGTTTAACTCTGCCTGCGATTCACTCACAGTCGCCAGTCCACCAAAAAGCCAAAGAAACCCCTGTGTATCGGCCCAGCTAACTGCTCCATATCTAGCCCCAGGTTTATTTGCAGCCGACGGCGTGTTTTTAGTGCCATACACGCCGGAATTATCAGCGGTGTTATCTCCCTTCACCCATGTCCACTCATTGGTTGCAATGTTATACTTCCAGAGGTCGCTTAAATACCCTGAAGAACTAACAGTCGAAGCGTAGCCATTGCCACCAAACAGCCAAAGATTACCCGAAGTGTCTGTCCAGGCAACACTTCGCCTTCTTCCGCCGGGCTTATTTGCTGGTGATGAAACGCCTGCAGTTCCATAAACGCCTGGCCTATCTGCTATACTATCACCCTTTATCCATGTCCAGTTATTTGTGGAAACATCATATTTCCATAAGTCGTTCAAATACCCCAGGTTGCCTTGCAAATCGTAGCCATTGCCTCCGAACAGCCAAAAGTTACCTGCTTTATCTGTCCAGCTTATACTCAATCTTCTTGAGCCTGGCTTATTTGTAGTTGCAGCAACTCCCTTTGTTCCATATACACCCGAAATGAAAGGCGAATTATCGCCCTTCATCCAGGTCCATTGATCTGCCTGGGCACTAAGATCAGTACAAAAACAAGCTATCAGAATAAAAAGGAATAATGATTTTAAGCATAAAAGTGCCATCATAACTCAATTGATTTAATTTAAATATTTACTTAAGTCCATTAAACATAATAAAAAGAATTTATAAGCAAAAATTACAAAAAAGAAGATTGAGTAAATAATGACGACGGAAGTGAAACATCGCTGATATAAGGAAAATGTAAACGTCTTAGCTTTTAGTGAAATCACCTCGGCAACTTCGCCTAATATTAAAAATATTTAAATTTTCACTATTTTTACTACCATTACTTTTTCTATTGCTTTATCTTGGCGCAAATATTTTGGATGAAAACAGTGTTGCTAGTGATATGTGGGTTCTTTGTTGCATTTAATTCTTTTGCACAGCGCGAGTTTATCATGTGGCCTACCGACTCCAAAACAGATAAAATTCTTTTTACTGAATCTGTTTATAACCCCGAGGCAAGTCTTGCTACTTTGTATGGTAATGCAAAGAAATTTGCCACAAACAACTTTAAGGGAGAAAAGGATACAATTATACCAAATGATGACACCAGGACTTTAACTTGCAAAAGTGCTTTCTTTATCCCTGTAGAAGAACTTGGAGAACGTGGCCACGGTTATATAAGTTATACTCTCACTATATCGTGTCATCAAAACTCTTACAAATACGTTCTTTCAGATTTTCAGCATTTTGGACTAAATTCTAACTGCGTTGTTGGTGGCCCTCTTGAAAATGAAAAAACTGCTTCTGGTCCAATGGCTTTTCCTTCCAGGTATTGGAATGCACAGAAAGCTAAGTGTTATTACCGTATTCAAACTACAATAGAGAAATTGAAACAAGCTATGTCGGCTGGGGCAGAAAGCTGAGAATTGATAATGCAGCACTATATGAGTTAGAAGGTTTCCCTGATGCAGTTATACGCTACAATAACCCGGTTAAGACAAACGTTCAATACTCAATTTTCAATGCTCAATATTCAATTTAAAGCAGTTGATATAGTGTGGAAATTAGATGAACAGAATATCTGCAAGTACAAGGGAGTGACACAACGATGTCGAATAAAATACCTCCCGTTCGTTCCCCAAAAAAGTTGGTGAGGACAACGTTGCCACAAAATAAAACTCACTTCTAAATTTAATTGAACCCACTCTGGCACTCTCATGTCTACTGCTGCAAAAATTTTTGGCATTGTATTTTAAGGACTAGAAAAAACGAGGAACATGAAATTACTATCGGCCATAGGAGGAGGATTTGCGGGTGCCGCAGTACTTACTTTACTGCATGAAACGCTAAGGAGGGTAAATACGGATGCACCACGAATGGACAAATTAGGCATGGAAGCAATCAGCAAATCTTTGGAAGCTGTAAATGTAAAAGTTCCTGAAGAGGATAATCTTTTTAAGATTACCATGACCGGTGATATCATCAGCAATTCACTTTATTACAGCCTTGCAACTATAGGCGACGAAAAAAAAGTGTTGCTGAGAGGGATACTTTTAGGACTGGCGGCAGGGTTTGGTGCAGTGTACCTACCAAAACCATTAGGATTAAATGAAAGCCCGAGTAACCGGACGCCGGAAACAAAATTGATGACAGTGGGTCTTTATTTAGCCGGCGGCCTTGTCACCGGCTTTGCTGCACAGTTGCTCGAGAATACACAAGGCAAATAAGACAACGAGTTTCTGCCCCTTCTTCGACTTATATTTGCCATTTTATAATTTTGCTTGCGTGGGTTATTAATCGTTTACCTGCCACGACTGCAAAATCTAAAACGACGGTTGCGGGTCCTGTGCACTTGTATTTTAAACCTTCATGTTTCAAATGGACATATGACGTCTGCACCTTCCAACAGAGCACACCGTGCCGCTGTCGCCGCTTTCTTTTTTTTGTTTGGATTTTTATTTGCCAGTTGGGCGTCGCGCATACCTGCAATTCAGCAAAAACTCGGGTTGTCAGAAACTGAACTTGGGCTAGTACTCTTTTCGTTGCCTGTTGGCTTACTTGTATCACTTCCCATCTCCGGCTGGCTCGTGGCAAAAAAAGGAAGTAAAACGGTCACCGGTCTTGCCGCTATCTGTTATGCCTGCGTCCTGGTAACCCTGGGTCTGGCTGCTTCGAAATACCAGTTAATGGCGGCCCTTTTCGTTTTTGGCCTTGCCGGTAATATGGGTAACATTTCTTTCAACACCCAGGCAGTTAATGTAGAAGCGCTATATAAAAGAACCATCATGGCTTCTTTTCACGGAGTATGGAGTCTTGCAGGTTTTACGGGAGCAGCGTTAGGCACCTTTTTGACAGGAATTGGCATTGTGCCTGCATATCATTTTCTTATCGCGCTGGCTGTTGCCATTTTAATTTTTAGTGCTGCCACCCGCTACCTCGTAAAAAATGATGTGAAGTCAAATCAGAATGCACCTCTTTTCGCGCTTCCGGGCAAATCGTTGCTTACGCTGGGCCTGATTGCTTTTTGCTCTATGCTTTGTGAAGGCGCTATGTTTGACTGGAGCGGCGTTTATTTCAAAAAAGTGGTGATGGCAAAGCCGGCACTTGTAGGTGCAGGATATACGGCCTTTATGTGCACGATGGCTATTAGCCGCTTCGTAGCCGATTATTTTACTTCCCGTTACGGATTTAAAAAGGTTGTACAAGTCAGCGGATTAATCATTATGTCGGGACTACTGATAGCGGTATTGTTACCAGCATTTTATACAGCTATTGCCGGCTTTTTATTGGTCGGCGTAGGAGTATCGTCAATTGTACCGCTGGTATATAGTGCAGCAGGAAAATCGAAACTATTATCTCCGGGCATAGCACTTGCCTCTGTCTCCACAATCAGCTTTTTCGGGTTTCTTATCGGTCCGCCTTTGATTGGCATTTTAGCAGGCATCTCCAGCCTAAGGTTATCCTTTGGAGTAATCGCCTTTATGGGGTTGGCAGTTTCGATACTGGCAACAATGACCAAAGAAAACTATTGATTATGGTCGTAAGTTGAAGTTTTGAGGTTCATCATGCAATGATTCTTTTCGTTGCCAAAACTTCCTTCTAAAACTGTACTTCTTACTTTGGCTAACAGGCTTCGCATTTGCTTCTTTTGTTCTGCTTCTTTACCGTCTTTTCCTTTTTGTACAAACCTGGTAGCTATATTGTTTTTTATACAGTAGGTTCTGTTTTCGTTAGTGGCATAAATAGCATCTGCACACATTTGATCACATTTGCCAAAATACCTTTTTTGAATTTCTATAGTACTCTTTAGCCTGGTGGCTTCGTTGAAGTTATCGAAGCTGATACGTTCGATGAAGTTAATACCATCAACTTGTAGCATATTCACCTTCGATCCAAACTCTAAGGCTTTACTTCCTTGCCTCTAATAATTGGTCTTACATAGGGTTTATGCAATGATACTATTCTTGCCGGTACTGTGGCTTGATTGCCAAACTGTATTTGCCATTGCTGTTCTTTTAGCTTAGTGATGCTCTCAAGGTGGTTATATTGCCTGTTGCTTAAAGCTATTGAGCCTTTATGCTTCTTTAACAGCTCGTCTAACTGCTCTTGTAATCGTTGCAAATATTTAAGCAATGACTTACATAGCTTTTACTTTTACGCCTGCTTTTCTTCTTGCTTTTAGCCACTAATAAGTATTCCTGGTGACGCTTATCATGCTTGCTGCGACCACGTCTTAACTTCAATTTCCTGCGAACAACCTGAACCATTACAAATACCCAGCACAGCTTCTCCAGATTAGCTTGGCATCAGTAGGATGGGTAATATAACTTTCATAAACAGTAGCATCGCAAAACCCGGCCTGTACTCTTTGCATGTAAGGCTTCCGGTGCTCGATACTACCGTGTTTTGTCCTCACTAACGAAATAGTTAACGACAATGTGAAATGCAGACTTTAAATGCACCTCTTTTATTTCTGTCTTTGATGAAGGTGCAGCGCACCGTAATATTAACCGTATCCTTTGCGAAGCCAATAGACGTATTTCCATCAATATTCCGGCGCTCTGCACCCTTTTTCAGCTAAAATTTAATTTCTACATATATTAGCGCTGCTCTGCACCTGACAATATTACCGCCGCAATCTGCTCTGAAGGTTGCAACAACACATGTACCCGCATCGAATCCGCCATCTAACAGGACTAGGAAAAATCAAACAATAGACAGTATATATTTCATTGTTAATGCAAACGGGGGATGAACTTGATCAACTATTCCGCTAGTAAATAAAAGCCTTATACAGTAAGGGTTGTAGGTCAATCTTGAAAAATATTTTTCGGGCTAATTTTGGGGCGGGGAAAGTTGCGGGGATAAAAAAGCCCTTCCGGGCTCGTAAAATACTTTTTAATTAAAGTATATTTGTTACCCATATTTTGATTTTAAAAGCCCGGTTGTTTTGGTTTCAATCCGGGCTTTTTTGTGTGCTGCTAAGATAGGTGTTTTATATTGGGTAACAAGAACGATTACTTAAAAAAACACAAGAATTCCGGGCAGCAAAACGAGGCCATTGAAGGCTCTGTGATTGCTTATGAACTGCGCAAAATCATGCACAGCTATTTTCCAAATCTTCCCCAAGTGCTCGATGGGGTGGCAGACCATCGCCAGCGAAAAGACTATGCTGCTCACGAGCTTCTTTTTGCATCTCTGGGTATGTTCATCTTCAAAGCTAAAAGCCGCAATGCCATCAATAATGACCGCAGGCACAGCGGGCAGTTTACATCCAACTTCCACAAACTTTTCAAGGCAGACTTGCCACATTTAGATGCAGTGCAGGACTTCTTTGAAGTACTGCCTGTAACTGAACTGGAAAAGATAAAAGTGGATATGATAAGCAGGCTGATAGAGAACAAGGTTTTTTACAAGTATAAAATATTCGGTCACTACATGATTGCCTTCGATGGTACAGGTGTGATAAGCTGCGATGAGGACAGGTTTGGATGCGGATTGCGAAAAGAATCCAAAAACGGAAAATTCACTTACCTCTATCCTGTGCTGGAAGCAAAGCTGGTTACCGAAAGCGGCTTTTGTATTTCACTTGGCACCGAGTGGATAATCAATGATAACGATAAGCCTTATGACAAACAGGATTGTGAGCAGAACGCTTTTAAACGTCTTGCTGAAAAACTAAAGAAAGCTTTTCCCCGGCTGCCCGTTTGCGTACTGGCTGATGCACTTTATGCCACCGACCCGGTAATGAACATTTGTCAAAACAATGAATGGAAATACATCATTACCCTACAGGATGGAAGCCTGCCCGCTTTACAGGACTGCCTCAAAGATGACCGGCCTACCCGTCACAACAGTTTCACTCATCATCCGCCTTGCAAAGTAAAAAACACCACCGTTACACAGCAGTTTTACTGGGTGGAAGATTTGCTTCACAAGAAACATACCCTGCACTACCTGCAATGCAAAGAAACCATCGGCAAAGAAAAAACAGAAAAAACAACAACCACAAATTTTGTACGTATTACCAATCTGCCTGTAAATAAATCAACAGTAAAAAACCTAAGCCGTGCCGGAAGACTTCGCTGGAAGATAGAAAACGAAGGGTTTAATGAGGAAAAAAACAATGGCTATGCTATGGAGCATTTGTACAGCAGAAAGTCTTTCAATGCACAGCAAAACTATTATCAGAGTATGCTCATAGCCCACCTGCTTAATCAACTGCTGGAGCATACAAACACAATACAGTACCTGCTGGAACGCTACAATAAACTCACCTTAAAGTTTCTGTGGGAACAATTGCTTTGTGTAATGAAATGCCAGGAACTGTGCTTGCAAACCCTGATGGAGATTGACAGCAAAAAGCATCAGATAAGATTAGCATCAGGCTAAAGCAAGATAAGAGAAGCTACAGGCTTCGGGTGACAAACCTGCACCGGAAAACAGGATATTCCCTAACAGAGCAAAATATATTAACAACAAACCAAAAAGAAGACGGCAAAATAGATAACCAGCTACAACAACATAATGAGCTGACTGGCGAAGCCATGCCCTAAAATTCTCTACGCATTAAAGAAGACTAAATATTTTTACTAGCGGAATAGCTGAACTTGATATGCATCTCAACCAAATCGCCATCAATTCACTAATATTGCAAATCAAACTGTCATCAGTCGTCCATCAACTGTCATCTTCCACATGACCAATCGTCAATTATTCCTAAGCCATGTCGCTCAAACTTCACCCTCCCCCATAGGACTGGAAATTGTAAAAGCCGAAGGCATAAAAATGTGGGATGTAAATGGCAATGAATATATTGATTTAATCTCTGGCTTTAGCGTTTGCAATATTGGTCATAGTAATCCTGAAGTTATCAAAGCTGTCAAAGACCAGGTGGACCAATACATGCACCTGATTGTATACGGTGAGTTTATTGAAACACCTCAGGTTGCTTATGCAAAGCTTTTGACAGACAACCTTCCCTCCTCTTTAAATTCTGTTTACTTTACCAATAGCGGAGCAGAAGCCACAGAAGGTGCGATGAAGCTGGCGAAACGGGTAACAGGCAGGTCGAAAATAATAGCATGTAACAAAGCCTATCACGGAAGCACACAAGGCGCACTTAGTGTAATGGGAGATGAATATTGGCGCAATGCTTTCCGTCCTCTACTACCCGATATTTATCATTTGGATTATAATAGTGATGAACTAATTGAAGCTATTGACAAGACTACAGCCTGCGTATTGGTAGAAACAGTGCAAGCTGAAAGTGGTGTAAACCGACCAGCGAAAGCATGGCTGCAAGCTCTGCGAAAAAAATGTAACGAACAAGGGGTCCTTTTGATTTTTGACGAGATACAAGCCGCTTTTGGAAGAACAGGAAGCCTGTGGGCTTTTGAACAATACGATGTTGTACCGGACATATTATTGTTAGGAAAAGCACTTGGCGGAGGAATGCCGCTAGGTGCTTTCATTGCTAATATCAGTTTGATGAACACGCTTACCAATAATCCTGTTCTTGGCCATATAACTACTTTTGGCGGTCACCCTGTTAGCTGCGCCGCAGGCATGGCTGCAATGAAAGTATTACTTAAAAACCGCTGGATTGAAGAAGTTAAAAGCAAAGAACAATTGTTTTTAAGACTTTTGAGACATCCAAAAATAAATGCTGTTCGTTCTGCCGGTCTTTGGCTTGCAGTAGAATTTGAAAGCTTTGAAGTTTGCAAACAAATAATCGACAAATGCATTGAAAAACGAGTTGTGAGCGACTGGTTTTTATTTGCTCCTAATTGCATGCGTATAGCTCCACCGCTTATAATTACAGAAGAAGAAATTGCAAATATCTGCTCCATTATTCTTAGCGCCATTGAAGAAACCTTCCATGAACATATAGTTGAACAAAAATAGAAAGCACAAGGGTCTCGGGTAAGCAAATTACTTTTCAAAACTACACTCCTTCTAAAAGCACTTATTTAAACATAATTTTACCACCTAGCCGGATAGAAAACATAGGTAAAAGCTAAATAAAGAGACTGCCAGAGAACATAGAAAGTGAGGTCTTTGAATAAATTAGAGTTTGTGACAACAGTTCTTGCAAAAGGGACATCAGCCGGTTGGGTGCCAAGCGAAGGCGAAGGCATTCAGAAACATGCGTAGCAGTTTCTGAAACAAAGTCCCGATAAAAATCGGGAGAGTCCCGTTGCAAGAACGAAGCCAAGCGGCTTGAGCTTTGCCACGAAATTAACGATGTTTGCTACAGTTGAACTAAAATAATAATCGACTTATCTCCTACTTCTATTCATCCCGGCCTTAATCTAAAAATTATTCAAAAAATAATTGGCACATTCAATACATCTTTGTTACTTTGAATTACAAAGTACTTTTATGACTGATGCTTCTGAACAACTTTCTGCTATAAAAGACATCAAACAGATGATGGAGCGCAGCAGCCGCTTCATTGGTCTTAGTGGCTGGAGCGGTATTTCGGCAGGTACCTGTGCCTTGGTTGGAGCATGGTTTGCGAATAACATTATCAGCCGGAGCAGGTATGCAGCAGATAATGACATGGGAGAAATCAGGCATAATTACACCAATGAGGGATATGTTACGGTAAAAGGCTTCATGGGCAATCAACTGTTTATTATAGCTGCACTCACGTTTATAGCGGCCTTTGTCTCGGCCTTCATATTTACCTACATTAGAAGTCGTAAAAACAATACGCCGATTTGGGGAACAAGTGCACGAAGGTTATTAATTAACATCAGCATTCCGATGATTGCGGGCGGCGTGTATTTATTGAAGCTAATACATGACGGAACCTATGGAATGATAGCACCTGGTTGTCTTATTTTTTACGGACTCGCTTTGCTGAACGGCAGCAAATACACCTTGGGTGAGATAAGGTATTTGGGGTATTGCCAGATTATTTTGGGTATGGTAAGTTGTTGGTTTATTGGGTGGGGCTTGTACTTTTGGGCAATTGGATTTGGTGTGTTGCACATTGTTTACGGCGCGGTGATGTTGAATAAGTACGAAAGAAATGAAGCAAACTGAGGTAATTTTTACAGTTAAAGCCGTAAGGCAAGTGATAGCATGATTAACCCGATAAAAAATCTTAATAAAATATTTGACAGCCGAATACGGCTGGGAATAATGAGCGCACTGATGGTAAATGATGAAGTAAATTTTAATGAATTGAAAGAACTGATACAAGTGACTGACGGCAATCTGGCCAGCCATTTAAAAACGTTAGAAGAGAATGAATACGTAAAGGTGCAAAAAGGCTTTATCGGGCGCAAAACCAACACTACTTATTCAGTTACAAAGCCTGGGCAGAAAGCATTTAAACTCCATTTAGAAGCACTTGAGGAAATGATAAAATCGATGAGTTAAATTTTTTTTGTACCGACACTTTGAAACACAAAGTACTTTTAGAATGAAAAATAAAAATACAACCGGTTCAATTGCAGGAAAGCTTTGGTTTTTTACATGGCTGACTTTTTCAGCAGGCACATCGGCATTAATACTTTGGGAAAGTGGGACTGAAAACGTGGTGTTTCTTATTCCTGTTTCTGGCGTTGCCTTAATTGGTTCTTTACCAGCCTTTCTTGTATTAACATGGAGTTTCAGATGGATTAATAACTACAAACTTTCGCAATCAGAAAAGTTTCTACGACTGCTTTTTATACAGCTTCTTGCCTGTACCGCGTATGGCTCACTTGCTTACATCATTAACGGCCCTAATGTTCTTAACAGCCTGCAAGCTGCCGGGATTACCACCGCCGCTTTATTTGCCTGCAACTGCGTCTCTGTTTTATTGAACCTAAATCCCCTCAAAATTTGCTTCACAGATAATTCTGTTATAGATGAAACAACATCAGTCCAGGAAGAACAAGCACAACCTCTTTATAATCTTTCCCAAAATCAAAACACAACACAAATGGAAAACAATCCACAGCCGCCGGAAATTAATCTGTATGAATCAAAGTCTTCAAACAAGATTATGATTAAAGGAGCAATAACAGGGGCGCTCATATTGCTCATGCTCATTCCAACTGTATTCATCACAAACCTGGTACAGGAACGCGAACAACGACAAAAAGAGGTTGTTGCCGAAGTAAGTAACAAATGGGCTAAAGCTCAAACAATAACAGGTCCCTACATTATTGTTCCGTACAACCAGGCAGTTACAGATACAGCAAATAAAAAGGTGACAATAAGGAAATCAGTCGTTTTACTACCAGAGAATTTAAATGTAAACGGCGACGTAATAGCACAACAAAGTCACCGTTCTATTTATAATGTGCTTCTTTATAAAAGCAACCTTACTGCGAAAGGTAATTTTGCAATAAAACTTCCGCCGGATATTATTCAGGAAAACCTGCTGTTGAACGAAGCACACATCTGTGTCGGCTTAAATGATTTTAAAGGTATCGAAGGCAAAGTTGCAGTTACTTTTAACGGCACCTCCTACGACCTTTCTGCCGGCCTTCCATCAGATATCATTGATTCCGTAGGACTGTCAGCTCCGGTTCCGCTAACTGTTGATGACTTTAAGAAAGACATTCCGTTCACCTTTCAACTGCATCTGAAAGGAAGTGAGCAATTACGTTTTGTACCACTTGCAGGAAACAGTCAATTTAGTTTACAATCTACCTGGCCTAGTCCCTCTTTCGATGGAAATACTTTACCGTCTGAGCGAAATGTGAGTGAAAAAGGGTTTACAGCAAAATGGAACTTTAACAAGGCTAACCTACCTTTTAACACTGCTTCAAAAGATTTCAATATCGCAAAAGACACTTATGCCTTTGGTGTTACTATGCTACAGCCGGCGGATCAATATGTAAAGACAATGAGGAGCGTTAAGTACGCAATTCTTTTTATAGGCCTCACTTTCTCGCTATTCTTTATTGTAGAGCTCATGCAAAAAAAGCCTGTTCACCCGGTTCAATATGTCCTGGTTGGTTTAGCCCTGGTTATTTTCTATTCGCTGCTCTTGTCTTTTAGTGAATATATTATGTTTGATTATGCTTATTTAATTGCAGCCCTTGCCACAGTCACATTAATTACCCTGTATGCAAAAAGTCATTTTGTAACATGGAAAGTAGCGTCAGTATTCGGTGGAGTATTGTTAGCGCTATACACATTCATTTTTGTACTAATTAGCTTAGAAGATACGGCGTTACTGGTAGGAAGCATTGGACTATTTGCCGTATTAGCATTGGTAATGTATGCAAGCCGAAAAATAAACTGGTACCATCCAACATTAAATGCTGAAGTAGAAACTGTCTAAAAAGGAGTTGTTGACATAGTGGCCAGACGGATATATGAAGAGGCTCTTACAACATTGTTTTTACTTTTTTTGATATGGTCATCCGGCCATTTTTCAACATCGTTGTGGCTCCCCCGTCAGGCTTGCGGGGTCACTCACTTTTACTGATAGTAATTCTATTCGACCTTTTCCTTGACTGAATAGTAAAACGAAGGTTTCCAGGTTTTTCTCATAAAATTTATTTTTTCCACATTTAAAACAAAATCATAATCATGAACACAATTTGGTTTAAACGTTTTGGTTGGGCATACCTCCCAATCACTTTTATGGGTCTGGCTGTAACTATTCTTGCCATTGCTTTTCTTGTTCCTGTTTTTGCAGCAATTGTAAGAAACGGGCATTCTGCCAGCGACGATTTGTATCATATGTTTGTTTATACTACCTGCACTGCTTTCTGGTGGAAGTGGATTGCAGAAAAAACAAGTTGATGAATTGCATTTATTGAAGTAGATTTTCGCCAAATCTCTTGTATGTGGAATTTTCTCAAAGGCTTTGCTTATGCTTTTAACGGACTGGTAATCTTTTTCAGGCATGAAAGAAATGGAAGGATACAGTTGCTGATCGCTATAGTTGCAGTGCTGTTGAGTTGGGGGTTCAAAATCTCGACAGCAGAGTGGATGGTTGTGTTAGGCTGCATAGCAACTGTTCTTTCCTTTGAAATGATAAACAGCTCCATTGAAAAACTTTGTAACCTGGTTCATCCAACATATCACCCTGCCGTTAAAACAATAAAGGATCTGTCTGCAGGAGCAGTTTTGTTTGTTTCTATTTTCACCGCAGTTATCGGGCTAATAATTTTTATACCTAAAATTTTACATATATGATTAAGGGGTGGCGCAGTATAGAGAGTACTTTGTTTCTGTCAATTTCTTTTACACTAGCTTTAATAGCTTTCAGGTTTATCTACTTCAGACAGTTACAGTTCACGTTTTACGTCTGGAACCTTTTTCTTGCAGCAATCCCACTTTTACTTAGCAGGCAAATAACCAGGTTAAAAAAGCTGAATATGCGTGCTTTGTTTTTATTGATATGGTGGCTTTTGTTTCTACCAAATGCCCCATATATTATCACGGATATCTTTCATTTTTATGAAAGACCTGGTGTGCCGAAATGGTATGATTTGTTGCTGATAACTTCCGCTGCATGGAATGGATTGATAACCGGCATTGTTTCTTTGCTTCAGGTGGAGGAGTTTCTAACAAAGTGCTTATCTTCTTTAAAGGTAAATCTTGTAATGGCTGCCGCCATTCTCTCATGTGCTTTTGGTATATAGTGTCTGCAAGAAAACCCGGCTTTTTAGAAATTCGAAGATGAAAATTCAAGCTAAAAATGCTGGACTACCACTTGGTTCAATAGTAGTTATCGCTTTACTACCTATTATATTATTATTTATTTTAATTTATATGCTTTTTTTCTTTATAGTGGACATACCTCTGCCATCCAATCTTATTAATTGTTCCGTTTTTGCTTATTAAGCAGCTTGCTTCAGCCTTCGTTTTTCTCTCTTGGCTTCTGCCGCCTGCTCTTTTGCTTTTAGTGCATTTCCAAGTATATGAAGGTTGTAAGCCAGGACACTTAATCCTACACATCTTTTATAGCCTTTTAGCCCTTTATCCATACATCTGTTTAAACCATGATGCTCCAGCATGTTTATATTGCTCTCAACTGCACTATGTCTTTTTTTCAGCTTTTTAAATGTAGGGTTGCTTTCCCTTTCTTTATCTTCTTTGTTAGGCCGTCCTTTTTTAGGAAGTACCACTTGCTCTATTTCTGCTTTTTGAAGAGTAGTATAATTGTCTTTACTCCAAAAGCCTTTATCAAAACTATGGCTGCTAATTTTTTTATCGGCAAAGTTCTTTTTTATACGATCACACAAATCGCTTACCTGTTTAGCATCTTTTTCTTTTTCCATCACTTTATAGTCAACAATATACTGATGCTGATCTGTAGTAATAAGCAGCAGGTGACCAAGTTCTACCTTCTTGTTAAGCTTCCCTTTGGTTATCCATTCGGTATGCTCTTCAAAAATCGAAAATATTTTTTCTTCAGCAGGTATAATTTCTCCTTTTAATAAACGGCGTTCTACCTGGTCTGTAAACTTTGTTACATACTTTTTATATTTTTCAAGCAGAACAATGATGGACAAAACATTTTCCTGTTCGCCAGCGATAACAGGAGGTTGTTTTATCAGTTCTTCTACTCTTGCTTCAAGCAGTCTTGCCTGCTGAAGGTATTGCTTTACATATTGTTTCTTTGCATTGTCATCCTTTCCTTTGAATACCTGATGTGAAGTAGCACGGAAGAGGCTTTTAAGCATCTTCCTGATATTCTTAATTTTTCGCCATCCTTTTACCTCTGTTATTTCAATGAGCTTCTCTATCATATCCAGACACTTACGTAAGCTATCCCACAGCAAATTTAAGTCTGTTGGAAAATGTACATTTGTTTCCAATGCATAGCTGTCCGTTTTTAGTTTAAATGCTTCTTCTTTTTTTTTAACCAGTTTGTGTCCGGCATCTACAACTAAGAGGTTAATCTCATGCAGTAATGCTTCATCAATCAAACTTACATTGTCTAAAATGGTTTGATAGTTAAACTCCACTTTCTCATTTTCAATAAAGGCTGTAGCATGAACCCCCATTATTTTACGAACAAGTTCATGATGATTAGACCAGGTTTCAAGAGTGTCCCAATTTGTACCACAGACATGGCGAACCACAGCCAGAACAAGAATATGCCACAGATCCATCCCTTTTCTGCCTGTCTTCTTCTTGCCGCTGCATATCTTCTTTTCCATCATCAAAAAAACCTTCTCATTAAGTTCAGGAGTAACGAAAATATACTGTAGAGCCATTAAGGTAGGAGGTAATTCATCACGGCTTTTGAGCGGAAACTTAACATCAGCAATAGCTACGGTACGAAGGTTAATCTGTTGCTCGAAACGCTGGCGCATAAGAAAGATTTATAAGCGAATAATCAACAAAGACTCAGCCTTTTTATAGTAAATTCACACCCTGTTGATAAATATTCGATACCTGCTTCTATACACAACTAACTGAAACAGAAAGAGTAATAAGTTTATTGGCGAACACTAAATAGTCATATCCTTTCTCTTTGAGCATGTCCAGGTTATCTTCGGTGGCTATCCCGGCATCTATTACCACTGCCGGCTTACCGCTGCCTTGTGAGGTGCTGGAAGATAATGATTCAATGGTGGCTTGCAGGGTAGAAGGTTCGCTGATATTACCCTCGTATATTTTACTGTATTTTACAAACCCTTCGGCATTGATGACCAGGGCTAAGGATACCAGTTTGGCATCGCTGCGCTTTTCTTTGCTGCGCCCGAAGCGTGCTATTTTGCTGCTTTCTTTGCGGCCCTCAAAATAGGTGTTGGTGAGGTCATAAAATATTATTTTGTCCTTGAGGTCAAAGAGTTCATTGGTTTTGGTGGACAGGTGCTTTTCGAGGCCATCTTTTTGTTCGTAGAGTTGTTTGCTTATTTTGTAGAGGCTCTGGTAGCTGATAACCTTCTTTTCTTTAAATAAAAGAGATACAACGGCAGAGCTGTCAGCCATCCACTGGGCTGTTTTATGCTCTGATGCAGGGTAAACGGCCCGGCTTACCAGGTGTGCCACAGCAGTGGCAATGCTGTCTTTATCCCATTGTTTTTCTGAGAGCAAATCTGCTATTTTTAATTCCTCTATCGCTTGCAGGCACAACCATTCAGCACCCACTTCCCTCACTTCATCATGTTCTATACTGTTGATATCCACCAGTTCCATATCTTTTACTGTCTGTGTAGCTGGACTGGTGAGTGTACTAACTTCTGTTGCTGTGGCTGCCGGTGTTTGATATTTATCTCTCAGCTCTTTGTAAAATTTAATGGCAAGCTGTTCCACTTTAGGTGGTATATCTAAAAACAGGGTATTGTTGCCATGATAAAGTGCTTCAATGCGGTTAGCAAGCATCTTGCGCTGGTGCTCGTCAAGCCCTGCTAACTCTCCGGTGTTGAGCAGAATGCGATGCCTTGATTTATCTCCTATACGAATACTTTCGCACAGTCTGTAATAAGTGTAGAGCTTAGTTGTTTTATTGCCTTTGGTTATTTTCTTAAGAAACATAGGGGAAAGAGGAACAAAAGTCGTACCATATTTATTTTTATGGGGGACTACAAAAGCAAAATACCAGCACTTTTATTATTAATCAGGTCATTACATATATAAAATTAGATAAAATAGTAGAAAAAACTTGAAAATAAATTTCTAAAGCCATTTTTGGGGGGGCGGGAAACCAAGTTGGGTTAAAACATCTAGTTGTTACCGGCCAATTCTATTACTCATTCTCTGATGAGCGTCTTCTATGACCCTCTTTTTATACTACGATCGACTCTTGTTGGCCGCAGTCTTTTGTGATAAGTCTAATCTTTGTCTACAAACTTCACTTGACTTATAGCTTTCAAAACCTTGGGGAAATGTGGAATTAAATCTTGGTTCTTAGAAAGTCGCATTTCCATGCCATCACGATTCCACCAATGTGTCCATATCCCTTTTGACCTTAAATCTTCTAACTTCTCTGTCAGAGGTGCAGAAATTTGGCTACTTACTGCTAAAAAATATCCAGATGGTTGTGTCTCCACTGTATCTCTGATATCCAATACCTTATTTTTTCCAATTGTTTTATCACTTGCTTTACATTGTCCAACTATTCTCACTAAAGATGATGGTGGTGTAGTTTCTGAAATAATTTGGGAATTCAAAATATACCATTCAATTAGTAAATCCCTTCCCTTGTCTCCTTGATTTATTGCTGCTGGTTTTCGAACAAATTTTACGTTTGGCTCTCTTTCCAATAAACTCTTTACTAGAGCTTCGAATTCATTTGGACAAATATTTTCATTCCATTCAAACAAAACGACAGGAAATAGAAGTTGTGACTCTTTATTGTGTCTGTTTGGCAAGTGTTCTCGTTCTATCCTGAATTCTTCTATGCCACAAAGTCTCCCTAAAGCAATAGTGTAAGGATTAGCTATGGCTATGACCATATTTTCTAATGGAATTAAACTGAAGCTGGACTTCGTTTTATTTTCTATTAAATTAGTTACTACCTTTTCAATCTCTCTGATATATTTTTTCTTAATGAAATTGGTTAATTCTCCGTCAAAATTAAAGTCCCATTAATGCCTTCAATTGTTTCATATTTACGACTATTAAATTTTGAAATTGGTTCAAGGTAAAAGGAAAGCTCGTGGGATTTTATATTTGTAACTTCATTCCCAATATCATAATAATAACTCCAGTTTGGTCTTTGCCGATTCCCTGAATTGAAATTAGAAGAGTGTTTAAATAACTTATTTATTGTTCCCAATATTTCATTTGGAACTTCATATTCTCTGTAGTTTTCAATATTAATCTTTTTTAAGGT
>Ga0115856_100209_pt1 | contig 20776 bp, 10 predicted proteins | sample InSIn4gowninarea_FD_83870 | JGI IMG/M metagenome (GOLD analysis project Ga0115856, IMG submission 83870)
ACCAGAGTGAAAAATGTGTGAAAAATGTAAAAATGTAATCACAGAAATGTCCGATCTTGGGTAATTCATGCTGATCGATTCTCCAGTGTTCAACGATTGTTGATATAGCTATTAATGAAGTGCCAGCTCTAAAATTTTCACTGACAGATTTTAATGTAAATAGTGGAAGAAATGTCCCTAATGGATTCAACTCTTGAGCATGACTTGATGCAACTGCTATGTGCATATAACTAATCATCTGCAAGTTCTGTTTCATAACTACAATGGCGATTTGTTGCCTATTGCTATATAAATCCATTTTAATGCTTTAATGGATTTCAGTTATGAAACTCGGTGATTTCGTAAATTTCCTTCAAGAAGAACATTTCTAATACAATTTTTATTTCGTTATCGGGATATTTACTTGGATTTTTACAAAAGCAACACAATAAGGTTGTTACGATCGTGACAGTCCACTTTTAATATAGCTACAATATTTGATGTCAGGAATTAGCAGAGGCTATGAATATGCTGTTAAAGTACGTTAAATAGTTTTTCATTAATCATTTATTATATTAGAATTTCTGTTTGACCTCAAAGCATTATAAATATAGTATACATTTTAATGAATAAAAATGTTTCAAAATACCGCAAACTAAGCATATTCCTTTTTAATAAGTTTTTAAATTTTCGAGGTAAAGAATGAAAGTGCAAGTAAAAGCTATTTTGAAGTTAATTTATTATTCCACAAAATAAAGTTAATGCATCTTCAGTCTAAATATTGCTTGATGATTACGAATATTTTAATGCAGTTAATCTGCTTGAAATAAAACAGGCATTCTTAAATCGAAGTTTTAATCTTCATGTCGAGCTTTCAACTGCAGATAACTTTGTATCCAGACCTTTAGTCGTGCACTGTTTTACTATCTTTACGTCATCGAATGTGTGCCAGATATCCATTTAGCATTGCAATTTTCAAACTGCGTTTAAAAGATAAAACGAGATGAATTTGAGAGCATTAATGCAGGAAATTGATTTCAGTATTAAAGAAGCAGTATGAATCGTATTGTTTATTCTAAATACACTTCTGAGATGTAGAATTCAGAATAGTTTTGAGCATTATTGTAGTACGCTTTGAGTATTTAGGTTTTGATGTGTAGCTAGAATGTCTATTTAATGAGCTTTCAATATGTCACTATACGAAGTCTGCGCTTTGTGTCTGCTTAGTACTTGAACTTGTCAGAGGTGTGTATTATCGTTACGGGGTTCATTTCGAGAATGTTGAAACCCTTATTTCATCTTTGTTTTGGGTATGAGGATTGTGAAATGTTCTTTTGATACACATATATAACAATTTATTCATAGAATGATTTATTCTCGAGCAAATTCTATAGATCTGCAATTGATTTGATTGCATCAAATCTTCTTATCTATTGGTTACATCTTTCGTAGTGACTTACTAGTGTTGTATAGGAAAAAAACATCTTAGCTTGGTCATTGGGAATGAAAACAACTTCATGCTCTAGAGAGATTTTTATACAAAATTTTAATATTTATGATATTGCCAGACGTTACGATGGCACTAGTATATCAAATAAGCTTTTTATTGCAAAAAATTGTGCCTTCAATTTATAAATTCACAATTAAAAATTGCATTCATCTTTAATCACAATTTTTCATGGAATTGTCAGTAAATATATCGTTCAATTGAACTTTTCGAGTGCGCGCAGGATGTAGAATAGCAATCACATGACCTTAAACATGAATAATTATACATAATGTGCAATTTATTTTGAATGTTCCTGTTTTTTATTCAAAAGGCAAGGGGATAAAATATGAATTCAAATAAAGCATGTGACTAAAGTTAACTTCCTTAAAAGTATTCTGTCACAGCAATGCAATGCCACCTCAGAATCTTTGTGAAATAACGGACACGGTTGGAGGTGGTTTCTATTCATTGGATCTACTTAGGTTCAAAGAAGGCAGCCAGGTTTAGATTTCTCATCTGATGACTATAAAATGTGTTTGCCAAATACTGATGTCAAGTAATTAGTTAACCAGTCACTTTCTAATTAATTTATAGAAATAAAACATCGGTGCATTGCAGCTCTTGAACGATTGCCAACGTTGAAAATTTTAGACCAAATAACATTTAAGCAAAATCGTATGGTTTTTAAGAAAGAAAGAAATGAAAACATTTAGTGAGATGTGGGGACATTTCTAGGGTAAGCAAGTTAAAAAAATCAATTTTGATTTGCTCTGAAAATGCCCAATGGACACGCAATTCTTAGTTCTAAATATAATGTTTTTAATCTTTTCACCCGTATTTCCATAATCCTTTATTAAATTAAAGGATTAATGCACTGAAAGTGAATTATCTATCAATATCAGTTCAATCAGATTCGGAAACTCTGCAGTTCCTATAAGGATAATCGAATGTAGATACCATTATTTCAGTAATCCTAAATTACACTAGAAAGTTTAATTGAATTAACTTTGAATATCTAAAAAATATAACTTTACATCCAAAAACATCTGCATAATTTCCAACTAAAACGTTTGCGATTAAACAAAAGCAGAATCAGAAATAAAAGGACAATGTTTCTCCAATCTGAAGCACAAGTCGATCGTATTTTGATATTGTAGGTATATATACGGCGGTCAAAAGTCGTTAAATATGCACTGTGCAAAGTGTTCGCAAATGTATCAGAATTTCATCATTTGATAACTTTTTAAACTGAGTTATATGAAGTCGATTTTCATCCTTGATTTTATTACATCTGAGGTTAGGTAATTATGGAAATCGTAAAGAGGTTTTAGAAAATATTGCGTAGACAGCTTCTACGTTAAAAACAACCCATTAACACTCGATATAATTCCAAAATTTAGTGATTTCTATAATAATGGGAAGAGTACGTTAGACCTTCGCTGCTTTAGATTTTCAATTTTATTAGTTCAGCACGTCAGATCTCGTCATCCCTTCATAAATCAAAAAGCAGTTGTCTAATCATTTTCGTTTATCTGATAATGCTGCAGCAGTGAAGTAATAAGAATGTTCCATTTTTACAAATTAATTGTAGTAAAGTTTTGTCTGTAGCAGATGTGGCCCTTGTAATCGTTTAGCCATCGATATTTTATCCTATGACATATCTTCTAAGGTGCTTTTTTAAATTGTAAAAATTTTTAACATTAACTACAGTAGTAGAGTAAACGTTTTTGTCGGATCCAATTATTGCTCTGTTTACTAAAAACTCGTAATGTAATAGTAGAATAAGTCTAGGCAATATTTAGTTCACTGCGGTCCACTTTTTGAGAGGACATAGTTGTTGTGCACAGAAGTTGGCACTTGCAATGCAGATTTCAGTCACAACCATATTCAAAGTTCGCTTGAGTTGTAATGGAGATCAGTGCTCAAGTATATGCTATTAATAAAACAAATGCTTCAGTGTTCTTGTATATCCAAAAATTTGTTTAAATGATTTAATGTCAGCAATTAGTCACTGCACTAATGTTCTGTCAACCTGAATCCCTATCTGAAGGAACGCTTTGGTTCGTAAATGAATTTCCAGCTTACTCAGAGAATACATGAACTCAAATTGGGCTTGGAATGTGACTTCATTTGGTTATTAACATGCCTGTTCCATTATTTGTTTATTATTTCGCTTCAACGACTTTATCATCGGATCAAGTCCTTTACAAGCGATGTTCTGAGTAGCTTCCGTATATAGTAAGCTTCAGCGGGTGAATGTTCACCTTTACTCAGATATTTGGTTCTCTTATTTTTGAAGGAACTTTGAAATAACTTCCTGGCTTGGAACCTACAGAGTCAGTTTATATCGTGCGGAATATTAAAGCCATAACGGATTGTTACCTTCCAAGCACTAACGGCGGTCTGTGCTTCTTAACTTTCGGCATTTTGTTAGGGACAGAGTTTCTGCAGACTGGTCTGCGCTTCTGCTTCGGGATATCATATCTTAAATTGACAGGATTAAGCATAAAGCTTTACCAAATAATTCATTTTGCTGAGTTTTTTTCTGTTCTCTATGGACAGATTTGTAAATAGGGCATTAGTTTTACCGATAGTGATCAATTTTATGGTACATCACGCATATAAATAGGAGATGTTGGAAGAATTTATTTTATTCAGCTGATCTGAAAGTAATTGAAAACCATTAATTTATATTAGTAGATACGTGCGAGATTGCATCTGTAAATACCTGTTAAGTATTCTGATCATCAATGGTTTAAGGAAGTAGTTTTCATATTTAACTACATTTTGACGGCCTTTTTCGATGGATAAATATTTTCTCTGCACCTACAATATACATTGAATGTGACGGATTACTTTTGCTCAAAACGCATACTGATGTATTGTAGAAAGTAGATAATTAAGCTAGAAATTTCTGGCAAATGCTACAGCCTGAAAATCCTCCCTGTTGTTGTTCGCAATGCATGAGTCAGTGCATGTCAGGTTATCATGTATATGCTGTAAAAATTTCAAAGGAAGTTTCGAATGGGACTAGATATTGATTCATAAGTAGAAGTAGCTTATCGTCTCTGAGCTTTGATGCTTTAACATAGAAAGTTATCTAAATTTTATTTAGGTATCTTTCAAATTTCTTTCCTATACTTCCTTCTATTTCATCTTTCCTGTCATTCGTTTCCTCAGCGTCACTGCTCAGTGACGGTGAGTTATTTTAGGAAAAAAAAGCTGAGTTACTTATTAGTTTAATCTTATCTACAGAATCAGCATTGAAATGATAACCAGACCTTCTCTCTTGCATGTGTTTAGACGATCCTAAGGAAAATTTTGTTAATTTGAAAAGTAGTTTTACTTAGAAGAGATACATTCTAAGTGGCAATATCTCGGTTACAAATATTCTCCTAGTATTTCTTGCATCGTTTTGTGTATAGATTGAATTTTGAAGGTTATTAACGTTAAAAATTTGACGTTGAGGAACGTTGATTTTTCTTGTCTAGTATTGAAGCACTCGTTCGATCTAGACATTCGTGTCAGTATGGCTCTCTTCATCTCGATTTTCTATTTGATTCGAAATCTGCCTCAAATAGTTTTGAAGCTAAAAGTCTTGCAATTTGTAATTTCTGTTGGACACTTATAAGCTGGCAATGGTAATTCAAATATCTTAAACGCGATCGAAAGTTTCCTTATTCCTGTTTGCCTATTCCGAAGTAATTCCAACTAGAAACTGAATAAATTCAAAACCAATAATTTAAGGATTTATTTGTCTTTTGATCAGTTGGAATCGGCTATGGCTTCCTCCTGCTTGTAAAATGCCTTGAAATTGAATTAGTATTATCAGGCTTAATCTACCTATACATTCCATTTCCCTTAGAGACTGAAAGTGTTTTACGTAAATATGTATATATAATGATAGGTAGTTGAACTTGGATGAATGTAACAGATAAATTCAGGTTGGTAGATGGAAGTGTTGTGACTAAATATTTACTATGATAGTCAATTCGTTTGACATATGGAATTCGACGCCTATAGAACTGCGGTAAATTTGATTTACTGTAATGTTTCAATACAATTAAATAACCTTTTTTCTTGCACAAAGTATAAAGTTTGTTTTCTCGAAGATCAGGGTTATTGATACAGACATAATTAAAGAAAATACCAGGTATCTAATAATTCTCAAGTACTGCAGCATTATCTGAGTGCGAAGTAATATACTTGGTTGAAAGGGTCTGGAATAGCTAAAGTTCAGCTTTTCTATCTTTTAAAAATGTAAATCTTTGACATGGGTCAATGCGATCATGTGGGAGTAAAAGATGACGAAAATCGAATTCGATTTCTAAACGTGTCGCATGGAAATCGGACTACGGAAATTTAGATTACCGCAAATAAAACCTGTGTGAAAATAAATATTACATCCACAAGACGAACCCATATAGAAGGGAGAGTTATGTATCACATTTTTAGTTTTTGAACGAATAATGTTGGAGCCTTACCTGAAAGACAGTGAGAATGCCGTTGCCAAATTTTAAATTTATTAATTGAATAGGGTTGTGAGGTTAGGCTGAATATTTTGCACTGGAAATTCGCATATAGATGTTTAAATGATGAATAAACCACGCAGTTCCGCTGCTTGAAAATTATGAGATTGCAGTGTTAAACATAGTGTCGTGACGAAATCGCCAGGATCTGTTTTTTAAAACCGAATGTTGATAATTATTGAGTAGTTTTAATACTGCTTAAATATGCCTCCCTCTGACTTGTCAGTTGCATATGCTTTTACTATATGTATAAGAGTTCAGTTTTAATGTTAATATACAGGTTGATGTATTTCATTAACGCTGTTATTTCGGGTACCGTACCCTGTACCTTGCTGAAATATCTTGCAATGAAACGAGATGAATGAAATGTCTACGACCTGATATTCTGATTTGTTTAGAAAAACGGATGAAATAAGCATGTTTCTTTAGCATCTAGACCCATGTTTCCCAACGTGGGGCCCACGCCCCACAGGGGGGCAATTTGATTGTTAAGGGGGGCAATTTGAAAATGAACTTGACACGAGTTTAGCCCTTTGCTTTTTCTAAAATGCAATGCTAGCTTTTGGTGCCAAAACTGAAAAAAAAGCAAATTCTTAAATAATTGCGGCCAATAACTATTATAAATTCATTTGACAAGACCAAAATATCAACTGGGTTTTTGGCGTCGTCAAGTTAACCTCCCTGCGGCAGACGGCGGGCTCCGCGTGGATCCACAGGCTCTTTAAAATCTCGCTAAACAACGCAGTTGTTTGCATCTGAATGGCCCGTCACAAATTCTGTAGTGTTTCGCGGCATTCAGTTAGTGTTAATTTAAAATAGGCGTCCATAAAAACTTTTGTAAAATTCTTTTTTATTGAAAAAAGTTATACATTGTATAGATATAATTGGTGAATATTTGATATTATTTTTATTTATATTAATTTTAGAAGCATAATTTTCCTGAAAAAATTGGCAAATGGAAAAAAGATGTCATTTTGCGATGGTGGTGTGGTAAATGTGTTATATACATTTAAATAAATATGGTTTAGTGCTGTAAATGATTTACTGGTAAAAAAAAAAAAAAAATCGTCTGGATATGAACAACAGGGTGACTTGAGACTGAAGCTAATCAAATTGGAACCTAATATAAAATTTCTCTGCAGCAATCATCAAGCGCAAGGATCTCATTAAATTAAAATAATATAGAAAAATCTTTATTTAAGTTATTTCGAATTAGAATTTCAGGTTTTTATTATATGTTTTGAAAATTTATTTACTGTGTTTCGTTAAAAATTTTCTAGCGATTTCTTCCTAAAACCTATCATTTAAGTTTCTTAAGTGAATAATTAAGTTTTTTAATATTAAAAGTTATGTATATGTTGCAAAGGGGCATAAGAATTTTAGAAAGGCTTAGGTGGGGCCTGGCACAAAAAAGGTTGGGAAACACTGATCTAGACAGTGGCACGAAATGTTGCCCTTAAATTATGTGAAGAATCAATATTAAGACTCCTTAATATTAGTTATCCAATTGATGATTGCTTAATTGCTTTAAAGTCAAATTTCCTCAGAGATGCCGACTGCAGTGCACTTTCGAGATACAAACTTTTAATTGCGTTCGTGGGCATACATAGGAAGTTAGGAAATTCCAGAGACGACTAATTTACGACATTGCTTGTGCATCGTCAGATATGAAAGACTAAAGTGATCTTTAAAACATGTGTCATTTTCAGTAAAATGGTTTTTTATATAGTATGAGAAATTCGATAAAGCGAAAGAGCTCTGTGCCCCATAATTTTGTAAGAATAAGTTGTATAAATACATCCAATGTTTTTAACGATGACTTAAATACCTTAAGGAAAGAGTTTTCCTGTACATAAGTTTATAAGTTTCTGTACATAAGTTTATAAGCTACACAGTTAGTCATTGCGAAAACTTCAGACTTCGGTTTTCGAATGTCAGTATTTTAACAATGAAGGGATTTTCGGCATAATTGCCGGTTATTGAGCAATTTCTATCATCACTAGCTTACGATGGAAATACACAAATTAAAATTTCAGCCACGTCTTGTTGTTTTGAATTGCCTATACCTTAAACTGATTGCACTTGTAATTCAACAGACGAATTTAAATTATTTATCTTCAAATTATATAGTCCAAATTTAAGAAGAAAATCTATTAAATATATCTAAAATGAAATTTAATTATAAATGCTTTGTGTTTCATCATTTTTCGTAAACTTCACCTAGTGCATTCTTTGTTTCCGAAATAAAGAGATAGCATTAACAAAAGTAAAACCTTTTAAATCAATGAATTGAGAGGAAGGTTAAGAGATGGCGGCCGAGTACATATTAGGTTTTCTTCCTTTCAAACCGATTAAGTTTTGGGGGACAGTGAAGTGAGGTTTAGTGTTTGTAGCATACTGTATACTTTACTTTACGAATAATTACTTCCAAGAAGGAAACTATTATAAAGAAATTAATAAAATATAGGAATGTCGTATCTGTTGTATTACGAAGCATAAACGAAGTTCTGAACAAGTGAAACTTGCGAAAAGGAAAGTAATAAGAATCTCACCGTTAAACTTATGAGTAACAATAATGAGTAACAATAATTAAACTTATGAGTAACAATAATTAAACTTATGAGTAACAATGAGCACAATTCAGGTATGCAATTGTGATGCTGTTCAGTTCATCGTAAAATAGGGGTAAGTATATTTTTCTGTTCAAAAGTTTGTGTATGTAATTTTCAAAATGTAAGGTCTGCAGACATTTGGATCAAGCATCGTTTCGCGGAGAACTTCCAAAAACATTTCACAGTAAGTACTGTAAAAGCATTTTTTAATCAAAATCTTCCGTACAAATATGTTGTACACACACAGGAGTTAAGTACAAAAATGGAATGTGTATACGTTATGCAGTAAATGAGTCGAAAGAGCTTACTTGGGGGAAAAAAAGAAAATTGTTTAGATTATTTTCAAATACTTTATGGTTTAGAAGTATAAATGTATTGTTACAATTCAAATTGTTTAGATTGATTTCTTCACTAGCAGATCATCTCAAAAATATTGTTGTAGTATTTCATTAAAATGTTAATAATGGAGACTTATTTGCACTTAATTAAAAGACTTACTTGGAAAAAAAGGATTGTTGAGATTAATTTCAAATAATTTATTCTATCCATATTGTAATTTTTCATTAAAATGTTTCAAATGGAGACTGTTTTGTCATTGTTTATTGGTAGTTATTTGATTTCCTTGTCATGTTTTGCATATTTTTGTCAGAAATAAACCTAAAATTTGTAACGCAATGTTGCTTATTTGTAGTTATTTGATTTCTTTGTCATGTTTTGCATATTTTTGTAAGAAATAAACGTAAAATTTAACGCAATGTTTGTGTGTTTCTTTCCACTCGCCAACATTCTTGCAAAATCGTATTTACAAAACTTGGTAACTTCAGATGTATCGAAACATGTCAGAATACAAAGTCTATAGGGTGCAACGCACGTTCAGTTTAAATGGTAAGCTTAATTAAATCGGACATTATTTCTCCCGTAATAAGACTCGTACACTGCTGACTTCTTTTTTTTTGCAACGGTAATTTTTTGCACAATAAATTCGATGAATTCGTAAAATTTGTAGTCAAACTATACCTTAACATACAACTCAAAACATTCGATATAGAGAAAATTAATATTAAAATTAATGCTGCGAATTCAGGATTCAAGAGACTAGGTATTTTCAATGTATTTTCAATACAGTGAGTGTTCTAGTGAAAACGAATGAACCTGCCTATTTTCAGGAACAGAAAACATTGAACATTAAGTTTATTCTCGTTCCTCATATCGTTACCATAGAAGTCTTGAATTCTTGTTAAGTATGCAGCCACTGAGCAGAAAAGTATTCTGTCTTCTGGGACTATAATTATGATTTTGCTTGTAATGAGCCGACTGCTGGTTGAGTTGGCTGGTGCACTGGTCATCGGTTTAGCAGTTTGCGGGTTCCATTCCCGCCTCGGGCTTGCATGTTTGTAGTGGTTTAGAATCTACTTTAAATATTAGGTCCCCCAGTTGGACTAGCCCTCGCATGCAAATAATGACCGCAAAGTGACAAACTAAAATTGTCTCTAATGAATATACCAGAGACAAAGATATCACCGCGTATTGACTAGTCTCATGCGTACTAACTAGTTTCATCTATTAGCTTCTATAAATTAGTTTCATCTTAATTTAAATTTTATACTCTCATTTCAATTTGTCAAATCTCGCCTCTAGTAGTCATGTGTGTAATTCTTCGTTGTAACATACAAAACGAAGCCAAGTAATTTTAATAGTTCATTTTTGTCTTAGGCGGAGTTTCAGTTTTGAAATACTTTTTCTGTCTTTAAGTGCCTGTTTAATATAAATGCTACTGTCTTGCACATTGGTTTTTACTTTCCCAAATAAGTACATTTTTTCAAACTATCTAAGCTTCAGTATATGCAACTCGTTAGAATTAAGAAGCTACGACAGAAATTGTTTTTCGATTACTCAAAAAGGAAAATGCAATATCGTGTAATTTTATTGTCCGTTATTGAATACAACCAAATTATATCAAAAATCAGGATTATCGTTCTGCAATTTCTAAACATAGCTGGTTGTTTTACCATAATTTTAAATTTTCCTCAGCAGAAGCAATTCAAAAATGTGCTTCGAATTTCGATTTAGACTTTTGGCAATCTTACCACATTCTGCAAAAATTCCAGCGATTTGGTCAATGACCTTTCCAGCTTTCCGTATTTCCTTGATATTTGGAAATGTCTTATAAGAATTCTCTAAATTTCTTTTTATTTTTGGTACCATTACTTGTTTTACTTTGGTTCCGCCCACTGGGTTGGTCTTGCCATTTTAAAATACTTAGTAATACGTCTTTTTTAGCGTTTCGAACAACCCCATTAGTTTGGATATACTTTATTGTTTCATATTATCTATTTCCTTTTGGTTTTGTCTTTGCTTGATCCAACAACCAACTTTTTATTACTCTCTCTGGTCTATTTATTACGCTATTGCCTTTGCTTCGGTTTTCCGAGTCTGAATCTTGTCATCTTTGGCTCCTTGCACCGGTGAGGATACCCCCCCCCCCCCAAGTGGTAACGAAACAGTTGTCTGCGCATTTTTTGCTCCCATTTCTGCTACGTTACGTTGGGTTTTCAGACTTGCACAACAAAGCTTCTTTTGACCGTGGTTACAGGTTTATTTTATAGGTATAGTTATGAATTTTGGTCTAGCTGAGACTGATTTATGAGTTCTTTTCTAGAAAGAAGTCACTTTTTTATACGTTCTTGCCACACGTTGTTTTGTGACTTTATCTGTAACTTAGTCACGTCAGATGTGAATTTGTCATCTCAATGTTTTCCCCTGGTTGTGGCAAAGGTATTGGGGCACGAAAGTGGGGCTCTAGTTTTGTAAGGGAAAGGGAACCATGTGCGCAAGTGTCATCGAACATCAAATAATGAGACAGGAAAAATGAATAATGATCATTGGGCAGCAAGATCGTAAGCATGAGTGTATAGCGAAATGCAAGCAACATACGAAATCTATAGGTCTTGTTTGTAGACCAATATGTATAAGATTTACTTATGCAAAAATCTTCCAAATGGATAAAATATTTTCTTTCGCACAGTAGACTGTTAAATCTGTTTATTTAACATTGCAAGCTCAATCAAAATATGTACAAATAAGAAGGTAGTCAAGATGCCTGCGAACTCTAAAGGAAGAATGTATTGCTTCTGCTGGTCATCATGACTCAACCATTTAGATATATCAGGTGAACAGCAGTGGGTCAACTACATCACTATAACTATCCACGAAAACGTTATCACATTTTCCAAAGGTTTTGTAGATTATTTCACAAGTATGCAATAATTTCACATGTAGGAATAGTTTACTTCTTTTCTTTCCTTTTGTTAAGTAAAATTTTTTGCTGTGAAACATTTCTTTTAATCTTTATATTCCTTAAGTACATGCAATATAATGTTAAATGAATTAAGTAAAGTGGTCTGTTGGTTTGTTCAAAAGCATTACATCATACACATTATAAAGATACTTAATTTCAAACACATTTTTATGGCATTGAATGTTTGAAAACATATTTTACTTTTTTTAATATTTTCTCTGACAATACAGGGTTCTTGGCAACCATCTTCAAAACAAAAAGGTTTTTCGTCAGAATTCTGTATTTAGAGGATGTGGTTAGAAATGTCGACGTCAGATTACCACAATCATGCCGGCAGGGCCAAAGTATTGATAGGTATAAAATGCCTAGTCAAATTGCTGACGAGTACAAAATGTCGACCGAAAAGTACCTGCAAGTCCACAGAGATGATGCAACGGAAAGATACATGGAAATTAGTTTAGCCACTAATGTAATTTTTAAATTTCATGCACATAGCATAGGATGTAAAGAATCTAACTTGCATATAGTCTCAAAATGTAGTGGAAGGCTGTAGATGTTATTCGGCCATGTATCTTTCTGCTGTTTATTCGGCCCCTGGTGGTCACTTTCATAACTTCAGAGAATTGTAAAGGGTGTGTTAAAATTAAATGTTTAAGCGTATATATCGAATAATTCAAAATAGATGTTACAGCAATTATATTTTAAACCATGAGTGATTGAGTAAATTTTCTAAATGAGTTTGTTTCAAAGAGTATTTTTCATTTACGGCAATTGTTTGACAAGGGGCTGTATACATATAAAAATGAAATCTAAATTTTATATTGTCCCTTCTTTCTTATCACTTACGTTTAGAAAAATATTACCTGGCTTCTAAGAAGGAATTTAGAAACAATTACCATGTTAAATGAGTTAAATAGTCTCGGAGTTATCGTTAGTTGAAAATTTTAGCATTTGTCGCTAAACATTAAGGGGCTATCTCAAAGGTGAGAAAACAAACTGCGTTTCAAATGGCGTTCATTTATAAGCGCCGTCGTTCGACAGCTACATTTGATTGCTGTAAGGATTATTTTAGTTAGAACTGTTTGCCGTTAATTTCACTTAGTACTGACAAGCATATATACACAGTGGCACAAAAAATTTAAAAAATGCATGAATGTCGATAGATGCATGAAGATGCATGGAAGTAAGAAGTCAGTCACGCTTCTTACTAACGATTTAATAAAGAAGCAACTAGTTAACATTCACAACTTTATTAGATTTGTAAAAACAATTGTCTGGAGGTGATTGCTTTAATCCTACATAATCTTCTGTGATACACATAAAAGTAATCTACGTGGACTTGAAACATCTGGCTGTGTTTGTCAAAAAATATATGTACTCAGATAAAACAAAATTTTGCAGTGTTTAAAGTAGAAATGAAAAGCAGACATTTATTCGATGCTGCAGAATAAGATATAGATATTCTGCAGCATCTAGATTTTTTCTTTTGCTGATTTTATCTTTTTTTTTATCTACCGCTTTTTCTAGATATAGTATTTTTCTGCCAACTGTAGAACAGACGATTTTTTTTGTAGAACAAACAAATCCTCTGTTCCGGTCTTCTGTCCGGTGGGGAACAAATGTTGTAAGCATAAGTGCCATATCTCCCCACCGTGAGTGAATAATAATAAACAGATCATAGATTTGGATTATACTAATCGGCATATTTTGTAACTTTTCTTTGGATGCATTTTGAATTTTGAGTATCTATTATTCTCTGTTATACCTTGTAACATCTTCTCTGGAAGTATCATGTAATTGGTGAATGACCCATAAAAAAGATTACATTCACAATACTTTCATAATGTTGCATGGGTAAATCTCTCAGTTCGGTTAAATCTAACTTTAAGAAGTGTAAACGCGTTCGTCATTTTAAAAGAAAGGGATCATTGTTTACATTTCATCATCTCATAGTTTGTCCCCTAAAGCAAAGCTTTTTCTCTCCAAAAATCATCGCCAACTATGCGGGTAAAGTGACGCATGTCCCCATATTTAATGTTAAAAATCTCAAAAAATATTCCATTTAGAGACATATTTTTTATTTTATTTTTCTTCGACGTCAGGCAATATATTTTCTAAATACAATTATACGAAACGAGGACCAAATAAAAAGTAAATTTTATGTTTTTATATGTACACAGCCCCTTGTAAAACAATTGCCACATCCGAAAACTACTCTCTAACGTTTCTAGCTGAAAGTTTGTTTCAATAACTCACGGTTTGGCATGGTTTAGGAGATAACCGCGTTTGCTGCCACCTAGCGGCCAAAATCAAAGTTTTACTTTTGTCTGAGAAGAGGATACGTACTAAAAATAGTATATATTGAAGCATCAGGTAGAGTAGCAAGTCATAGGTCTGAGCGAGCCGAACGGCCGTTTTCAAATTTTATGGAGGCAGCTGGAAAGATTGTAGAGCATATGGTATTACATAATAACTCTTATAGAGTACAACGAAAAGGCTGTGTTTGTAATATGATAACCATGATTACTGACGGTATAACACATTAAATTATCTCATGTGTAATGTCCCAATCACTTATCTAAGGTAAGAATGCATGTCACAATTTATTTACATATACAGTAGAGTCTCCATTCAACGAACTTCCATTTTACGAAGTTTTCTATATAATGAAATTTTCTATAGAACCTTGACCTTCAAATACATTTCCATGTTATTTAGTCTCCATATTGCGAAACTTTATTTCTATATAACGAAATTTTCCGACGATTTGATGTCTTTTCCCCATATCTTCTCGCATTATTTTATTTGTCCAAATTCGAACAAAACAACCAAATTTCTGCCTTAAAACTCACACGCCTTACTCTGTTACAAGCCTTTCCCACAACAAAGATAAGGGTTTTTTTCCCTTATCTTTGAAGGAGGGGCGATCATACTTACATGTATTACTTATAGACAACTGTCCTGCACATTCCCCGGACTGTGCTTCAAAATGCAAATTAAAGAACATAAAAGTTGTATTCCTGCTGGCCAATCCATTTTCAAATTTCTCCAGCCATTGAATCAAGGCATTATAAAAAATTTTAAAGTTCATTATCGAAAACGAATTCTACAAAAACTTATTCTTGCCTTAAAGAGCAATCACTGCACAGATAGCTGTATTCATTTAAAAATCTCTGCTGAATATGATTTTGAACCTATGTGCTTCAAAGATTTACAAGAAAAATGGTGGCATTAAAAAAACATGGGAGTTGTTGAAAAAGCTAGAGAGTTGGGTTCTTTCCTCCATGTTGATGAAGACATGGTGACTGCTGAATATTCTACAGAGTATAACATATTGCAAAGTTTGAAAACATTTAATGAAGACATTACTGTGAGTGATGAAGATGATAATGAAGAGGTAACTACAAACTTCACAAGAAGAAATGCTAGCTGCATTCGATACAGTACGAAGAGGGTTAGAGTTTCAAGAAAATGTTACAGATGACATGACAGACAGAACATTTTTATGAAAATTGTGTTCTTTACAATAAACCTGTACAAAACAGAACTACAGACTTTTTTTAGGTTTAAAATTTTGGGTAAAATACATAAAGTGTAAGGTGGGATTCAATCTGTTTTTTCCTCTCGGTTTTGTAATTAAACTTAAAATTTCTATTTAACGAATTTTCCTTATAACGAAATTTTTGAGTGGAACGATGACGCTTCATTAAATAGAGACTCGACTGTATACACATCTAAAAAACGATAAATTTTGGATCCCAAATGCTCCGATGTCATTCTAACAAAAGCCAAGCCAAGAAATACAGGAAGTACTCTCGTTACATGCCCATTTAAGGGCCAGCCAATATTCAACAGATCATTCCTAACGGTCATTTTTATATTTTTATGCAGAGGTGAACGAGGGATCATGAAGCAATTAAATTTCTCAAAATGCAGCTTGAATACACAGTTTCACTTATGTGCTTGTATGATACTAAACATTTAAAAAAAATTATTTTGTTAATTGCAATTCATTATAAATACATTAAAAACTTTGTTTTATAAATTTAAAGTGCAATGGTCAAACTATGTACAGGAATGTTCACTGTAGTCACTTAGTCGCACCTCTAACCAATTATGTAACGTTTGCACCTCCTTTGCCATAATACATGTTTTCATACATTTCGCAACATTTTTCCAATATAATAAGTTTCTTAATGCCTGCCACTCATTCACACCTTTAACTTATCATTACACTAATTACGATCTAAATTTTATCTACTTTATGCCCTATTCGAGAAGCATAACTAGTAAATTAAAATGACAGTTAGGGGGTTCCACTAAACCTCGTCCGACCTCCCATGATATCTGTCTTCTCTGCTTCTATACAAATATTTTAAGTGTACCTTCCACCCATTTTCCCAGCTCTCTGAATAAAAATATAAGAATGGCTGTGAACTTTCAGAGTCTATGTGTAACAATTTTTCATTACTTTTCACAGCTGTCTGCAAAAAGACTGTAAATGACTGCTAGGAAGCACCACTAATTTATCTATATAACTCACTCTTGCATCCTCTGTGTGCATGCTACCATTTTTCTGACGACAATTTGCACTTTTCGACCTATTAATTCTATCGACATTATGGCTTCGGCATTTTGCTTGTTGATATTATAACCTGACACCGCATTAGTATCGTGACTGTACTGTTAAAGTGCTTTATTCCAATGAAGAATGTTGTATTGGTGTAGTGGGCAGTCTTGGGTTTCTAATATAACTGGCGTGTGAGCATGTACTCGCACACAAGAGAGGCCTTTGAATAAAAACTTAATTTACACAAGTTGAAAAGCAATCTTAAAAAGATACCAGTCATTTAAAAAGCAAACTGAAAACATCACGCACATTGGCGAAATTATTACAAAAATATGCCAAATTGCATAATTTATCAAAAAACCTGGAAACAAATGTGCATTAATAATTATCTAAAGGAAATTCTGTACGAGTTTTTATGCTTTTAAGTTGGCTCCATAAATTTTATATGTTAGGGAGATTACATTTACGGAAAAGTTATAAATTTATATTGGATAATGAGTACTCTCACTCCGAAAGGTTTGTTTGAGAAATGGTATATGCCATGTTACTGAGAACGACATGTAACAGAGAAAATAATGATCTTGAGTCATTCCCACTCAAGCATTTATCTATAAAGCAAAAGAATAAGATATGACATTGTATATTTCAAGGCTTTAAAAAACGTTATTCTTAAGTAACAGCAGTCTCAAATGCTGCAAATATAACTTACGGCTCATGAAGTAAAATTAACAGAATATATGCATATGTAATGCAACGCAGCCAAAATAGCAAATATTTCCATATAAAATGTCATGAATAACCTATATATATTATTTATGAGCCACAGTGTAACAGCGTTCTCAGAAGGTAACAGTTTTGTTTCACAAAGTAATACTAAACACCCACCAATAGGATTAATATAATCCGAGTAAATTCTTAATTAAAGGATCAATTTAGGTGATAAGATCAATGTCCTAAAAGCAAATTTAATGCAATACAAATTTACAACTTTGATAGTGATCTGCGAAAGCAACATGATCCTGTAGCTAATACATTTATATTTAAATGCATAATCACACGACACCAACAGAATTTTTGATGTACTAATAAGATATTGCCCCACAACTTCTCCTAATATTACAAACTAATAAAAAAATAATCACAGTATCTAAAAACATGACGTCGCAAGAGATATTTTTATTAATCCATTATTTTTCTTGCACAATGACGGAAGAATCATGACACAGAAAGCAAATAAATTATGACCGGTATATTCAAGAGACATTAAAATTGACTGGATGCAACTTTGAAAATGTAACATGTTGACCGATATATTAGTTTTAAATACTGGCAAATTTCGTAGATTGTTTTTGCATAATAGAATTTAAAAAGAAGAAACATTTATTTTTCAGAACAATACAGTGTTTAATATTTCAATAAATTTCGAAAATAACAAAAGTTAACTATTCTGTTTCACAATTTAAGATAGTTTAAAATGTTCCAAAGTCTTGTTCAAATAAGATTGCAGCTGTAAATATTGGCTAATTATATTCAAACATGGATACAACATCATATATCAGTGTAATGGGCGAAACTTCATTTAAATATTAAATACTATTTTTTTCTTAATTATTGAAACTAATTTATGAAAGAGAAAAAATTGAAAGCAAAAAACATTTTTTCAGAAAATTATAAGTTTATTATTTTAATGGCTTTGTAGTACAATAGCAATACTTAACAGACTTCTTTAACGAAATTTAAGATATTTCTTTAAAATATTCCTAAACACTGCAGAAATAAATATAGTCTAATTATGTAGAAACACAAATACAGCAAAGTAATGAACAAAAGTCATCATAAAAAATCTTAAGCATCACACACACATTTTTCCTAAATTATACATCACAAAATCAAATTTAAGTGACGATAACAGATTTTAAAATATAAGCTACAATTATTTTACAGACATTTACAACCCTTATTTCAATGGCTTTGGAAAACAGTAGAAAAAAGTTTACACATTTGCTTCAAATAAAGGTAATGCACTTAACTTTTACAAAGTATTGAAGCCTCAATTATTAGTTTATTATGTAGAAACATGGGTACAACATGACAAAACGCAGTTTACAAATATTGGTCTAAAAATATCAGATCCACGAGGGTCACAATGAGAAAATTGGGTTTGTGATATTTTTTACAGATATCTAATAAAACCTCAATAATATAAAATTGTATGAATATAATACAGGAACGATTATTTTTTATCACGAATATATTTTAATACGTACTGTAACAATTTGAAAATTATCATACAGCTAGAAACCATTGCTGTCATGTGCAATAAATTGCACAAACACTTCATTACACATAAACTTTGGTGAGTCGCTATTCTTCATAGGATGTTAATATGTTAAAGAATGTGAATAAGTAGATTTTTTTAAACAAATATGTAACCATGCATATTAATGTACTGATACGTCTTCTGTCAACATGATTACATAATAAATAATTCATACTATTTTAGAATATCCTACAAGCATGAACAGTGGAATACAGGCAATACGAAGAAAACATGATATATTCATGTATAACTATGTTGAACAGGAAAATATGGAGAACTGAATTCATCAATTAAAACTTGATTCTGAATGTATAGTGCAGAATGCATTATTTTAGTAATCTTTTCAAACAATTTCAAATTAATTTCAACATTAAAATACATTTCATGACATTATTATTTCTTTAAGAACGTACGATCAATTAAAAATTAGGAATTTATCAATGTGAAGAAACATTTAAAAGTTTTGAATCCTGAAACTTTTAGTCCAAATTGAGAATCTAGTTTCAAAAATTTTTGTTAAAAGAACAGCGGATATTGCAGATTTGTTCCAATTCAATTTCATGATTTATTCCAAACTCAGCAGTCTTTGGTACTGGCGAGTTATTTACAAATATCTATACAATAATGCAGTGGGCAACTTGCAATTCATTAATAACTTCCTGACTACCATTTATTTTTAAGTTGTGCAATCATATTTCTGATATAGAACAATTGAAAAGAAAGCAAAGTTTATTTTGCTGAAAAATACAAAGCCTAATATTTTATCGGCTTTTTAATAAAAGAGCAAACGTTTAAATTTTTTTTTTCAATTCATGATATTTAATTGAATTATTCTAAAGCACTGTAGCATTAAGTAATGAGAAATTATGTAGAAATATAGGTATAACAATGCAATGGGTGAAAATTCATTTAACAATTGAAGAGTACCATTTTTATCTAATGTATGAGATGAGACATATTAAACAAAGGAAATATTTATTTTTCCCAGAAAATGACAAATTTTATTACTTTAATAAATTTGCTATAAAACAGAAATAGTTTACATATCTTTCTCAAAATTTAAGATATTTAATTATTCAAAAACACTTAAATAAATATTTGTTCTTTTTGTAGAAATATGGATTCAAAGCCAGTAGGCAAAAATCAATGTAGAAATATCGTTCTTCTAAATTATAGATCACAATAACGTTTATGAGCATGTAACATGTTTTAAAATAATTCTTTTACAGAAAATTACAAACTTAATTTCAAAGGATTTAGAAAACCGTAACAAACATTCACTTTCTTTGATACATTTCTTTTTTTTTTTTTCAATGTATTGTAGTCGTAATTAGAAACAAGGTTGGAACATGATACATTTACAAACACTAGTCTGAAAATATCAGTTACACTGCTACTGAAAAAATGAGGGTCACAAATATTAATGAGAAAATATAGTTAAAAAACATTTTTTTTTACAGAGAACTAATAAAACCTCATTAATAGAAAGCTGTATAAACATAATTCAGGAATATTCATTTTTAAAACAGATATATTTTAATTTGTATGTACTTAAACAGCTTTAAAACTATTATACTGTTAGAAAGCATTGCTGACATGGGCTTTCAATTGCACAAATACATTACTGCTCATAAACTTTGCTATGTCTTTGCAATACATGAAAATTTAGTTATATGAAGGATGCGCGATTAAGCAGATTTTCTGTTATTTTTAAAGCAACCGAATAACAATATCAGTGCAATAATACCTTTCTGACAACATGATTAAATAATAAATAAATAGTTTATACTACATTTAATATATTATACAAACATTAATAGTAGAACAAAATACAAAAAAAAAAAAAAAAAAAAAAAAAATAAAAAAAAAAAAAAAATAAAAAAAAAAAAAAAAAAAAAAAAAAAAAAAAAAAAAAAAAAAAAAAAAAAAAAAAAAAAAAAAAAAAAAAAAAAAAAAAAAAAACTTTTAATTTTGAGATG
>Ga0115856_100211_pt1 | contig 20709 bp, 6 predicted proteins | sample InSIn4gowninarea_FD_83870 | JGI IMG/M metagenome (GOLD analysis project Ga0115856, IMG submission 83870)
TGTTTAATAGAAGTTAATGATGGTGAGTATTATTTTTGTTTATTGTAGAACTGTTTGTGCTGATTTTATTAAAACTTATCAGGTGCGTGGTGTTGAGAAAAGTACTGATCATTCTTTTGCTTTCGTTCCATTGTTTCGTGAGAGGCGTGATGTCCAACGCTTTTCTACCTGTATTTTTTCTTGGATATCTCTTATTTTAAAGTTGTTTAATAGAAGTTAATGATGGTGAGTATTATTTTTGTTTATTGTAGAACTGTTTGTGCTGATTTTATTAAAACTTATCAGGTGCGTGGTGTTGAGAAAAGTACTGATCATTCTTTTGCTTTCGTTTCATTGTTTCGTGAGAGGCGTGATGTCCAACGCTTTTCTACCTATTAAATTGAGTCTCATACTGAATATCTTGTATTTCAGTTGTGTTTTGTAAATCTAGTTTCTTGACGATGTATGCTATTTGTGAGGGTCCCCATCCCTTACAATTCCGGGTATGAACATTTTAATAAAGATTCGAGCTCATTTGCTTTATTTGAAGATCGTATTCATTCCAGTTTTTGTAGCCATCGATCTTCAGCTTCTTCAACGAACTTCAGTCTGTGGAACGGAAGTGTCAACGGAAACCACAATCCACGAAAGATGTCATGCTTGTCTCTGGCAAACAAAGGAGCCATAAATATGTTTTGTCTGATAAATGCACATCAATAAGCGAACAAATACTTTATTATAAACGAAAAAAAGATGTCCGAATGTCACCATTTTACAAAACCAAAAGGAAAATCTTGCAATCTTAAAAAGTTCATTTGCCATGTTAATGCTTGCGCGCGAAATAGTAGCATTGCTACATAGCAAACATTCAGGAAGCGACAACGCCAAACGGTTGAAAATAGAGAAGATTAAAACTAATTACAAAATGGAAAGTAACCAATAAATGAAGCAGTAACAACCAGTAAACCCACCTACAGATGTCTTCGTGGGTCCGCCAATAAAATGTAATTTGTTTTTAGTACGTCCTGCTTTATACCTATATGATATCGTGCGACAAATGCCAAGTAGTTTGAATGGCCTGATTTTGAGAGGGTGCGATTATGAACGTAAATACAGTATAGAATCCAAATGCGACCATCTAAACAGCCCTCTGCATTATACTAGCAAAAGTTGCTAGTACCATAGCTAGACAGCGGATTATATGCACTTAAAAAAAGCCAAAATATGCATGCATCTATGCATTAAAAACCCTAAAAATATGCACTTAAAAGCAGAAAATATGTGTTTAAAATATTCATTAAAATAATACTTACCGTCTTTTAGGATTCTTAAATTCTTATTTTAAAAAACTTATGAATGAAAATAATATTTTTTTCATTATTGCAGAGAATTAAATTTATTTATAATTTAAGTTACAATAAACAATAATGTGTTTTTCTAAATTTTCAATTGTGAAATTTTTCCTCTTATCGTCTAAAATCATTTTAAAAGTGGAAAACTTTCTTTCCGCATCAACAGATGTTACTGGGCAATATTTAAAATGTTTTGTTTTCGATAGGTGCAGTTTTACTGGCAGTTCATGTTCTTTGCCGTTTATGAAGTCATTAATATTTTTAATGCAGCAAATCCTGGATTTTTATTTAAAATGGAATTCCATTTTTGTTTCACTTCTCCCATTGATTAAGGAATAAAGTCAACATATTTTTTAGCTTAATTAATTTCACTAATTGCATCAAATAATGAAATGCCCTGAGGCTCCAATTTTGTAACAGATAAACTTAAGAAGGAAAAGTGCGTTTCTATTATTGATATACTCTTCCTCTTCATCACTCCCTTCAATGTTATCCTAATCCACCTCCTTATGGGGAGGGACAGTCATCCCAGATATTTCAGAATTGAAAATAAATACTCAGAAGAATTCAATTCAAACGCGATTTCGCATCAGGAAAGAAATGTTTTGGTTGAAATTCGCCTAAATATGCAGTTAAAATAAAATATATGAGTTTTTATGCATTTATATGCTAAGATATAAAAAAGTGCTCAAATATGCAAATGCATATCTGCATATGCATCTCCGCTGTCTGCTTATTAGCTTGGAAATACTTCATTGTTCCACATTATCTATTTCTTTTTGGTGTTGACGGTGTTTGATCCACCAACTAACTTTTTATTACTCTCTCTGGTCTATTTATTAGGTTGTTGCTTTTCTTCTTGTTTGCCAATTCCGACTCTTGTCGTCATTGGTTCCTTGCACTGGTGACGATTTACCAAGTTGTATCGAAACAGCTGTCTGTGCAATTTTTACTCACATTTGTTCTTCGTTACGTTGGTTTTTCAGATTTGGATTCACCAGCACAAAGGATCAACTTAGCTATTTACATGACTTCAGGTGTATAACGTAAATTAAGCGAGGTATTTAATTTTGAAAAATGGAATTTTTTTTCGGCTCTCATTCAGGGGCCAGTTTAGCATTTACCGCAGTTTTGCATAACGGGTAGGAAACTTGTTAATATACCAGATTTATCTTATAATGCTTATTTAGTTACTGTTGTGTGGCAGCGTCTTATTATTGCTTTGAAGGAATTTTTCAATTTTTTTGTCTCTTGTTTATTTTTTTCCTTTAAAAGTATGTAATGCTTTTCGCGTTATTATATGTTGCTATATTTGGAAGTTAAGTCTGTTTAAAAGATTTTATCTGTTCCATGATTTCTCCTTGTTCTTCAACATCAACAAGAACAAAAATGAAAGCAGGAATAATAACAAGACTGTTACTGATAAAATTTACTATTGGACCGAATAAGTGATTTCACTGATTCACTACATAATTTTAATCACTATCTTTATGCAAGTTAAACCATTGCCAATTTTTTTTAAAAATTATCTTAGTTAGTTTCATTAACGAATTAAATGCACACATAACGCCCTAAGACTAAAAGATTTTAGCCACTCAAAAGTAATATGCATCGTAGTTCAAAAATATGTTTTACTAACTAGTTTTCATTAAAATGAAGTGTTTATGGAAGAAACGCTTTTTGAACAGAATAAGCATTTCGCAGAAAAAGTATTTTTTCATTCAATGTTTATAAAAACATCCTCCTGTTACAAGTGTGTTTAGAGAAGGATGTTTTCACTACACGCTGTAAAAGTATTTAAGCTATTTCGTTGTTAATTGCATCTAAGAAATAAAAACTCACTTTAATTAATTTTATTCCAGAAATTAAAAACATCTTAATTAAATTTAAAAATTAGGTTTTAATCATGAAGAACTTTTTTCTTCCAATAAATATTTTTTTTTAAACTTTGGAATTTCTGCACTCTTACAAAGTTTTAACTTTGAAATATTTTTAAAATAAAATTTATACAAAAAATACTAAAACGTACGACTTAAAACTCTTTCTGGCAGACAAAAAATATTCAGAGAGAGAGAGAGAGTAGGGGAGGGTAGAAGAGAGATATTACTTTAAAATACATTAAGCATTTATCAAATCGTAATTTAATCAAAACTGCATTAATATGAAATGTTTAAAAGTAAAATAAATTCTTTCTGCAGCCTTAAAATTAATATGCTTATATTTTTGTATTCTAAGACTAGGTAATGTAACCAGCGTTGCTTGGGTGATATAAAATAACAGAAAAGAAAGAAAATACAATTTTTTGAAATATTTAAGCTTTTTTAACAAAAAGTATATTAAATTAAAATTTGTTGAATCTTGGAACACACAAATAAAAAAAAATGAAATTGTCATCGAAATTAAGTACAAAAAATATCGTAATTTTAGATTTATTTAACTTTTTTGGGTTAATATGTTTCTCAAATTCTTCTCAGTTGCATTAAATCCGAGCAGAGTGCGAGGGGAGTGTGTGGTAGAATATCGTCTGCTTAACTGAAACGTTAAAGCTGAATCATAACATCGTCTGCGGAAAATTATCTGAAATGCAAAAAATTTAATTATTTTATCGTTTGAAAAATATTTGTAAAAACCGTAACTGTTTTTTGTTCGATTAAGTATTCGAAGTTCTCTATTCTGTTGTCTCGCAGCTAGTACTGTAGCAATGGTTGCTTTAGAATAAAGCCTTCTACGACTTATGTAGTCATGATTTGCTGAATTCGACGCGGAATTTCATGACCCACGGATTAGAACGACGCTCGATGGAGTCAATATTCCGGCCACAAAGTGCAAAGTAAGGTGCATGTTTCAATTTCTCTGAGTTTGGTATTAATTTATTAAACAGTTTCCCAAATTTTTATTTAACTTATGGCGGGTGACAATCCAAAAAATGAATCAAGCGACGAAGTTGTAATCGCTAAGTTAGGGTTAAAATTACCCCCATTATGGCGTAATAACATAAAATTGTGGTTTGTACAAGCGGAATGTAATATCGAATTATCTGGTATTAACGCTGATATTACAAAATATAGCACTGTTGTAGAAGCAAATTGATCCAGAGACTCTGTCTATCGTATTTGATATTTTATTTAATTCACAAGAGAATAAATATGATACTCTTAAAGACAATGCTTCAAGAATTTTCGAATTCGGAAGCAAAGTAAATACGGATATTGTTATCTGAACTTCAATTAGGGGATGATAAACCATCCCAGTTACTTAGAAAAATGCGTGAACTTGACGGCAAATCTTTATCTAATGATTTTTTGCGTGGTTTATTTACGCAACGGCTCCCAGCGAACATTCATAGTATCCTTCTTATAAGCTCCGAATCACTTGAAAATATCGCTAAAATGATCGGCAAAATTGCAGAAGTCCGTTTGGATTAATTCAGCGTAAATTCGAGCGCCATCGCTAATAAATATGGTGATATGTGAGTTCTTCGAATTCGCCGCTAAACGGCAAAACACCGCACAGAAATCACAGAGCTAACTGAACAGGTTGAACGACCATCTTGTAAACAATCGAGACATCGTTCGCGCCGACCAAAGTTTAAATAGTCTAATCGCAGAAAAAAAAACTGTCGGAGAATTTTGTTAATATCATCATTAACAGGCAAAAAATCCTGTAAGTGCAGCGAACCTTGCTCGTTTAATAAAGGAAATCCGGAAAACTAAATTCGGCTATCGGCGTTAATATTTCGGCGGCTTACACCCCAGTAGCCAATAAATCATGTCGCCTTTATGGTTTTGACAGAAAACAGCTTCAGACATGGTCGATTCAGGATCGGATGTCTCATGTACGTCATGTATATCATCCTCTTGAATTATTTGCTGCAAACAATACAAAATTTTATACCTATGGTAGACAAATATTAAACACTGATTTAGGGTTAAGGTGTTAATTTAGTAGGGAATTCCTACTAAATTCCTATTTGGAAAATTTTGGTCTTTTGGTAGCGGCGGAGATTAATTGATAACCTTACAAAATTTACACTATCTGAGGTTTTTGCGGATTCCACAGATCGCTGTTCAATTAAGGTAGTTTCTGGAAACTCTTCCTTGTTGTAAGACATTAGCCGAATATCCCAAACTCACAAAAATGCCCCCCAAAACCAGGCAAATAAAGTACAATACAGTGCACTATATAGAGACAACTGGTCCCCCTGTTTGTAGCAAACCGAGACGAATCAGTCCTAAATTATTCGATAGTGTTAAAAAAAGAATTTTAATTCATGGTGGAACAAGGTATTCGTAGGCCATCAAAATCTCCATGGTCCTCTCCTTTGCATGTTGTACCAAAAGGTTCCGGTTCTGTTCATTCAGTTGGGGACTATAGACGGCTAAATGCATGCACAATTTTCGAATAGGTATCCGATACCGCACAAACAAGACATTTCTTATGCTTTTTATGGATGTAAATGGTTTTCAAAGATTGATATTATCCGTGCATACTTTCATATACCAATCCACCCTGAACATATCGAAAAAACAGCTGTATGTACCCCTTTTGGCCTTTCCGAATTTCCTTTCATAAATTTTGTATTGTGTGGAGCCGCTCAAACGTTTCAGCGGTTTATGAACGAAATTCTGGGAGAGCTTTTATTTTGTTTTGTATATCTGGATGATATCTTAGTTTTTAGTAAAAACGAAGACGAACATAAAGTTCATGTATGAACCGTACTCCGGGAAATTGAGTCAATAAGGATTAACAATTAATACTTCGAAATAAAGTTTCGGCGTACCGGAAATTTCATTTTTAGGGCACCAAAAGCATACCGCTTCCGGACAAAGTTTCACCAATCCTTAACTACCCGCTATCTAATACAATTAAAGACCTTCAAAGATTTCTCGATTTTTAAAATTTTTTTCCGTAGGATTTTACCCAAATTAGCACATTATCAAAAGTTTCGTAATAGCTCTTTAAAAGGGACTTGGAAAAATGCTAAAACAAAACCTGTTTGGTCAAATAAAGCTGAAGAACAATTTCAATCATGTAGAAATTTAATTGCTAATGCAACCCTTTTAGCCCATTAAATCCATACGCTAAACTAATACTACATGTAGACATAATCTATAAATTAATTTACCATTATTACATCATTATTATTCAATTTTTTCGGGTACCTTCTATGTGTTATTACGGAAAGAAATTAAACGTTTTATTCAAATAGCAAGAAAAAAATTTCCTGATATTTTTCCATGCAAAAAATAGGAACGCTTTCATTAAAACAGAAATATGCATATACTTGATTAAAAAATATAAATTGTACACGCAAATTACGTTAAAAATTACAGACAGTATAATAAAGATATACTTTTTTTCTACAATTGGTACTATATACCTAAGACTAATCGTTTACGATTAAACTATTAGTTCACTTGAATAGAGAACTTTTCCTGCATGAAAACAAACAAGGAATGTAAAATTCATATTATCATACCACGTTAAAACTCTTGTCCACGTTTCGCAACTGTTGATCGTAGGCATATACTACTTCCACTTACAAAAACGTTTCAATGAAATAAAGTTTTATGATTAGGCGTTTTAAATTTCAAAGCTTCATTTTGTAAAATTTATTAACATTAATTTTTATATAGTTCCCCAATTTCTGTCATTATACTGAGCAAACGTTTACACGCATGCTAACATATATAACAGAAAAGTCCCCATCATGGTATGACGAAAATTGTGCAAGAAATTTAATTTCAAAATATGCGATTTTTTTCGGACTTCATTGAGGAGTCGGTTTTGGATTAAAAATATGCAGACGAAAATAATAAATTTTCTTGTAATAAGACATGTTTGTATTATAGAAAACATCCTCTTGCAAAATACACTCAGTGCAAAACTGTAAACATTTCTTAGGATCCTTTAGATATTGACAGATTATTTTGAAAAATGTATCTTTCTAGAAAGTATTTTCGCAATTAAATTATTTCGAAAACATTTGTGCTAAAGTGAAGTATAGGTTCAGAAAAATTGCTAGTAAAAAAACCAAGAAAAGTATCTTCTATACGTTAGTATCTTTCATAAGTTTCGAAGAAAAAATCAGAAATTTCAATTCAAGAAGCGATTTGCTTTCTCATGTACCTTTCGCAAAACTGAAACATTATTTCATTATCATCAAAGGAAATTGTATACTCTTAAATTCTCTTTCATCAGTATCATGTTTTTGCGATGGCATTATGTTATTTTAAAGAATTGATGAAATTTCGAAGAAGGGCGTTTTGCAATGAATTATACATTTAACATATATTTACGATAGTAAAACTTGACGGCCAGCATCAGATGCTATTTGTAATCATAAGATGATGAGCATGGGATTATGTATCTTGGAATTTCATCTTTCACATTCTGTAAAGTACAGATTTATCATCTATTTTTTTTGTCCATTTAGGATTATGCTATGAAGGTAGTCCACTCGTCATGTGTACTCATCCTTTAATTATTTTAGCACAAATAAAAATATATTGCAATGCATAGAGCATTTTATGTCAGTTTATTACGTCTTCATAAACCTTTCTCAAATGATAGGTTTCAAGTTTTCTTTGTCTTATAACTGAGTCGCTCAAGGGGTGTTTATAAATTCTTTAAGCTAAAGTCATTCTTTCCACACATACAGTTGTACCGATATTTATGTGATATATAGAATTTAACCTCTCTCGCTGTAAGTTTCATTCATAATTTGATGAATAATGTTTGATATTCATTAATAATATGTAAGTAGGGGAAACTAGGGAGGTTTGACCCACTTTTCACAAAAGAATTTTTATTATTTTTTTGGAACATAATCAAAGTTCAAATTTGATTTTATTTGTTAGCTTATAATGTTTGGCATCTTTTTACATCATATTTTTCCTCTCACGTTATCTACATTTTTTCCTATTTTTGATTTTTCAAGAGTGTCGAAACTGGGTCAAACCTCCCCACTTGAGGGAGGTTTGACCCACTATGAGGGAGGTTTTACCCACATGAATTTAAAGTTAATAAAAGTTATGGTGCAATAATTAAATGTCTAGAGATAAATTATTACAAGCAATAGACAATAATTGCATTGAAAAGAAAACAATAACTTTTTTATTTAACAAATGGCACAGGAGAGTTGAACTTGCAGCAGCAAAAATAATTTTTGGGCTGAAAAAAACTATCACTTGTCATTACTCCTAGATTTTAGTTGCAAATGGCTAACAGACAAAAATAACATATTATTCTACTTGATATTGTTCTGCCATCTGCTGCTCATCAGTTAAATAAATGTTTAAATATAAAAAAAGTAGGGTGGGTCAAACCTCCCCTATGGTCAAACCTCCCTAGTTTCCCCTATATACGTCTAATAAATTAGAAATTCGTTGTTAGTACAATTTTGAAGAAAAGAAATTTAAAAAAAAAATTGAAAATCTGAAAATTCTGAATTTTTAATTTTACGAATACATATTTTGAATACTCAAGGAATTAAAGAATGCATAAACACATAGGGCAAGGATATATTGTATACGCTATGGAAATAACATGTATTGTTTCATATTAAACATTTACAACAATATTCATCAGTGACGAACAGAAAAACTACAAATTTTTAATTATGTTATAAATAACTCTAAAGAATAATCAACAAATACTAAAATGATTTTCTACATCTTTTTTATTTTATTCCAAAGTTTTAACTGTAAAATGTCAAATTCCATTTGTTACTTCTTTTCAGTTCTTAAACGAAGCAAATGCAGCAAGACATTTCAATTAAAAGAAATGACATGAACTCATATTTAATGGTTTTTCTGTACAAAAAAAAAGAAGTTAAAATAATGCAATATTCATTTGAAATGCTTTCAAGTACGTGAATAATAATAAAGGAATTCTATGAGAAAACGTTTCTATGTTCAATTACATTTAAATATGTTTTCATCGAATATTTGCAGAAAAAAATTGAGCTAAGCCTTTAATCTGTTGAAAAAATTGTATAGAGTAAAATGTTAGAACTCATTTTTTTCGCCAAAGTAAATAAAAGAAAATAATTTATGTGAAATGTTTCTTAATTAATATAACAAAATAAAAGAAGATATCGAGCCATAAACCTTTTAATAATGATTAACGTCTTCATAAAAGAAGAATTTTAGTAATTCATTTTGTGATTAAAAGATTTCAGTTCAGTGTTTTGGCTCTCAATTAAAGAGCACGCAATTCTCCAAAACTAAAAGAAATATTTGTAGATGTAAAAGCATTAGTGTGAATAATAAGGAAATATAAAAAGCATGAGATGCACAGTTAGTAATTTGTCCTGGAAGTATTAAAATATAAACCTATTAAGAAATAGGTCTTTATAAGGAGGAAAAATGGGAAATAAGATGAAAAAAAAACTTTTTAAAATTTTATTTCTTCTGATGAGTTGTTCTTTTGTGGCATATAAATTTCAATATTTGAAGTTTTTCCAACACATCAGTTAAATATATATGCGAAGTATTGGTTTTGAAAAACTTACATAACATTTTATACGCTAGAGATTATTTTGAAAAACCGGACATCAACACGCAATTTGAACTATCATATTATGTTAACTTTAAAATAAATATTATGAATCAATTAAAAACATAGAATTCCTAAATATAATCATATTATATTTATAATTTTTACATGATATTCATAGAACATTTACGTACTACTTAAGGAATGGTAATAATGCGGTGGTAATGAATCAGGTTTATGTTTCTTCGTAGGGAGTTCTAAACTTGGTGTGAATAGGACGTCTTAATAACTCGTATTTTAAGTCATATTTCTCGTTCTTGAGTTGTCTAAAAATTCTTTTGCACTTCTCCTTAACGAGCTCGATTGCTTGGAAATATATCACAAGGTCAGCGATCTTGATAGCGTCGATTTCTGCAAGATCACCGAAAGCGAAGCAATAGCGGACGTGGTCAGTACTTATGTAAGAGACTACGATGCTCAGATCAGATATGTCCATGTAAAATCTGTGGACACGAAAATCCTGTAGTGCAGTTGGTCATAAAAATCATGGGTGCAGGGACGTATTTACACCTGAAGGAGAACCCTTCTCTTTCAGATATTAATTAATGAAGGTACCTAGTGAATGAAGGTACCTAATGAAGGTATCCAATTGATAATAATGAAGGTACCTAGTCGTGGTGCCGTCTATTGAAGGCTGTGGTAACTTTGACCATGTACAATACAGTTTTTCAAGCAGAAAGAACGGCCATTCTCTATGTTTTAATGCATCTAATCAAAAAATCAAAATATGAAAAAATGCAAGGATCTTCTCCGATTCTGTGTCAAATCTAAACCATAATTCAAAACACCCAGATTAATGATAAATTTTTATAAAGATTACAATCATTATTAAGTGATAATGCAAACATAGTCTAATCCAGGATTAAAGCACAAAATAACACTTTTAGAAATGCCTCCTTACAGACATGCTGGTAAAAGAGGCTTGCTTATTCCCAATCGAGAACGACACTGTCCCCAAGATCCCCTTCTTATAACCCAGAGTAACTCTTAAAAGCGATGCCCTTAAACTCTAGCAAAATCTAACTGACGTTTTAGAAACCAGTCGCTCTGAATACAACTTGCACCCTCACACCTCGATGAAAAAAAAAATCTTAATAGACCTAAAATTTTATATTGATGTTAGATCATGGTCTCCTTCCAAGCTGCAAAGCCTGTATTTACTTCTCCCATAGTCGGAATTGCTCTTGCGGGAATCCCAGAACGGCCAAATATTATGTTCTTCAATGACCCCCTTATTTCAGAACGGAATATTCCCTCACCCCATCCCTCCAACTATAAACTGTTAACTATTGACTTATATTTAAAGATAAAGTGGTAACGTTAATTAATCATCTGTCAAAAAAGCATTGAATTCCAAGGTACTTATTTCTCCGAACCAACAGGATATAGATTCCTCTCGAAAGAAGATATCTAACTCATTCCCCCCCTAATGTTTTTTAAGTAATTCATACGCAACTGAAAATGTATTTGTAAAGCTACCGTGGGAGCTCTCTGTCCGACGAATCTTGCTTTAATATATGGTGGCTACACATATCCGCAAAACTGCGAAATTCCTTTGGGGATGCTAGAGGGGGATGTGTTGGTTGAAAGGTGGCTTTCAACCAACATGCACCTTTCAACCAACGGGGATGTGTTGGTTGAAAGGTGGCTGCGGCAATAAGTTAAGTAGGTATGGCGTGAAATCTCTCTGAGAGAGTATGCAGTTTCATAAAAGCTGGAGTGATGATGGGCTTATATTCAGTATACTCCAATAAATTCACCTGTAGATGCAAGAGAAGAAAAGAAAAAAATCTCTATCCAATAAACACTGCTTTCATGTCTTCCAGAACGTCTTGACATATGCTTTTACCATTGAAGTACTGAACATCATTTCGTAGAAATCAATGCTCCAGTTTTCTCGAATGTTCTCTTGCGACTTTATAATACAATGGTATCTTCTTCAGCTTTTGCTCTAAGATTTCCGAAACTTTGGCCGATCCATTTAAGGACTGAGTGCTAAAATTGCCACATTGGTTTCATCAAATCGATACGTTTTAGATATACTTTGACATTTTTATTATATTATTTACCATACAAAACCTATGATATTATTTTAAACCCACGACTTGTTTATAAATATATCTTTTCCGTATGTTAACGTTTACTACAGGCAAGAATATTAAAGAGTTTGCAGCGTTTCGGAAAAGCATAGTTAAAGAAAAATTTGAAGTTACAAATATCTTCAACGACAATCGAATTCCAACTCTAGACCCTGTTTGTTCCATTCAACCACCCTGCTTCTACATTCCAAGGTATAACTTAGTTCAACAAACATGGGACGGGAAAAAAATCTCCCGATTCCGAACTCCGAACAAACAGCAAACGAGAAAGTAACGCTCTTCGTTATTAAACTTATCTCTCGGAACGGGTGCTTGGAAGTTTTTTACGACTGTTTCACTGTGCAGTACCGGAAGACTTGTTGCCCGGGAAAGGAAGGGTAAAGATACGCTTATTTACCCCAGCTGTCACGTAACATTCTTTAGGGAGCATGTCGCCTGAGATTAAAGTAAAAGGGAGGAAGCATCCCGGTGTCACGTAGCGCAATCACGGTGCTGCAGACGACGTGTTTCCACGGAATTAAATGCGGTGGAATGTTCGCCCCGAAGTTCTGGAATTCCCTGGGGATTTAAAAGAAGATGTGGCGAAAAGAAAGTGGTGATATTTGTTCGTGGACTTGACTGCGTATTTGTAGTATCTATTTACTTAGGAGAGTGTGGTATTGGCGGACAGTATAGATATAAGAGGCGTAAATTAATATATTAAGGAAGTTGACTTATATAGAAGTAGTAAGAGGTATTTTTTATAGATTTGGAAACGTTCTTTTACTGTTTCCTTTTTTAAAAACATATAGGTAAGTTTGTTCCGGAATGAGAAAGGGCTTAGTAAGGCAAAATATTGGAGACCATTCGGAACAACCGTAACTCAAGTGAATTTCGATACGTATATCGTATTTTTTTATTGATCAACTGCGTTTCAAGAAACCCTCTTCTTCCCGAATTTCGAAAAACCCGAAAGAATAAGTATAAGATTTGCGATTCAACTTGAAATAGTAAAAAAAGATAAAAATTACTTGAAAAAAGTAAACGTTACTACGTATGTTTTTTATCTCTCAAATTACTTCCATGGAAAACTACTACATATTGTATTGATATTAAACTTTTTTTGTGTCTTCAAGTAGAAGTTCCAATGTCTATATGGCGGGGACAAAATCAGCTTATAATTGAAACCCTTACTTAAAAAACCATATTATAACTAAATTAAACATGTACTGAAATAAGCGCAGCAGCAATTTCAAAGTTTTTGTATACTTCTTTATTTTAAAGGCATTTCATTTTAATAAGGAGATCCAAGTACAAAACAAAATTTAACAAGGAACAACACAATATTAAAAATTGCCTTCATAGGCCTGATAATTGGTATGAATCAATTGATAGACCCGTTAAAGGATCAGGTTTACAATGTGTGGTATTCTCTTTCCTTCCTAAATCGCGTTATTGTGTGATGCAATCCCCTTTTTTTGGATTTTTATAACATATGGCACACTCTTTTGTTTGTTTTTGCATTATAAGAGTAGCTAGAAAGTGTTTTCGATACGATGAAAACACTTTCTAGCAACTCTTATAATGCATGGTGTCTATCTCTTTCTAGAACATGGCATTTTCTCCATTATGAAATACGTCTTTTATATTCTGTATTTCCTTAGGCAGGCTCTTTAACAATTTAGCATAGAGCTTTCACAATATCAGTGCTAACACTTCTTTCGTGGATCCAGACTATATGTGAATATGCTTTTTGTATCGTTTTCTCTATTTACGTTTCATTTAATTAAAAATATAAGAAAATTTTAAGCAGTATTTTAGCAATATAATCAAAGGAACAGTCGCTTAAAGGAGTAAAAAGCTTTATATAAAAGCGTATTCGTTTGGTATATATCAAGTTAATGTACCTAGACAAGTATGCTTTTCCTTCTTTCTTTTATCAACTTTACAACGATGATTTTTGTGATTTTTTATGAAAGTGTAAATAAGGAAAACATAATGTTATAAATAAACTTAACATTTTAAAGCCATTATTATCATGTTCAAATTTAAGCTTCTCCCACAGAAGTTAAAACTGCATTTAATAATTAGAATTCTTTTAAATAAATTTAGACCTCAAATTCTACAAAAATGAAATAGTATTGCTTTTAGTTTTTAAATCATTTAACGCAAAAATCATTGAGTAAATGTTTATGTTACATACATAAGCTGTCACCTCACCTCACCTTCGATGAGGATTCGGCTTAAGCTTTCGAATTAAGTTCCTCGTCGAAGGAAAATCTACAATCCAACAAAACCCAGTATACAGGGTGTTTCATAATGAATGGTGCAAAAAGAAAACATGATTGTAAACGTTATAATTAACATATTTAGAAAATTCAAATTTACCTCAAAACTATATTTATTTAAGTTTCTACAGGTGTTCAATATGTGCCCCTCCGGTGACACGACAAATGTCTACACGGTAATGAAGCTCCTGCCACACTCGTGATAGCATATCCCTTGTGACTGAGTTCAACACTGCAGTTATCCGCTGCTTCAGTTCCTCTAAGTCCTGAGGAAGTGGAGGCACAAACACCTTGTCTTTAACGAAACCCCAGAGAAAAAAATCACAGGGTGTTAGATCTGGTGATCTCGGCGGCCAATGGAGGCATGTCAAATCCTGTGGCCCAGCACGGCCAATCCAGCGATGGGGTAGACGTTCGTTCAGGAACTCACGTACGTTGATATTCCAATGTGGGGGAGCACCATCTTGCTGCAAAAAGAAATCAAGAACAGCTTTATCCAGCTGGGGGAGCAACCACTCGGAGAGCATGTCTTGGTAAATGTCCCCATTAATCGATTTTTCAGCAAAGAAAAATGGACCAAAAACACAACTGTTTGATAAAGCGCATAAAACGTTCACCTTTGGAGAATCACACTGATGTTCTAATGTTACATGGACATTTTCCGTGCCCCAAAATCGCAAATTATGGCGATTAACTTTGCCACATATGTGGAACGTCGCTTCATCGGTAAACACCAGTGTGTTCTCGAAACTATTCACGTCGAGCTTTTCTTGAAATTTCACACAGAAATTCTTACTCAACGGTTTGCCAGTAGGTTTTAAAGCCTGGACCATCTGATATGTGTACGGCTTGAATTGGAGACGCTTCCATAAAACACGCCACACCGTTGTGTGAGGGACAGCCAGTTCTGCACCTGCACGTCGCGTTGATTTTGAGGGACTCCGTAAAAACGAATCACGAATTCTTTCAACCACTTCGGGTTTTGTTTCTTTTCGTCCTGGGCTTATGTTCTTGCATAGGCAGCCGGTATCCTGGAACTGCTTCACCCATCTGCTTATGTTATTCCGATGCGGTGGTTTTTTACGAAATTTCGTGCGAAAATGTCTTTGCACGACAGTTACCGAGGAGGTTTTGGCATATTCAAAAACGCAATACGCTTTCACCTGCATGGGCGACATTTTGTTTAAAAGCACCTTTAGCGGCGAGTTCGTCATTCGATGATTTTTCCCTGTTGCCAAATAAAACTTGTATAATTGTAGTTGCAGAATAAATTTATTTCGGCTGAATAAATCCATTACGGCAGTCACACTGCGCTATTCATTTTGCACCATTCATTATGAAACACCCTGTATAATAGCCCAAACCGGGACCACTAACAGGAAAAGAGGAATTGTTTAAATTCAAATAAGTTATAAAAGATAAATATATCATATTACAATAAGGATGGAATGAAATAAGTAGCATGTATATTATATACAGGTATCGGGGGGGGGGGGGGGAAACCAACGGTTTAAAACCTTTTTTTCACAAAAAACGTAAATTTGAAATAAAAAATTTAAAAAAAAAATAAAAAAACAGAAAAAACATCTATGCTAAACAGATACTAGTATATATCAGTATATAGCATACAGATATTATTTGCAAATTTTGAACGAATTTTGAAACTGACATAAATTATTAAATAAACAATTTCAAAGAGAACAATAAAAATAACGTTTTATAAAATAATTTAGAATAGAATTTTAAAGTAAAGACAGAAATATGATAAATTAACCCTTTAGAGTAAATACCAATAATAAATTTAGAATTATATACAAACTTCTAAAATAATAATAATAATAAAAAAAGACAGCAGGTTTGAAAGATACAAAGTTTAAACTGGTCTCAAGAATCTCTCATTGTCTAATAACCACTTAACTAATCTACATATCTTACACTTGGTCTTATTAGTGGTATATTTAATTGAATTAGATAACCAAATATTTTCTAAATTTGAAGATGGTTTGACAAAGTGATATTCCCTTGTGTGGGGGAAATCCCAAGCATAGTGCAAAAGCATCGCCATAACCGGAGCATATGCAATTCGGTGAGTCATATTCACTTATATAATATAGGAAAAGAGGCTTGTCCAGTCGGTAGAAGCTCGGTTCCCAATAGAACATAAAAAACGAAACGGCAAAGACTAAGGTCAGTGCTTGGGAGGGTGACCACCTCTCGCCGGCTGGTTGGCACGCAGGACTGTGTACGATAAAGAGAGCTGGTGCACGTCAAATCTGTCGTGGCTGCAATGTCCTCCATATCTCAATTATATCTCTGGGAGAGCAAGCCAGATGACGGTCTCTCATCTAGAAGCTGGTTCAAAATTAAGAGATCCAAAGAGCCAACACGGACTTCCTCCCACTGGAGCTCGATTGAGCGGAAGCTGTCCCTTTTACTTATTACCTGCTAATAGGACTTGAATCGATGCCATCGGACAAGTGGGGATTAGTAACAACAACAATAACAGAAAGAGGCTTTGTTATGTGTTTGAGGCATGTCAATCCTTGCTGCTTCTGAATGTTTTGTTTAACTGGCGTGGATGCGGGTGTTGAATGCGCAGAAACTCGTTTGCCTTCTCAAGAGTAACCGAGACTGAAGAACATTATACGTTGGAACAGTTGTGGAATGTGGTGGGACAAGAATTGTTGAACTCTGCCTATTATAATATGGAAGCACATTGTCTTGTTGGGACTTGGTCACAGGCAAACATTGCAGTTAAATCTTGATGAACGACTCAAATATATGTTGCGTAATGATTTAAAGTACTAAATATTGACACATCAGCACTTCAGAATGGTTCGGGATGCATTTTCAGGTTGCAAAAAAGAACGAATGAATAAGTGCTTTGTGTTGTACACCATCGCTCTCAATGACTGTTAACTAATTTAATAACAATAGATTAATGTTTTCTTCCATTTTATTTAATCCATTTTGCTACCTGATAAAATCAAGCGATTTGAGATTGCTTTTGATACCAACAGAAACAAACGACAGCAACGGTCATTCATCTTGAGAGTTCATTATGGCGAGCAAAAATTTCTGGAGTGCGGCCAGATGCAATATGACATGGTCATGGCAAATTCCCAAGTTAGGAAGATAATCAACTAAGAGAAGACAATCTTCTTCTGGGTCAGCTATTTCAAAATGTGACATCGGAAAAACTGTCTTTCTGTGTCTTCTGCTTGTACAAAACCGAGATATCATTCTTTTACAATACAGTGATAAGTTGACCCTCAACATTGGCGGGTTCTGAGTTTCCAAACGGTCTGGCGAATGCCGAAAATCATTGAATAGTTTAAATTGTAAAATTATATCATATTTAAAACTTTTCTGTTTTAACAAAATAGCATTTGAATTCAGTTTAGTAGCATAAATGCGTGTATTTTTGTTTAAAATAACCGTTACATAAATAATTTATGCGAGAAAATTTTATTTATAATAAAATAAAATTTAAAGTAAAGCTCAGTGGTCTAAAAAACAATATTATTTGGAAGCAAATAATTTGCATGACATCCTCTGTCAATGCAGTTGGTGCAGTGCTTAAATTTTTGTAACATCCATGTCCTTAAATCTCACAAAGTTAACTTTTCTAGCATATTTTATGATTTTTTCCGTAATACCTTCGCTTGTCATCATTTGAAGGATGGAAGATTTGAGGCAAAAGGATTTTCCAATATACATTAACAATTTATTTTTATTTTTTTTTTGTCATCACTACGGCGCGGATTTTGATGATAATTGCATTTTTTGGCATTTTTTCATATTTTTCCCTTTTTAGAGCATTTTTAGGCCTTTTCAGGCCATTTTTTATGTTTTTGAGGCATTATTTAGCATTTTGTGAGATTCTGTAGTAATATTTGGCATTTTTGCCAGATTATCGGTTTGAGGAAGTTTTACTTTTTATTAGATTAGAAATTGTTACATTGTTACATTTAACAACATTAAAATGCACAAAATAATTCAATGCAACTAAGCTTAGATAAATGGAAAAAATATAGTTTTAGTTCAAGACAACAAATCTTTTAAAGTAAGTCATATATTTGAACACCTTTTTAAATAAAGAAATTAGACTATGTACATTTAGCTACAATTTTTGATATTTATACTATGACTTAGTTTTATTGTGTTTTTTGTTTAAGTAAGTCGTTTTAACATCATAGAAATGCAAAATTTTAAATGCATAAATAATAATAATAATAATAACACTCTCGGCGGGGACTTGGTTGAACTTACAAGTGTTAACCCCCGCCGGGAGAAGGGCTTTTACACCCAATTACAATTTATTGATTTTAAACATTCAAATGCGATGGCTTGGTTTGCCCAAGATCATCGGTACATAGAATAAATATCAAGTACATAAAATAACAATAAACTTCTTCACGCATATTACAAAGTAGTAATAAAAAATATATAAACATAACAATACCTCAAGGACAAAGGCAACACTATAAAATAAGATAATAAATGAATTTAGAAGGAAGAGCCAAATAATGTAAACCAGAATTAATCGTTAGAAATTTTGAAGAAAATACAATATAAAAAAAAGAATAATGAATTCAGAATCTAATTAGTTTTAAAACGTTGAAAACGTAATGAAACGTTAAATGGCCTGCACGAAGCACTCATTTTCTATAAGCCACTTAACAAGTCTACATATTTTAGAGATATTACAGTCATATTTAATAACATTGGCAAACCAAAGTGCTTCATAATTATCATTTGGTTTAATAAAGTGAAAATTTTGTGTCAATGTACAGTCAAAGATGTAATGCGCTGCATCCCCATAGCCGGAACAGATACAATCCGGTGAATCTAGTTTACCAATATAGTGCAAAAATGATGGGAATGGTCCCCTGTTAGTTATAAAAAGATTTAAAAGATAATTACAAAATAAATGACTTGTTGAAACAGTAGGAAGGAATCTATAGGTAAATCTTCCTTTCGTAGACGAATCCCATAATCTCTGCCATGAATCCAATATAAATTTATCAGCTAAAGACTTTACATATGATTTTGAAATAGGTACTAACATAGAATCTCCGTTAAAATCAGGTGACGCTGCTTGTTTTGCCAGAGAATCAGCAATTTCATTACCTACCACTCCAATGTGTGCTCGAACCCAAGTAATGACCCCATAGTTTCCTCTAAAATAGGTAAATAACTTGATAATTTCTTGTAAAGTTTTATTAGTCTGTCTAACTTTACATAATGCTTTTAACACTGACTGGCTATCTGAATAGATAACAAAAGATCTATTAGGAAACTGATTTAGATGCCATAAAAGTGCTTGATGTACTGCTAAAGCTTCCGCTTGAAAAATAGTGTTGTGTACACTTAATTTAGCATTCCAAGAAAATAAACATAAATTTTGTTCCACAATGCAAAAGGATGACCCGACACCATCCTCCATTTTTGAGCCATCAGTATAATAAGATATGGCGTCAATTGGTGGATCAGGGACTTCAGTTACAATAGAATCAAAAACTCGAAAGTTAAATGGTGGCATAAACCATCTACTAACAGGTAAATCAACATTACTAGGTTCAAAAGTTACATTATCAATAGTAATAGTGGATTTCAATCGAAATAATTTTCCTACTGAAGATTCTTTGACTAAAACTAACTCTATTGGAATCAATCCCGCCAGTTGAATAACAGCTTCAGTGGAAACATGTCTATTACATCTAGTAATGCGAATCGCAAAAATTCTTTGTATCGAACGAAGTACTTTAATAACATAACTATTTAGACGGTCCGCCCAAGCAGGAGCAGCATATGCAATGATACGTTCGATTACTAAACGATACCAAATTTTCAAATTTTCTCCCGAAACTCCCCATCCAATCCTTGATACAGATAAAAGTCTAATTCCTAAATTATAAGTAATACCTTTTAAATAAAGTGCATGGCTAATCCAATTCAGCTGCGAATCGATTATAATTCCTAAAATTTTAAGGGATTTTACTGTTAAAATCCTTTTACCATTTAAATAAAAATATGGAGATCTTTTTAACTTTGCTGATTTAAACATTAGAAGAATCTTAGTTTTATCAATGGAAATTGTTAAATCTTTTGACACGGTCCAATTATGCAAAATTTTTAAAGCCATATTACCTATTATTTCAAGTTGCCGTCTGGTATTAGCAGCAAACACTAGTGAGACATCATCAGCATAAGCTGACATAGCCATATTACTTCTTAGTGGTAAATTTAATAAAGAATCTAATACTAAATTCCAAAGAATCGGACCAGTCGATGATCCTTGTGGAACACCCATAGTTATGTTTAGGTAAATAGCAGCTGTTGGATGTAGAAAGAGCAAATATCTGTTGGTAATAAAATTCATAATGAGCTTGATAAAAGACACGTTAATACCTCTGGAAATTAAAGCCTGTTTGATATCTTCAAATGTAA
>Ga0115856_100214_pt1 | contig 20664 bp, 12 predicted proteins | sample InSIn4gowninarea_FD_83870 | JGI IMG/M metagenome (GOLD analysis project Ga0115856, IMG submission 83870)
CTATTAGCCTCGGCCTCGACTACGCCGTGGCTCACAACAGGTTTTATGGATCTATCGACTGGTACAGGAAAAACACTACCGACCTGTTATTCCAAAGCACAGCGATTCAACCTGCACCAGCATCCATTTTCTTCATAAACCTGCCGGCAAATCTGATCAACTCTGGTATTGAAGTTTCGGTGGGTACGAATATCGTTACCTCGACAACCTTTAGCTGGGACCTTGGTGTAAACTTCGCCTACAACAAAAACAAACTGACCAACTTCACCCAGGCGCCTATTCCGACCGGCCAGGTGAATGGACAGGGTGTGTCAGGTGCGCTGGCACAAATGATCGCCAACGACCAACCGGTAAATGTCTACTTCCTCAAAAGGTTCGGAGGCTTCGACCAGGGCGGGCAGCAGATTATTTCAGACAACCCCGAATTTGCAGGCGACCCGAATCCGCACTATCTGCTTGGGTTGTCAACGACACTCAGGTTCAGCAAATTCACGTTTACCGCAAATGGTAGTGGCGCATACGATTATTTAATCTATAACAATACACACAATACCGTCGCTAACATCAGCAACATTCAAAAAGGACAAAACATTGACGCATCTGCAGTAGGATCGAAAGAAAGCATCAATGCGGGTATCGCCGCATCAACACGGTACCTGGAAAAAGGAGATTACTTCAAATTGAGAAATGCAACGCTGAACTATACAGTTGGTGACGTTGCGGGTTACATCAAAAATCTGAATGTATTTGTAAGCGGAACGAACCTCTTTGTCATCACGAAATTTACCGGCTTTGATCCGGAAGTGAATATTGATAAGAGCAGTAATAATTATCCTTCCAGAAATATGGAATATATTCCTTACCCGACACCAAGAATCATATCCTTCGGATTTAACCTGGGATTATAAAACTGTAAAAAGAAATTTATGTTGAAGTATAAATATTTATCAATCTCGATTCTTGTAATCATTATAATTGCAGGATGTACAAAGTTAGATCAGCAATTGAATGGCACGCTTACGAATGAACAGGCAGCAAAAGCGTTAGGCGCAGCGTTTGTTTTGCAAACAGCGTACAATGATGTAGGCCGGCCATATTCAGACATGGGAAACATTTTTGCTCTTGAAGAGGTGACAACCGACGAGTGCCTCGTGCCAACAAGGGGAGGAGACTGGGATGATAATGGCAAATGGCGTGCGTTACACCAGCATGCGTGGACGGTTGATGGAGTCGATGTTATTCTCGCACAATTCAATGCGCTGAATAAAATTAATTTTGATGCTACAAACGTATTAACGCCATCTTTCAATGCAACTGCCACGCAGGCCGCAGAAGCGCGGTTTATCAGGGCACTTGCTTTATACCAGTTACTGGATTTGTATGGTCAATATCCTTATCGTAATGCTGGTGATAATTTGTTAAATGCACCCGTTGTGTATAGAGGTGATTCTGCCATAAACTTTATCATCAGTGAACTCACCACTATATTGCCACAGATACCGGCTACAAACGGAAAGTCACAGGCAAACCAGGATGCGGTAAAAGCATTGCTGATGAAGTGTTATCTAAACAAAGGTGCATTTCTTAATAGAGCTAATCCCACTTTTGCCAATACAGATATGCAACAGGTGATCACCTTGGGCAACCAAATAATTAACGGTGGAAAATATAGTTACAGCACAAACTATTTTGACAACTTCAACCCCACCAATGACAAATCTCCTGAAGGGATATTTGCGTATCCGAACACTTCAGGTGTATCAGTCAATAATTCCGGTATCGATAACAGGTGGTGGGCGACGCTGCACTACAACCAGTATACACCCAGGAACCCGCAGGCTGGATGGAATGGATTTTCTACCGTAGCGGAATTTTATAATTCATTTGGCGTAGCAAGCGCAGCAACACAGACGTCTAAAGACACATTACTCGACACTCGTATCGGGGGAAGGTTCTATAAAGGAAGTACCGATGTATCGGGTGTTAGACCAGGGTTATTAATTGGCCAACAATACAACGAAAAAGGTGACTCGATAAAGGACAGAAAAGGTAATCCACTAAAGTTTGATCCAAACATCGCTCCCACGTTGAAGGAAACCGGTACCAACCTCGAAGTGACGGGCATACGTGCAGTGAAATATGTTCCTGATTATTCAGGCAATGGCGCGAATTATTCAGGCACCTCAGGCAACTGGGTCTGGATTTTAAGATATGCTGATGTTGTATTAATGGTAGCAGAAGCAAAGATGCGGGCTACCCCCGCAGATAACGCCGGCGCGTTAACTATGGTAAACCAACTTCGCCAGGCAAGGGGCGCTGTTGCATTAACCACGATGAGTTTAGTGGATGCGAATAACGTATACGCTCCGTCTACCTTACTTGCTGAAAGAGGACGCGAACTTTATTGGGAAGGTGTAAGAAGGACAGACCTCATCCGCTTCGGTGTGTTCCAGAAAGCATGGGCATACAAACCTGCAAGTGATGCGAAATACCTGGTATTCCCGATTCCAACACAAGCGCTTGCTGCGAATCCTAATCTCAGGCAAAATCCTGGTTACTAATTATTAACTTATTGCTTTCAAAAGGTCATTATTTTATATAATGGCCTTTTGTATTTTCAATGCTTACCATTCTTAAATATCGCGGGCATAATCATGAAGTTTTTCCTTCTTCAATTATTTATGATGATCTGTTTGCTGTCATGCCATGAAGTGCAGCGAAAAACAGCATTGTTTTCACTTGTTGATGATTCCGGAATCCAATTTACAAATGACGTAAAGGATGGTCCGAAAGAAAACAGTTTCCTGTTTAGAAATTTCTATAACGGTGGCGGCGTAGCTATTGGAGATGTGAACAATGACGGACTGGCTGATGTATTTTTTACCTCCAACATGGGCGAAAACAAATTGTACCTGAATAAGGGAAATTTCAAATTCGAGGACATTACCGTCGCCTCAAAAATAAAACAGGATAGTCTCTGGAATACAGGCGTAACATTTGTCGACATCAATCACGATGGATGGCTTGATATTTACGTATGCAGCTCCGGCCATATGTCCACCGGCTATCGGAAAAATAAATTATACATCAACAATAAAGACCTCAGTTTTTCTGAATCTGCGAAAGAATACGGGCTCGATATTTCCGGGTACTGTACGCAGGCTTCCTTTTTCGATTATGATGTCGACGGCGACCTTGATATGTTCCTCATCAACAACAGCCCTATCCCTGTTAATCAACTTGGTTATTCAAACCGCCGCGAACTTCCTGAAGCGGACTGGCCGGTTGCAGATTTTTTGAAAGGCGGTGGTGATCATTTGTATAGAAATGATGATGATCATTTCACAGAAGTAACGAAGTCCGCGGGTATTCATGGTAGCCTGATCAGCTTTGGCCTGGGTGTTACCATAGGAGATGTGAATGCAGACGGATATCCCGACGTGTACATTGCGAATGATTCATACGAGCGGGACTACCTCTATATCAACCAAAAGAATGGAACCTTCAAAGACGACTTCGAGCGCTGTATTGAACATACGAGCATGTCATCAATGGGTGCTGACTTCGCCGATATCAATAACGATGGATTCCAGGACATCTTCACAACAGACATGCTACCGGGCGATGATTTCAGGCTTAAGACATTAGGTGCGTTTGATAATATCGACCTGTATAAAAGCAAAGAGCAGGCAGGGTTCTACCACCAGTTTATGCAAAATTGCCTACAGGTAAATAATGGGAATGGAAAGTTTTATGAAACGGCAAACTTCAGCGGCGTTGCGGCTACCGACTGGAGCTGGGGTGCACTTATGTTTGATGCAGACAACGATGCCTTAAACGATATTTATGTCTGTAATGGTGTAAATCGGGACGTGACAAACCTTGACTTCATGGACTTTTTTGCAAATGAGGTTATACAAAAAATGATATTGTCTGGTAAGAAAGAAGGCGTGGAGGAAATTGTGAAAGAAATCCCGGTGCAGCCTATGCGAAATAAGGTATACCGTAACCTTGGTAATTTAAGATTTGAAGACGCCGGCGAAGATTGGGGATTCACAGACAAATCATTTTCCAATGGTGCTGCATATGGCGACCTTGATAACGATGGCGACCTTGACCTGGTTATAAACAATGAAAACCAACGGGCATTTATTTATCGCAACAACGCAGACGTGATGGCTGCTAATAATTATGTCGCAATCCAGTTGACAGGAGAAAACAAGAACCGCTACGCCATCGGCAGTACGGTGAAGATACATGCAGGCGCAGACGTCATTACACGTGAACTTTTTCCCACCCGCGGTTTTCAATCATCTGTAGATTACAAACTCGTAATGGGTTTGGGTAAAGGGAAAAGTATAGATTCAGTCGTCATCACCTGGCCCGACAGGAGCGCTTCCATTTATAAAAACATTAAAATAAATGAGCTAAATAATATTGCAGAAGCTTCAGCTGTGAAGCTTCCTCCAGTGATACAAAAAGATCCGGTGATTGGTTTGCATACTTTCCTTTCACCCCTGCCATTTTATTTCGACAAACACACAGAGGATGATTACATCGACTTTTACTATGAGCGAAATATTCCGGAGATGCTTTCGCGTGAAGGGCCAAACGCGACAGTTGGTGATGTAAATGGCTGCTGGTGCAGGTTGAATCGCTGTGCTTTGGAATAACAGGTCGGTAGTGTTTTTCCTGTACCAGTCGATAGATCCATAAAACCTGTTGTGAGCCACGGCGTAGTCGAGGCCGATGTTAATAGAATTTGTCTTATCAGTTCAGGTAATATCTTTTGTAAAATGGAAAGGTAAAGTTCATCACCGGTTCCATCTTCGAGTGGAATGTCAAGATCTGATTTTTCTTTATGAAATGGGTAGTTGTGCCTGCCGTGCATGCTGAAGGTGAAGACAGCCGGGTTGTTTTCAAATATTTTTGCAGTTCCATTTCCCTGGTGCACATCGAGGTCGATGATCATAATTTGCTTTGCAAAATTTCTGGTAAGTAAAAAATTTGCTGCCACCGCAAAATCATTAAGCAGGCAAAAGCCTTCGCCACGATCTGCAAACGCATGATGCGTTCCGCCGGCAACGTTCATCGCCAGGCCTTCCTTAAAAGCATGCATGCAGCAGTCAATGGTTCCTTGCGTAATAATCAGTTCTCTTAACGTCAGCGCAGGTGATTGCGGGAAGCCAATATGACGTTGTTCTTTTGCCGTTAAGGTTTGCATCTTCAATTTCTGCAAATAGGTTTCGGTATGTGTTAATAACACAATGTCGTCTGCACACGCACGGGGAGAAAAGAATGCATCTTCCTTCAACGTTCCCTCATAAATAAGCTGCCCTGGTATCAGCTCATACTTCAGCATCGGAAAGCGATGTCCTTCAGGAAGTGGATGAGCATATATAGGGTCGAAGGCTATTTTCACGAGGACTTTGATTAATTGTTTTTTTGAAATTTACTGGTGCTGGCGTAGTTGTTTCATCAAGCTGACTTTTGGACTTTCGTTGACAGTATGAAACATAGTTACAGACCTTAGGTTTGATTAACTGATTCCTCAATTTGACTGGTCGTTTTTTTTATGCTCACCAACCTATTCTTTACACCAGGTTTAAAGTTCCACTACCTTATTCTCTACCAACGCAAACACCTTATCGCCTTCATACATATTCATCAACGCAGTACCTGTGAAGCGACTGAAGGCGGGCAAGACGGCAAATTGTTTACCGAAATAAAAACAGGGGAGGCAAAGTGATTGCCTACCTGCACCGCTTACCCTCACGCCCGGATGAATATGCCCGCTGATGGTATACTTTGCTATCCCTTTCGATGCCTGGTCGGTAGAGTAACAATTCAAACTATCGTGCGTGAAACAAAAGCCGTTGATAGTAAGTCCATCTTCATGCACTTTAATTCCGGCGCTTTGATACCAGTTACTTTTCAGGATGTCGTGATTTCCTTTTACAAGGTCAACGTGCAGGTCGGGCAGGTCATCACGCCATTTACGAAAGAGGTCAAGTTCTTTATTTTCTGCGCTGTGAAAAAGGTCGCCCACAACGAGCAAAGTAGTTGGTTTGAAAAATTGCAGTTGTGCTACCATCCGCTGCAGGTCTTCTTTGAAAACCTTTTGTGGAACAGCAATACCTGATTTACGAAAATGCCCTGTCTTACCAAAATGAAGGTCGGATGCTACCAGGGTTTTTTCTTCTTCCCAATAAATACAACGTTCAGGAGAAAGCCAGAGACTGGCGCCATTTAATTTCAATAGATGAGGTAGCTGCAAGAATTAAATTTTGGGCTGCGAAAATAAATGTTCCTTTTTATCTGTCTAATTGTATTTGCATTTTCTTCACCCTGTCTTCCAGTTTTTCTGAAGAAATATTTTCTCGCATACTATCCACTTTAATCGGGAAGCAGAATGGCGTCAGTCTTTCAGGAAAACGGATAATGATATTGCCTGCTGTTACACGTCTTAACATGTTTCTTAACCGCTCTTCTTCAAACTGTTGCTCCATCACTTCGTTAAAAGCCTGGCGAAGTAAAAGATTGTTGGGTTCATATTCATGAAAAACCTTGAAGAGCAATGACGCGGAAGATTGCAGGTGCCGGGCTTTCTTATGCTCGCCGGGATAGCCCTGGAAAATCAATCCTCCAATTACAGCAATGTCTCTGAATTTTCTTTTTGCCATCTCTCCTGCATTGACACTTCGCTGAATATCGGCTAGTAAATTTTCTTCCGAAAAAATTTCATACACATTTGTATCATCAAGAGGAATCGGTTGGTCGCTTAGCAATTCAAAACCATAATCATTCATCGCGAAAGAAAAGGTGATCGGGGTAATCCTGCTGAGCCTGTAGGCAAGCAGCCCTGCCATTGCTTCGTTCACCAGCCTTCCTTCAAACGGGTATACGAAAAGATGATAGCCGTCTTTGGTTTCTATCTGTTCTATCAGCAGTTCATTTTCTGCAGGAATATGCGAAAGCTGTTTTTGCAACTGGAATAATGGAAGCAATACTTTAATCTCAATATCTGTTTTTACCAGGTCCGCCATCTGGCCAGTTAATGTGTATGCTTCATGTAGTTTTTTTCTCAGCATGAAACCGAGGTTAGCGGATAGTGGCATTCTTCCACCTTGCCAGCTTGGCACCATTGATTTTTTTGAAGATGATTTTCTCGCCAGCACCGTCATGTCTTTGATCATTACGAATTCAAGGTTTCTTCCGGCGAGTGTAAAAACATCGCCAGGCACCAATCTCGAGATGAAGTATTCTTCTATCACTCCTATGTAACCACCAGCCATAAATTTCACTTTCAGCATCGGGTCACTGACGATGGTACCAATATGCATACGATGGCGCATGGCCATTCTGCGACTGGTAATTTTGTATAACCCATTTTCAACTTCCACTTTTTTGTACTCATCATATTGCTGCAACGCGTTACCGCCACTTGTGATGAAGTAAAGCATCTCGTCCCATTCTTCTTCCGTGATATCCTGGTAACAATATGTTTTTCTTACTTCCTCAAAAATCACCTCAGGGAAAAAGCCATCCGAAATGGCCAGCGTACACAGATACTGAATGAGCACATCGAAGCAAAGCATGCGCGGTTCACGGCTTTCAATAAACTCTTCCGATACCGCTTTTTTTAAAGCCGCTGCTTCAACCAGCTCGAGTGAATGTGTTGGCAGAAAATAAATTTTACTAACAGCATCAGGTTGGTGGCCGCTTCTTCCTGCCCTTTGTAAAAAGCGCGCGACACCCTTTGGTGATCCTACCTGTATAACCGTTTCAACAGGCCTGAAATCAACGCCGAGGTCGAGGCTGGCAGTGCAGACCACCGCTTTCAGTTTGCCCTCGTGCAACGCTTCTTCTACCCACTGACGTAGTTGCTGTTCAATACTTCCATGATGCAATGCGATCGCACCAGCAAGATCAGGCGCAAATTTTAAAAGCGATTGGTACCAGGTTTCTGTCATGCCCCTGGTGTTGATAAAAATGAGCGTGGTTCTGCTGGCATTGATGATAGGAATTACTTTTTCAATCAACTTCAACCCCATATGTCCCGCCCATGGATACTTTTCAATTTCGTCGGGAAAGATGGATTCTACCTGTATTGATTTTTTCAATGCTGCTTTCACAATTACTCCTTGTTTTTGCAAAGGAGCAAGCAGCACTTCTTTTGCCTGTAACAGGTTGCCTATGGTTGCACTGATGCCCCAGATCCGGGGCGGTGTCTGATGATTTCGCAAGCCTACTATTCTGCTGATGGCAAGTTCCACCTGCACGCCTCTTTTACTACCAAGTAGTTCGTGCCATTCATCAACAGCAATCACCTGCAAAGCGGTGAAGACTTCAGGATAGCCTTTCTGACCAAGCAGCAGCTGCAGGCTTTCCGGCGTGATGATGAGCACTTCCGGCATTTGTCTCTTTTGTTTCTGCCGCTCGCTGATATCGGTGTCGCCATTCCTGATTCCAATCTTCCATTTCATACCCAGTTCTTCAATCACTTCTTCCATGGCACGGCCAATATCTTTTGCGAGTGCACGCAACGGCGTGATCCACAAAATTTCAAGGCCATTCTTTGATTTCGTCTTGTATGTCTGCGGATTCCGGTTGATGAAATGAATGAGTCCTCCAAGGAAAACGGAAAATGTTTTACCACAGCCCGTAGGTGCATTCACTAATCCTGATTCGCCGTCAAGCATGTATTGCCAGCTTTCTTCCTGGAAAGCAAAAGGTTGTTGTCCCCGTGTCGCCAGCCAGTTGCTGACAACTTTATATCCTATTGTATCTTCTAATTTCAAAATGCAGTTAATGTGCGAGGCCAATATCTATTCCACCATTTTCCCGTCTTTCATATGCAGAATTCTATCACTCATGCGGGCGAGTTCTTCATTATGTGTAACTATGAGAAAAGTCTGGTTAAAGCGTTCGCGAAGTTGAAAAAATAATTCATGTAATTCCTTTGCGTTGGTTGAATCGAGGTTACCGGTTGGTTCATCAGCAAAGATAATCTTCGGGTCGTTGATCAGTGCCCTCGCTACCGCTACTCTTTGTTGTTCGCCACCTGATAATGCCTGCGGTTTATTTTCGAGCCGGGACGAAAGTCCGAGCGAAGAAAGCAATTCCTTCGCTTTGGATTCTACCTCAATTTTTTTTCGACCGGCGATCCATCCGGGGATGCAAACGTTTTCCAGCGCTGTGAATTCAGGTAATAGATGATGAAATTGAAATACAAATCCCATGTTTGCATTTCTGTATGCGGCGAGTTTATTCCCTTTGAGTTTGTCGAGCCTCGTTTCATCAAGTTGTATGGTACCAGAGTCCGGGTAGTCAAGTGTTCCGAGGATGTGCAGGAGCGTGCTTTTTCCGGCGCCGGACGAACCTACGATGCTTACAATTTCCCCTTGCTTGATTTCTATATCTACTCCTTTCAAAACGATCAGCTGATCATAAGCTTTATATATATCCTTTGCTGTGAGCATGCAACTTTTTATGGCGTTTGTATCTCCTTAAAATACGAACCTAATAATTTTACCGTTAAGCTGTCCATTTAGAGGGTTTTTTAACGCTATAAATTCAGGGTAAAGGCATAATAATTGAACTAATATTAGCCGGTATTTGGTGATTTCGTTTTAAAAACTACATTTGCGAAAAATTCAAGCCTCAAAACAGATACGCGTGGCTGAATCCAGCAATGGCTTTGTGCAATATTATTATCGATAACTTAAAGGTATAAGAAATGTTTTGGACACTAGAATTGGCATCCTACCTCGAAGACGCTCCGTGGCCTGCTACAAAAGATGAATTGATCGATTACGCTATCCGCAGCGGTGCGCCAATTGAAGTAGTAGAAAACCTTCAGGAGCTGGAAGATGAAGGAGAGATTTATGAAGGGATAGATGACATCTGGCCAGACTATCCATCGCAGGAAGATTTCTTCTTCAATGAAGACGAATACTGATCAACCGAACTCATTATAAAAAAGCCATCTCGAAAAGATGGCTTTTTCATTTCCCCTCTGCGGTATTCCTTGCGCTCTCTGCGGTAAAATTTAATTTAACCGCAGAGCGCGCTGAGATCGCAAAGAGAACCGCGGAGGATATTGAAGTATTTTTGACGAATGAAATATTACATCATAGCTGGTGAAGCATCCGGAGATCTGCATGGCAGTAACCTGATTAAAGAGATGCGGATCTTAGATCCCGACTCGCAGATCCGGTGCTGGGGTGGCGACATGATGCAGGCTGCCGGCGCTGACCTGGTGAAGCATTACAAAGACCTGGCTTTTATGGGTTTCGTGGAAGTGATCAGCAACCTTGGAACGATATTAAAAAACCTCCGGTTTTGTAAAGAAGACATTCTCGCCCACAAACCAGACCTATTAATTCTTATAGATTATCCGGGATTCAACCTCCGCATTGCAAAATGGGCAAAAGAACAGGGAATAAAAGTCGTTTTCTATATTTCTCCCCAAGTATGGGCATGGAAGGAAGGAAGGGTGAATGCGATCAAAAAGACGGTTGACAAAATGATCGTGATTTTACCATTCGAAACCGCTTTTTATGAGCGGTGGAATTATAAAGTAGAATATGTTGGCCATCCGCTTGTACAAGTGATTGACGAATATTTATCAACGGGAGCGCATAAAAAATTATCCGATAGGCCGATCATTGCGTTGTTGCCCGGAAGCCGAAAGCAGGAAATATTGAAGAAGCTGCCCATAATGCTTCAACTGAGTGCCGAATTTCCGTCCTACCAGTTTATAGTTGCAAAAGCGCCGGGCATGGAAGACGCTTTTTATGAGTCGTTACTGCAGCCTTACGGCAACGTCTCCGCTGTAAGAAATGATACCTATAATCTTTTGACACAGTCTGCTGCGGCATTAGTCACTTCAGGCACTGCTACACTCGAGACGGCGCTCTTCGGTGTGCCGGAAGTAGTTTGCTATAAAGGCAATCCAGTTTCTTACATGATAGCGCGAAAACTGATCAAAGTAAAATATATCTCCCTGGTGAACCTCATCATGGATAAGGAGGTTGTGAAAGAACTGATACAGGATGATCTAAATGTAGGAAACCTGAAAAAAGAATTGAGCTTACTATTAAACGATCCTTTGAAGAAAGAGCAGCTTTCGTCAGATTACCAGGCGCTCAAAAATCTATTAAGTCAGGGAGGTCGTGCATCGTCAAAAGCAGCAAAGATTGTGGTGGAAGAAGGGCGTCATAAAGATCACTAAGGATCCCAGAAAGTGTAGATACGGAGCGTCTTTCATAGTGATTTCTGACTCAAGTGCCACATCGTGATAAGGCGTGGCTTCAACGCCGGAAGAATACAAGTCTTACAATAATAATAATCAACGCAACCACAAACATGAGAATGGAGATGCGGTTAATGCCATGCATATATTTCATCCATTGCGTATTTGGTGCCTTCGGATCACGCTTTTTGATGAAGAGGTATTCTGCTATCTGTTGTAAAAAACCCATGAAATGATTTTGTAGTTACGTAAAACACAAACTGGCCCACTTATAAACCACAACCCAGCACCCAGCCAACCAGCACCCAGCCACCCAGCACCCAGCCACCCAGCACCCAGCACCCAGCCACCTACTACGTATGCTTCTCAATAATCCCCACAAGTTCATTGATATCAAAAGGCTTCGCCAGGTAATCGGTAGCACCGCAGTCGACAGACATATTCTTGATGTCGATATTCGCGGATAGCATAACGACTGGAAGATTCCTGGTTGCTTCCCGGCTCTTCAGTTGCCTGCAGATGTCCCGGCCATCTACTCCCGACATCCAGATATCAAGCAGCAACAGGTCGGGAAGGTCTTCTGTCATGTGTAAAAGGTTTTCTGCATTACTTTCCGTTCTCACGTCGTAACCTTTTACATTCAGGATCAGATTGATCACCTCGAGGATATCGCTGTCGTCATCGGCGACCACTATCTTTTTTCTTTTCATATTTCTTTTTACAAGGAGGGCTGAATTGTAAAATTAGGAAATCAAAGGGAGGCTGAACGAAAAAACGGAACCTTTTCCCGGTTCACTCTCAGCCCATATCCGGCCGCCCTGTCGCTTTATAATCTCTGACGAGATAAAAAGCCCTAACCCGATGCCCGGAAAGCTGTGAAGTTTATTATCCGATAGCCTGAAAAACCGTTGAAACACCTTTTCTATTTTGTCAGCTGGTATACCAATGCCAAAGTCCTGTACGGAACAAACGAGGCTGTTATCCACTATTTCCGTCATCACAATAACTTCATTAGCGTCCGGGGAATACTTGATTGCGTTTGTGAGAAAGTTTGTTATGACCTGCCCGATTCTTTCCCGGTCTCCCTTTAGTTCTACCGGTGCGGGATCTCGTTTAATAATGCGGTGCCGATCGGTTGTTCGCTGCACTTCTTCAATAATTTCATCAAGCAGATCCTGAAAAGAAAATAGTTCTTCATGAAACTGTAACTCCCCGCCCTCGATCTTTGTGGCGTCAAGGAGGTCGTTGATTAAATGTGTGAGTTTATTGATCTGCGCGTCCATTCTTCCCAGCATCTTTACCATTTGCTGGTCATTTCCTTTTTCCAGTTGAAGTTGTAACACCTGGCCGAAAGCTTTTAAGGATGTTACAGGCGTTTTCAGTTCGTGGCTAACGATGCCAATGAAATCATTTCGTTGCTGTTCTGCTGCTTTTCTTTCCGTAATATCTTCTACCGCCAGCAGTATCATTTCGCGCCGGTTAGCTATAGAATGCAACTTGCGTGCATTGATAAGCATTATGCGCCTTCCTGTATGCGCAGAATCATATTCTATCTCGAGGTTTTCAAATGACTTATTACCAGGGATAACCGTTTCCAGTAAACGTTTTAATTTCTCTGTATTAAATCTTCCGCCATCAATCTGATAAATATTAATCCCTTTAACCAATTGACGCTTCAATTTAAAAAGCTCGTAAAAGCTGCGATTCGCTGTGTTTACCGTCAGGTCTTTATTTAAAACAATCAAGGGTTCCCTTACGGTGTCGACAATATTTTTGAAAAATTCCTTTGCGTTCAGTAGCGCTTCTTCTGCATTTTTACGCTCGGTCAGGTCGCGCATGACTTTCGTAAATCCTACATGCTCTTTCTTTTCGTCGTATAAGGGAAACAGGAGCCCACTGGCCCAAAACTGCGTTTCGTTTTTTCGCACATGAAAGCGTTCATCTACTGCACGGCCATTCTGAAGGGCTGTATACCGCTCTTTTTCATGATTGCCATGCTGTTTGTCTTTTTCAGTAAAAAAGATGACCGTGTTCTGCCCGATTATTTCATCCTCTGTATACCCAAGCAAATTTTGAGCTCCTATATTCCAGGAGCTGATCTTTCCTTGCTTGTCAGTAGTGAAGACAGCGTAGTCTTCCAGGCTATCGAATACCTGCTTATAGAAATGCGCCATCTGCCCCTCTGAGTTTTTTTCAGCGCTGGTTGCGCCTCCGCCTACTTGCTGCGGGATATATTGCAGGTGAGTAAAAGTTTCTTCCATATAATTCTCAGTTGAACGCAATGAACGCTGATTGCGAAACCAGAAGTTTAGCTTCAGATTGCCGGTCAATCAAAACTCTCGTTGCAATAATTGTGCATTGGTAAATAAGATAGCGGGTTGGTAAAAGATTAAGCACAAACCTTGAACTGCTTTTTCGTATGTGTGGAGATTTAAGGTGAAGGTGTGCATTTTAATAAACAGAACACTGATATCGAAAGCAGTTGTTAACGGGCAATCGGCACTTCTGAAAATCTGTTATCTTTCCAATCAACCAAAAGAGTTTCTTAGCTAAAAATTTACTAAATTTCATTCCTAACTGCTTGCTATGACAAAACACATGTTCAGGAGTCTATCAGCCCTGGCTATTCTCCTTGTTTTCCACCACATCGCCCTTGCACAAAATATCACGGTAACAGGAACGGTCAGCGACCCGGCGGGGGCTGCGTTATCAGGTGCTACTGTTACGCTTAAGGGAAGTAGTGCCGGTACGCAAACTTCCGCTTCTGGAACTTACAGTATAGCGGCGCCTTCCAACGGCACGCTAATTTTCAGTTCAGTTGGTTTCGGCACAAGAGAGGAGGCAATAAGTGGCCGGTCAACAATAAACATCACACTCACACTAGAGAATTCGGCAATGAACGAGGTTGTCGTGATAGGCTATGGAACTGCGCGAAAGAGAGACCTCACTGGTTCGGTAGCATCGCTGAAAGCTAAAGATTTTAACCAGGGCGTGATTGCTGCGCCGGATCAGTTGCTCCAGGGTAAGGTGCCGGGTTTGGAAATCACCAATAACAGTGGTCAGCCAGGCGCCGCTACGACGATTAAAATTCGCGGCAACAATTCGATTCGTGCCAATAATAACCCGTTATATGTCATTGATGGTGTTCCTCTTGATGGAAGAACCGCAAGGCCCAGCCTTAATCTTGGAAACAATGGTCTTGGTTTTGGACCCACCCCGGAGTCAAACCCGCTGCTTTATATTAACCCAAATGACATCGCGCAGGTAGACGTATTAAAAGATGCTTCCGCAACGGCGATCTACGGTTCCAGGGGCGCAAACGGAATCATTGTGATCACAACAAAAAAAGGAGCGCCGGGAGCTACGAAGCTTGAGTTTGGTACCAGCTTCGCATCGAACGTCGGCTTTATGAAAAAATACAAAATTCTAGATGCTGCCGAATTCAGGTCCTTTGCTAAACAGAACAGCCTTGGATTTGACTCAAGCGGTTCAGTTGACGCGCTCGACGCCATCACACAGCATAAGTTGTCGCAGAATTATAACCTCGCGGTGAGTGGCGGTACAGAAACCGGCAGGTTCAGGGCATCATTCTTTGCGTCGAAAAACGAAGGGTTTATAAAAAAGACAGCACTCGATAAGTACATTGGAAATTTTTCTGGTCAATATAAATTTCTCGACAAGCGATTATCAATTGATTTCGGACTGATTGCGGGTCATACGACGGAAGATATGGCACTGGTAAGCAATACAGCCGGCGCTGGTGGTAACCTTATCTCTTATGCGCTTAACTGGAACCCAACCACGCCGTTCAGAAATGGAAGCGGTATGTATAACCTGGTGAGCAACTCGGTTCCCAACCCGCTTGCGGTAATTGACGGATTTAATGACCAGGCGAATGTGAATGTATTCCTTGGCAATATTTCCGCCGCTTATAAAATAGTAGATAATCTCGAATATAAATTCCTGTATGCTGTAAATCACGGTGCCGGCAAAAGATTATCCAACATTGATGGATGGTTGGGTGGAATACAGGGCGTGTCTGGGCTAGGAGTAGCCGCTATTTCCGACGCAACGCTTACCTCACAGACTTATACACATACCTTGAGCTACCGCAGCGAACTGTCGGAATACCTGACACTGGATGCGGTTGCAGGTTATGAATACTGGAAGACGAACTTCAATAACTCCACTTTAGCGGCTTCACAATTCAACACTAATCTTGACCCGAAGACAAGAATTCCGATTTTATATACAAGCATTTTCCAAAATGCAAAAACACAATATCCGGCTACAACAACGGTTGACCCCAAAACAGAAATACAATCAGTGTTCGGAAGGGTCAACTTCAATATGAGAGATAAGTATTACCTCACCGCCACACTTCGCGCAGATGGATCAAACAAGTTTGGGGCAAACAATAAATACGGATACTTTCCTTCAGTTGGTGTGAAATGGGCGATCAGCAGTGAAGATTTTATGAAAGGCTCCGGGTCATTTAATAACCTTGCACTTCGCGCTTCATGGGGCATTACCGGTAACCAGGAATTTCCTTCCGGTGCTTCATTGGAACAATTTACTTCCGGGGCTTATAATAGCATCGGACAAAGCAATGTTGCTAACCCTGACCTGAAATGGGAAAAGACAAATTCTATTAACATCGGCCTCGACTACGCCGTGGCTCACAACAGGTTTTATGGATCTATCGACTGGTACAGGAAAAACACTACCGACCTGTTATTCCAAAGCACAGCGATTCAACCTGCACCAGCAGCCATTTACATCACCAACTGTCGCGTTTGGCCCTTCACGCGAAAGCATCTCCGGAATATTTCGCTCATAGTAAAAGTCGATGTAATCATCCTCTGTGTGTTTGTCGAAATAAAATGGCAGGGGTGAAAGGAAAGTATGCAAACCAATCACCGGATCTTTTTGTATCACTGGAGGAAGCTTCACAGCTGAAGCTTCTGCAATATTATTTAGCTCATTTATTTTAATGTTTTTATAAATGGAAGCGCTCCTGTCGGGCCAGGTGATGACGACTGAATCTATACTTTTCCCTTTACCCAAACCCATTACGAGTTTGTAATCTACAGATGATTGAAAACCGCGGGTGGGAAAAAGTTCACGTGTAATGACGTCTGCGCCTGCATGTATCTTCACCGTACTGCCGATGGCGTAGCGGTTCTTGTTTTCTCCTGTCAACTGGATTGCGACATAATTATTAGCAGCCATCACGTCTGCGTTGTTGCGATAAATAAATGCCCGTTGGTTTTCATTGTTTATAACCAGGTCAAGGTCGCCATCGTTATCAAGGTCGCCATATGCAGCACCATTGGAAAATGATTTGTCTGTGAATCCCCAATCTTCGCCGGCGTCTTCAAATCTTAAATTACCAAGGTTACGGTATACCTTATTTCGCATAGGCTGCACCGGGATTTCTTTCACAATTTCCTCCACGCCTTCTTTCTTACCAGACAATATCATTTTTTGTATAACCTCATTTGCAAAAAAGTCCATGAAGTCAAGGTTTGTCACGTCCCGATTTACACCATTACAGACATAAATATCGTTTAAGGCATCGTTGTCTGCATCAAACATAAGTGCACCCCAGCTCCAGTCGGTAGCCGCAACGCCGCTGAAGTTTGCCGTTTCATAAAACTTTCCATTCCCATTATTTACCTGTAGGCAATTTTGCATAAACTGGTGGTAGAACCCTGCCTGCTCTTTGCTTTTATACAGGTCGATATTATCAAACGCACCTAATGTCTTAAGCCTGAAATCATCGCCCGGTAGCATGTCTGTTGTGAAGATGTCCTGGAATCCATCGTTATTGATATCGGCGAAGTCAGCACCCATTGATGACATGCTCGTATGTTCAATACAGCGCTCGAAGTCGTCTTTGAAGGTTCCATTCTTTTGGTTGATATAGAGGTAGTCCCGCTCGTATGAATCATTCGCAATGTACACGTCGGGATATCCGTCTGCATTCACATCTCCTATGGTAACACCCAGGCCAAAGCTGATCAGGCTACCATGAATACCCGCGGACTTCGTTACTTCTGTGAAATGATCATCATCATTTCTATACAAATGATCACCACCGCCTTTCAAAAAATCTGCAACCGGCCAGTCCGCTTCAGGAAGTTCGCGGCGGTTTGAATAACCAAGTTGATTAACAGGGATAGGGCTGTTGTTGATGAGGAACATATCAAGGTCGCCGTCGACATCATAATCGAAAAAGGAAGCCTGCGTACAGTACCCGGAAATATCGAGCCCGTATTCTTTCGCAGATTCAGAAAAACTGAGGTCTTTATTGTTGATGTATAATTTATTTTTCCGATAGCCGGTGGACATATGGCCGGAGCTGCATACGTAAATATCAAGCCATCCATCGTGATTGATGTCGACAAATGTTACGCCTGTATTCCAGAGACTATCCTGTTTTATTTTTGAGGCGACGGTAATGTCCTCGAATTTGAAATTTCCCTTATTCAGGTACAATTTGTTTTCGCCCATGTTGGAGGTAAAAAATACATCAGCCAGTCCGTCATTGTTCACATCTCCAATAGCTACGCCGCCACCGTTATAGAAATTTCTAAACAGGAAACTGTTTTCTTTCGGACCATCCTTTACGTCATTTGTAAATTGGATTCCGGAATCATCAACAAGTGAAAACAATGCTGTTTTTCGCTGCACTTCATGGCATGACAGCAAACAGATCATCATAAATAATTGAAGAAGGAAAAACTTCATGATTATGCCCGCGATATTTAAGAATGGTAAGCATTGAAAATACAAAAGGCCATTATATAAAATAATGACCTTTTGAAAGCAATAAGTTAATAATTAGTAACCAGGATTTTGCCTGAGATTAGGATTCGCAGCAAGCGCTTGTGTTGGAATCGGGAATACCAGGTATTTCGCATCACTTGCAGGTTTGTATGCCCATGCTTTCTGGAACACACCGAAGCGGATGAGGTCTGTCCTTCTTACACCTTCCCAATAAAGTTCGCGTCCTCTTTCAGCAAGTAAGGTAGACGGAGCGTATACGTTATTCGCATCCACTAAACTCATCGTGGTTAATGCAACAGCGCCCCTTGCCTGGCGAAGTTGGTTTACCATAGTTAACGCGCCGGCGTTATCTGCGGGGGTAGCCCGCATCTTTGCTTCTGCTACCATTAATACAACATCAGCATATCTTAAAATCCAGACCCAGTTGCCTGAGGTGCCTGAATAATTCGCGCCATTGCCTGAATAATCAGGAACATATTTCACTGCACGTATGCCCGTCACTTCGAGGTTGGTACCGGTTTCCTTCAACGTGGGAGCGATGTTTGGATCAAACTTTAGTGGATTACCTTTTCTGTCCTTTATCGAGTCACCTTTTTCGTTGTATTGTTGGCCAATTAATAACCCTGGTCTAACACCCGATACATCGGTACTTCCTTTATAGAACCTTCCCCCGATACGAGTGTCGAGTAATGTGTCTTTAGACGTCTGTGTTGCTGCGCTTGCTACGCCAAATGAATTATAAAATTCCGCTACGGTAGAAAATCCATTCCATCCAGCCTGCGGGTTCCTGGGTGTATACTGGTTGTAGTGCAGCGTCGCCCACCACCTGTTATCGATACCGGAATTATTGACTGATACACCTGAAGTGTTCGGATACGCAAATATCCCTTCAGGAGATTTGTCATTGGTGGGGTTGAAGTTGTCAAAATAGTTTGTGCTGTAACTATATTTTCCACCGTTAATTATTTGGTTGCCCAAGGTGATCACCTGTTGCATATCTGTATTGGCAAAAGTGGGATTAGCTCTATTAAGAAATGCACCTTTGTTTAGATAACACTTCATCAGCAATGCTTTTACCGCATCCTGGTTTGCCTGTGACTTTCCGTTTGTAGCCGGTATCTGTGGCAATATAGTGGTGAGTTCACTGATGATAAAGTTTATGGCAGAATCACCTCTATACACAACGGGTGCATTTAACAAATTATCACCAGCATTACGATAAGGATATTGACCATACAAATCCAGTAACTGGTATAAAGCAAGTGCCCTGATAAACCGCGCTTCTGCGGCCTGCGTGGCAGTTGCATTGAAAGATGGCGTTAATACGTTTGTAGCATCAAAATTAATTTTATTCAGCGCATTGAATTGTGCGAGAATAACATCGACTCCATCAACCGTCCACGCATGCTGGTGTAACGCACGCCATTTGCCATTATCATCCCAGTCTCCTCCCCTTGTTGGCACGAGGCACTCGTCGGTTGTCACCTCTTCAAGAGCAAAAATGTTTCCCATGTCTGAATATGGCCGGCCTACATCATTGTACGCTGTTTGCAAAACAAACGCTGCGCCTAACGCTTTTGCTGCCTGTTCATTCGTAAGCGTGCCATTCAATTGCTGATCTAACTTTGTACATCCTGCAATTATAATGATTACAAGAATCGAGATTGATAAATATTTATACTTCAACATAAATTTCTTTTTACAGTTTTATAATCCCAGGTTAAATCCGAAGGATATGATTCTTGGTGTCGGGTAAGGAATATATTCCATATTTCTGGAAGGATAATTATTACTGCTCTTATCAATATTCACTTCCGGATCAAAGCCGGTAAATTTCGTGATGACAAAGAGGTTCGTTCCGCTTACAAATACATTCAGATTTTTGATGTAACCCGCAACGTCACCAACTGTATAGTTCAGCGTTGCATTTCTCAATTTGAAGTAATCTCCTTTTTCCAGGTACCGTGTTGATGCGGCGATACCCGCATTGATGCTTTCTTTCGATCCTACTGCAGATGCGTCAATGTTTTGTCCTTTTTGAATGTTGCTGATGTTAGCGACGGTATTGTGTGTATTGTTATAGATTAAATAATCGTATGCGCCACTACCATTTGCGGTAAACGTGAATTTGCTGAACCTGAGTGTCGTTGACAACCCAAGCAGATAGTGCGGATTCGGGTCGCCTGCAAATTCGGGGTTGTCTGAAATAATCTGCTGCCCGCCCTGGTCGAAGCCTCCGAACCTTTTGAGGAAGTAGACATTTACCGGTTGGTCGTTGGCGATCATTTGTGCCAGCGCACCTGACACACCCTGTCCATTCACCTGGCCGGTCGGAATAGGCGCCTGGGTGAAGTTGGTCAGTTTGTTTTTGTTGTAGGCGAAGTTTACACCAAGGTCCCAGCTAAAGGTTGTCGAGGTAACGATATTCGTACCCACCGAAACTTCAATACCAGAGTTGATCAGATTTGCCGGCAGGTTTATGAAGAAAATGGATGCTGGTGCAGGTTGAATCGCTGTGCTTTGGAATAACAGGTCGGTAGTGTTTTTCCTGTACCAGTCGATAGATCCATAAAACCTGTTGTGAGCCACGGCGTAGTCGAGGCCGAGGCTAATAG
>Ga0115856_100215_pt1 | contig 20629 bp, 9 predicted proteins | sample InSIn4gowninarea_FD_83870 | JGI IMG/M metagenome (GOLD analysis project Ga0115856, IMG submission 83870)
AAAGTTCCTGATGCTTACATGAAATGTCCCTAAAAAATTTGAGAGACTCAGCTGCCCACGTTTTCCTAGGAAAGTACCTGCATTTTTTAAAGTGCAATTGCTTGATATCAGCATAAAGTAATAGAGTTGTATGGTAATGTATAATATTCATACATAAAGGTACTTAACAATTTTAACCATGGTGAGCAAGTTTTACAATTGTCAAAATTGTAAAACTTGCTCATAGCTGCTCTAAAAATGTATGCATAAGGTACAAAATCAGTTTAAAGTAGAAAAGATATGTCGGAGTTGTTTATGAAGAATATTATGCTGTGAATAACATAAATATAATTTTAAAATTTTTTGAGCACTGGTATACAAAAGAATTTTTAAAATCTATTATAGATACTGTAGTGGTGCGGTATTGAAATCAATTGTCACTGAAACTATTAAAATGTTTCAAAATATTCATGAAAAGGATATGTATGACATTTCCATTGAAAACTGATGAAATCAGTACATACGCATCAATATCACAAGTAGTTTTTTCACGTTGCGATAAAAAGATATTTAACAATAATCTAAAATGATTAGAAGCTGATTCAAGTGTATACGTATTAAAGGCATGAGTAGTCTTTATGTCATTGACTTCCCAATAATGTTTAACAGTAATCTGAAGTTATTGAAAGTTGAATCAAGGAGTGTGTCATATAGACATCATGGCTAGCTTTTGTGTTATTGATCTAAGGAATAAACATGCATCGACGTAACGCGTAGCTATGTCATTGGCCTAACAATGATCTTTAATAGCTGTTGGAAGCTGAATCAAGGTTTTTACATTCAGTTACGTCATAACTAGTCTTCGTGTGTCACGGGCTTACATTGATCTTTAACAATATTTGAGATTTTTGTACAATATTCGATTTCAGGAATTATTCCAAAGCTCTTTAATAGCATTTTATTTGTTGGAGTCTTGACGTCATGGCAAACTTTACATCACTAATCTATCCATAATCTTTAACAATATTATATTTCTTAAATACATTATAGGACTTTTTGAAGTATTTTGCAATTATTCGAAGCTGAAACAAGGAGTGACTTTGCGCCTAGTCTTTTTGTCATGGTCTTCAAAACTAATCGACAATTATTAAAAGAATCTGCTAGGAAAGTATATGCAACGACGGCTCAAAAATGTCGCACGGTGAAAGAAAGCAATATGGTTTTCACTGATTGAAAACTTAAGGCCAGCATTTGTAATTTCTGAATATTCGGTAAAACAATCTATTATTGAATAAATGCTTGTTGTCTAGCGTCATGACATTCGTCCGATAAATTAAAAACTATTTTTAGTGTCTTTTTTAGACACTTCTTTCTTAAGTCGCATAAACGAGTCATCAAGATACACAAGCTCATATGTCAGAACTACTTGATCAAATTGTGAAAAGATTTGAACGATAAATCTCGATCTAGCGGATCATTGAAAATTGGTTACGACATGCAAGAGCAGTTGATTACAGCAATCTCCCTAGAGAATTACAACGGACAATTAAGACTTGATTACACTTCTGTTATAAATCATTTTCGCCGACGAAATATGGCTTAGGAAGAGGATGCTTGGATGCTTCGTTAACAAAACGAGAGTTATTTTATAGATTGAATTTTGATACTGCTTTCTTTAAACAATCGACGAGCCAAATATATATTTAAAATGTATACATATACTTTATTATAACATAGTATAATAAAGTTATAGTATAATAGTTATAGTAAACAACTCATAAGTGCACGAAAGAAGTTAATGCAGTCACTTAAGTGTTGAAACCATTATGTTAGTTTTTATGTTTTAATTGCGTTCCAGGTATTTATTATCCTAATCAGAGGTATCTCGATTGTAAGGTAATAAATACTTAGATTAGGAAAATAAATGTCTTCCGAGGCTTAATCCAAAAGACGAAACAAATCATCATAAATATTTCAATCTTGAAACCTAAACTGTAATACAATACGTTGATTTTCAATGTTATTTCAGACATTTTCCAACGGCAAGTACGGTTTATTGTAATAGCTCACTAATTAAGACAAAGGAAAAGGACGGGCAAAAACCTTGATGCTATAACTGACATCAGAGGCTGGCAGAGAATGGACATGGCAAAAGAATTCTCTAATTCTCAGGTGTTGGTTCGTCCATGATGGTTTGACGTAAAGTTGCGCGGCCTGTTCGTTCCGTTTTATTATTTACTTTTATCTCATCAATTACACATACCTGTGAAGGGAAAGGGTTTGACGACTAAAACATATTCAGGCGTTTTGTTTTGCCCTTTTTAAATCGATATGAATTTCTTTTACTAGTGATTTTAACAGGATTTACAGCTTTAATACGCTACTGACTCTGGTGTATTCGTTCAGCTGTAATACGCATAGATCGAGAAATTGATATTTTATAATAAAACAAGAAAAGGATTATGTTATCAGATTTCTGATTACTTCAATTCTGCTAATTCTGTGGATTTATTGAGACGGGTCAGTGCGAGTTTTCATAGTTCCAACAAGAAAAAAAATTACATCTAACCAATTGAGAAAGTTTTGAGCGGCCTAGATGTCATTGTAATTTTGTGTTTTAGGCATTTTATTTTAAGTATGACTTACGTATTTTCACGACCTATTGACGTATTTGAGATGCTCTTTTGATGGTTATTTAGATAGATATGATACGAGATAATGACAAATTATTTCGATTTAAAATTATTTGGGAAATTTTAAAGTAACTCTAATAATAAATTACTTTTTCTTACTGGTAACTGGAATACGAAAATCTAAAATTCACTTATAGTGTTCATTTCGTAGTTGGCAATCTCTACGAAAGTATTTTGACTTATGAAATAGTCCATAGGCGAATTTTAACATAACGTCTTCTAAGTTTCATATTCTATCGCCAGAACCTAATTTGCCTATGTCTAACCTGATAGTAAAATATTTATCGGTGGTGTCGAATTGACATTTCATGCTTAGGATCTGTTCGATGCTTAATAGAAACAGAAATAACTTAACGATCTTAAAAAACAGGTTGCAGTTAGGTTCTCCAAACTTAGGTGGTATTAATTTGTTTGTCGCTCTGCGGTCATTTTTCGCTACTGTTTAAAGTGTACTCCGAACCATTACAAACTCCAAACCCCGAGGCGGTAATCGAACCCGCAAACTGCTGAACTGAAGACCAAAGCACTAGCCAACTCAGCCAGCAGTCGGCCAAATATATGTGGAATTATATAAAAAAAGTTCAAATTTTATTTTAAAAGTTTAGAAACAAAATATTTTTATTATAGAATAAAAATTTCAAAAAGGAATTATAATTTTTGAACAAAACATTTGAATCCATTAAGCAAAATATATATGCTACAAGACATGCAGTACAAATGATATCGACTTGCTAAGAAGTGAGCTTGTAGCGAAGGACAATATTCGGAATCAAACGCATGGAACTGCAGCGTGATTGGCTGATATCCAAATCTCTCATCCAAAACAATTGCTAAGAAATGTGGGGTGCACCACCCTTAGGTATAACCTTAGAATATTAGTAAACGAATCCTATAGGTAAGTAGAGAGCAATCATCAATCCATATGTGAATACTTCGCCAAAATATTGCGAAGTACGTTCGATAGGTTATACCGCAAGCGCGCACACACACGCACACGTTCCGATTTTAAAATCAGCATCTCTTTTTAATGAAATTCTGGCTAAATGTTTAGCACTCTTGTCTTAACTTCAAGCTTTACCGGTTTCGATTCCCGTCTCTAGCACAGATAAGTTAAATCGGTCCCCTGGGGAAAAAAAGGGAAAGTAGATCTGTACATGCAAACCACGCCAAATCAAAGGTGTCGTGGCGTTAGCGGACGTGGCTTTAGCGGACGTGGCTTTAGCGGACAGTGGCTCTAGCGGACAAGCAGGAGGGAAAGTGTGGCTTTAGCGGACAAGCAGGAGGGAAAGCGTGGCTTTAGCGGACATATTTAGGTTGAAAGGGGATCCATCGACCCCCCATCGTATACCTCAAATGCAGTCTTCTTTCTAGGTGACCATGAAAAAATTTTAGCACTTCTGTTTGGCGTTAAATTCTTAACATTTTTTAAATGCATTATGATAGTTCATCTATGTAAGGAGATTGGGTTTTCTTATGGCATTAGTTTTTCAAATTCTAATGGCATAATGCATAATTTGCAGTACATAATTTGCAAAAAATCATTGCAAATTAAAATTACTTAATTTTTAAAGTTTCCGTAAACGTTTTATTTTATTTTATTTTAATCTGAAAACAGATTATATAATTTGTGACAAGTTATGTACACGATAATAAAATTTGTCATAAATCTCAGTTAGGTAACAATACTGATGTTCATAATAAAAGAAAACGTTTTACTAAATTAGCGATTTAAAAGACTGGTCACATTATGACTTACAAATTGAGAATGCAGAAAAAGGACTGTATTTGGAACTTACATCTGAATATTTAAAAATTATAGTTCAGTAGTTCTACAGAAGAAATGCGTATAAATAATAACTAAAATCAGAGCCGCATAAATATTTCATACAGGGTTGAGTTTGACTCCTAAACCTAAATTTTGACATGACATTTGGCAGAAACTGGTTTAAACTGTAGAAAACATAATTAATGCCTTTAAATATTTGAGCTTCGATTTATGTATTAAATATTACTTAAACCTATTATTTAAGAATATAAATGATTTTATTATGTTAAGTTTTGCTTCGCAATTTCAATTCCATTATGTAGTTGTTAATTTCATTATTTATTTTCCACTATATTCCTTAGCACGTGTTCATATTTTTCGTATTTATTCTCATCTTAATGACTGAGTTTGTCAACGTCGTTTGTTGCCCATCACTACGCCCCAAGCCACAAGTTTAAATACTGTTGTTCGCCGCTAATGAAATTTCTGATAAAGTATTCGTAGCTGTAGAAATGATATAAAATTGGAAGAAGTTGTGTCAAGGTTAGTTTAGAACAATTAAAAACACAATATTTTCGTGAAAAAATGTTTGAATCGGTTTAAAACTTTTATAGAAAGCGGATATATAAATTTTAAGTAAAGTCTTCCAAATCTCTTTAGTTGCTGACTCCTGCTTTGCCTAATAGATTTCATTAATTTATAAATCTTTGCGAGGGATATTATAATTTCGAAAAGTAAAAGGAAAAATAACACGTATCAGCCTTTAAATTTGACTGCAGGAAATTTTCATCTGGCAAGGTCATTAAATTGTAAAATAACTGTACAATAGTATGAAGATATAATTTGTGTTTTTGTAAACATACATTAATATTTAAGCAAATTGCTACGTTTCCCATTTTCAAAACTATGATGCGCAGTATTACATTTGAAATCAAGACACATGAGCCTTTACAAGTATTTTCCAAAAATTATGTCTCAAAAAAGTACTTTTTAAACGCGTGTTAAATGGATACATTAATGCTGTCAAATAAAGAAAGCTTCCTGAGACTAGATTTTACAAATGATTATTTGATATATTTTTAAAGAAATGTTGTATATGTTTTATATTTCACATTTTTACTTATTTAACGATTAAATTGAAGCCTGTTTTATGTTAACCATTAAACGTCTGTCTTTTGCACATGATTTTTACACAAAAGGGAAAAACGTTTCAAGCATTTTTTATGTATTTTCGTTAAAACAACCATCCATTTTAGAGGCATTTTTTTTTTTTCTGGAGCATAAGGGGTCGTTATATCGAGCGTCAATTGTAATTTGTGAAAGTTACATATTATTGTCAGCTTTTTAAGTACCAAGTATTTAAAGTTTTTGTTTTCTTATTTAGTTTGCGGTTGATCTTCCGTGAAAAGTGTGAGTTCATGTATATATTCTTTACGTAACCTAAAAGTGCTAGGTTTTATTTGGTTTGGCTGTATAGTGTATGTTGAGCTGATCAAAATTTTTGTGCATTACCCTTAATCTGCTGTTGAAAAGTTGGCAACCTTTCGTGCGAACCGTTCAGTTTCCCCCTCCCCCTCAAAACAGGTGCACTGTCCGCTAACGCCACGCAGTCGAATTACATGTCCGCCAGAGCCACGATATTCTGACTGTCCGCTAAAGCCACGTCCGCTAGAGCCACGTAACCAAATCAAATCCTTCTTTCATCCATTACTCTAGGGGCGGATTTATCGAGGAATATGGGGGCTAAGCCAGCCTCACCTGCTTTGTGGCTGCGATTCAGTATGCAATTTCATATTGTTGCCATTACCATTGGATTGATCCTACACTTTAACTTGTGTAATAGAGGAAAAATGTTTCTTGCTAATTCTTGTTTTATATATGACTACACGAGATTATAAACAAGCATATGGGCCTCGTGTAAACAGTTAGTCAATGAGTCTAGACAGTATATTCAAACTGAAATTTCTTCAGGCCTATTAATTATTCGACGTAAATTCTTGACTTATTTAATATTTGTTGTATTCCGCCTGAAAATTTCTGTCCTGAATCGTAAGTGAGAAAATAGTTTGGAAATCTAATAATTAGTTTTAATTTCTTTATTTGTTGTCTTTAATGCACTTTTAAAAAGAGAGTTGAATACACTGATGGATGTTATTAATGGCAGCAAATTGGAAGAACCTAGACCATAAATTTGCGATAACTTTGTTTATTTTTTTTGCACTTGTTTACGTGAACAAAAACATTTTTTTCGAAAATACCGTAACTTTGAAAAGTATTTCAAAATAATAATCAAAATTATAATAATTAATGAGGAACAGATGCAATGTAATCCGGCAAGCTTACTTGGCGATTTTCTCGGCGTAGTATTGTAATAAACATTGGCGATAGTCTTCTTTTGATCAATTGAATGCCATTGTCAACCGAATAAATCTGCTAAATACTTTTAAAACCGCATAAAATGCTTCTAATCTGTTTTAAAGCGAGCGTTTTTAACAGCTTGTAAGTCGTAACACCTTATGTATACTCAAATGGCTTAGGCTAAACAGAAACATTTCCTTGCATTTCTGGAAACATCGTTCATATTCCATTTACACCATGCTTTTATACATTGTCATTCAAACAGTTATGTAATTCCCTTTAGTTATCGCACGAAAAACAAATATATTAAAAAATATCAACGAATGATAATAACTATCGAAAAACAGACTAAATATATTGATGATAACTTCTATGTATACCATACCTAACAAGAAAAAATAGCCATGGCAGATTTAGAATGCAACAACGACATTAATCAGACGACAATAAATTTTAATCGATGAAATTAACTGTTAATTTAGAAAAAGCCGCTACCTTTGCTTCAATTAACCAATGAAAAATTAGATTACAAAATGACAATAACGCATGCGCAAAAATAAAATATTTTTTTCATATCTCTAATCATGGTTACCTAATTCGGCACGTTTATCATTCACAAGAAAAGAAGTCGCCAAGCCATGCCATAAACTGCATTTAATCTACTCTCTTAACTGTTTTCCCTTGGAAAGGCTTAATGAATTATCTAATACAATTTTGTTATACTTTTTTTCTAAATTGTGAACATAATACAATAAGATGAAACTTGTAATGAGCTTGGTTAATAAATAAATCTTTCATCCTTAACATACTACACTAATTCATCAGAGGTGAAAATTTATGAAAATCACAGTTAGGAGATGACAAGAAGGGGAAAACGAAAAGGCAAGGTAGTTTTGTTAACAAGTTCTTCCTGTTAGTATAATGTTACGAATGAATCATGCTTGACAACCATGCGTCACTCAATGAAGCATTAGGGTGAACGAACTTTAGTAATACGTAAATAGAGTTTTTGATTTACACGTAGAACTTTGCATCAGAGAATAATCTGTAATATATTGTTTGAAAACAAATTTTCATTAAAATGTACAAAAGCAGAAAAAAGGAAAGCAATGATTAAATGTCCTCGTCTATTTATAGTAGTTTTCTTTGAGAAATAAGCTTTAATTAAAACTCACTAAAATTTAATTTGAATACCAATTTAGCAGTCGTAAAATTCCCTGACAAGACTATAAATAAAATCGAGGGGTAGTAAATATTAAAATATATTGTTTAACTAATTATGGACTATGTTCTGCGAATAGTCAACAATGTACTTAGTTCAAATTGACTTTTAAGACTTAACTAAAACATATTTTAGTCATGTTCTGCATATACCCAATTTAATCTAATTTAAATTATGATATAATTCATACTATAAGAAATGCTGCTCGGTGGACATTGTGGATAGGAAGTTTGCTTCCTAAGCCATTTTTTAAAAATAATTATAAACAACCTGATTGAAACGCGATTAAAAGGAAATATGTTATAGGTAGGGGAAACTAGGGAGGTTTAACTCACCCAACCTTTTTCATATTTAAACATGTTATTTGTGTTTGTTAGTCATTTACAAATAGAATCTAGGAGTAATCACAAGTGATAGTGTTTTCAGCCCAAAAGGTTTTTTTTTTTTTGGTGTTGCAAGTTCATCTCTCCTCTGCCATTTGCCAGCACCATATATAGAGTTACGTTTTATTGTTTGTATACTTAAATTAGCATGCTAAAAGACAATGAAGTTGCTTTTTACTTAAACTTGTGATTTTAGTGTGTTTTTTTTTACTTTTTTCCAACAGGGTTGTTAAGGGAGGTTTGACCCACCCTACTGTTTTCATATTTAAACATTTATTTAACTGATGAGCAGCAGATGACAGAACAATATCAAGTAGAATAATATGTAATTTTTGTCTGTTAGCCATTTGCAACTAAAATCTAGGAGTAATAATAAGTGATAGTTTTTTTAGCCCAAAAATTATTTTTGCTGCTGTAAGTTCATCTCTCCTGTGCCATTTGTTAAATAAAAAAGTTATTGTTTTCTTTTCAATACAATTATTGTCTATTGCTTGTAATAATTTATCTCTAGACATTTAATTATTGTTCCATGACTTTTATTAACTTTAATTCATGTGGGTCAAACCTCCCTCATAGTGGGTCAAACCTCCCTCAAGTGGGGAGGTTTGACCCAGTTTGGATACTCTTGAAAAATCAAAAATAAGAAAAAATGTAAATAATTTAAGAGGAAAAAAATGATGTAAAAAGATGCCAAACATTATAAGCTAACAAATAAAATCAAATTTGAAATTTGATTATGTTTCAAAAAAATAATAAAAATTCTTTTGTGAAAAGTGGGTCAAACCTCTCTAGTTTTCCCTACTGAAAAATAATAAATATTAAATTTTTCTTCATTTAAATTGATAAGCATGAATCTCTGTTTTAAAACAAACAAACAATTTTCTTTTCTTTTGGCACACCTAGCCATAAAAAAACAGGAAGAAAAAGATGGGCATTGAGAAAAGGGGCTACCTCCTTCTTTTCATTTGGCTACAAATCCTTCCACAACCGGAATCGATCAAACCCAATTTCGACAAAAGGTGAAAGGAGAAAGAAAAGAAAGGTCGATTCTCTTGAATTGAAATCGTCGTTTGAGATTAGCGGAATTCTATACTGACGAAAGAGACTCCCTGTAATGTCGTTGATATTTTACTTTTTTAATACTTCCTTTTGATGCTCGTGAAAGAGGTGATATTATGTCTTTATTAGACTCCTTATCAGTCATAGGGGAAAACTCACAAAAACGGGAATATAGGTTTCGATTTTTTCCCATTCATATCTATGCTAGATTTCGACGATGAATGAAAAAAGATGACAATAGGAAAATCAATGCATTGTGATGATGCACTCAGAAAAGTTTAATTGGAAGACGAAGAAACAGGAAAAACATTCTTCAAAAGGCTAATCACCTATAGGCTTAGAAGTGAATCATAGAGTTTTCTTATAAAATTTCATTGGCGGGTTTAAAATGAGTAAAAATCCCTTTTGGCTCATATTTTTGTCTTAATGGCAGTAGGGGGACATTTTAAAATGCATTATGTATGTAGCTGTAACATTCAATGAATGCATATCAATGCTTCCGCGTGAAAAAAAACTGTGAGGTAACATTTTCTTGGTGAAGATGTTAACTGTAAGTACTATTCCGAAATTGTTCGTTAGCTTCCCTGCAGTAATAATTCCCTTGCACTAAAGACCGTTTTGCATAAAACTTAAAGTTAAATGCATTATATGGGCCTTATTAATGACGAAAAATGTCGCCGAAATGGCGGCTTAGTGACTCAGAGAATGTTTCGAAAACAGACGTGTTTAGAAGTCACACGTTCAGTCTACGAAGGATAAGGTACCGCTGGTGCTCATGAGACAGATATGTTCGAGAGCTTTCGGTGAGCACACCTGGCCGAGTAACGCAACCGATCTCTTTCGGAAGCGATGGCTCTTAGAGAGTGGGTAATTCTCTTGCGAAAGCGATATTCTGTGGGGAGTGAGTCATCTCCTGAAGCGAGAGACCTCGGCTGAGCTTCTGTTCCTGTGTTTCCTGTGATTCTTCCGACCCTTAGAGACCTATGGTCAGATATTCTCCGAATCATTTTTTCAATTTACGGGTAAAGTTAGTTCTTTTTGCAGATATTTTAATTTTTCTTTTTGAAAACTTACATAACTATCATATTGCTAGAAATGCAAATGAATTAAAATTTTTCACAAATTTCCTTCTTTTGTTTCGATGCAAATAGCAAAACTTCTCGTTTAATGCAAAGATTAGATCCAATTTTCAAAATAAATAGTTGGTGAGATTTTCTGATCCAGTTATTGTACCTATGAAATTAATGTAGAAAGTGTACAAACTATTTTTTACTCCAGTGTGTATAATATTATATGCAAAAAAGAAGATTTGACAACAATGTTTGGAAAAGGTTGAAAATATTTTGAGTCATTTTAAATTATGAGGAATTACTTTCAGTTATGAACAACCATTTCTAAACTTCTTACTTTTTTCATCTGCATTATACAAAATATTCATTTTAAGGTATTATGAAATGAACACAAAGAATTAGTAGAACAAGGTTTTTAATTTTACTGTTTCAAATGAGCAACATCACAAATCTTTCATGTAAGTGTTATTGGATATGAAATATTGAAACTAATAACTTTTGTTAATTTCATTGAATCAACAGAAATAAAAGGTCAGTCTGAACATACTATTTAATATTCATATTTTGTTAAATGAAATTGATAAAAAGAAACCACCAATTACATGCTGATCACATTTTATTGAATAATATCCTGCTGTAAGTTCTTGCTTTACAAGTTTCAGCATTCATTACATATTTGTAAGCGAGAAAATTTTAATTTTATTGAAAAAGAGCATGAGACTCATCTTAAAGCAGTCTTTGACATTATGAAGTATAACTCTAGACATCATATATTAATTTAGTTTTCTTAGTTTATAATTATTACTTGTCACTTGTTGATTCATAATTTTTATACATATAAATACTAACGTAATTCATATTTAAAAAAGTATTTAAAATTGTAGAAATGATAAATTTCTTTTAATTTAAATATGGATTTAAATTCGATACTCTGCCAATTTCACAAAATTCCAGTATTTGGCCAAATCTGTTGAATATTTACACATTTTTAATTTTATAGCAGGGATAAACCTAACACCTTTTAAGTATAAACCGTATTTTAGGTATAACCTTAATTTTAGGTGGTATGCCTATAGGTTGGTTGCCTATATTTTGGTTGCCATTTTTAAACCTTATTTTAGGTATAACCTTACTTTTAGGAGGTATAAACCAAACAAGATACTAATTGCTTTATCATAAACACTACATGAAAAAATTAATAAAGATATAGCGATATATGTAAAATTTTTAAATATTTTCTGGTATGTACTTGGAGCAGTGATTGTACAAAATTATGCTAATCGTTGCAAACCCTTTTCTTGATCAAAGATTTCAAAGTTTTCACTTTGTGCTTCAGTTTTGTAGTGTAAATTTTCAAGAACTGAATGTACCATTTTTATTTCATGAATGTACCATTCATTAAATTATTTACATCGAATTTAAATCAGCTAAATTTGTCTTTTACAGAAAGTGAGTTACGTTGTGTAAGTTAAAGAAAAATTCGTCATCTCATCACCAGAGATACTAAGAAATTCGGAAATGATCTCTCCTCTGAAGACAGTCACTATTTCTGATCAAAAATTCCAGTTCACATTCAGTTTTAGTTTTAGATTCTTTTTCTATGCATTCAATTGTATCCAAACCGCTTTCCACCATTCCTTAAGCTTTATTTCTAAGGTAAGACAACGATGTATACTCTTCTACACACAAAAGCTACCCGAACTCATACACTGCTTAAATACAGGATATGCAGACTTAAAGCACAATGTCTGGAGTCTTTTCAATAAGTATTCGTCAGGCAATCCCTTCGAATGTAAAGAAATAGTGCAAAAAGAAATGTTGTTGGAATCGCAAGCGAAATTCTGTGGACGTATGGAGAAGTATATTGCGCAGCATCGCCGACAACTTGTGCAGTGGCTTATTATACACACTTTCGTCCGCAAATTGATATCATTTTACGTCAAGGAACTACGCGAATATTCAAAGACAAACCTGTCTCAACATGTCGAGGATAATGCGCATGTAACAAATCTGGAACGAACTTCCTTACAAGTCATTTACATCCCAACCAATTCAGTGGTGTGTTCAAGAGAAAGAAACGAGCTAATGCCGAGAAAACAATTACATGTTAACGTTCTTCTCAGAAGGCTAGAGAATATGCTTGACCAAACGTCAACACAGGATGAAACTAACCATCAAGTAGCAGATGTGGAAGACTTAAGTCCAGAAAAGAAACTTTCGAATTTGTTCAAGCGCTGCGTTCTGCGGTCATCGGCCCCGGTCGGCGTCGATGTGTACACATTCGGCAAAGTGAATAATAACAAACTGAAATTGGTAATTACAGTGTTGAAATGATGTGAATGATTTTTTATTTTAATAAATTTATCTTATAAATCTGTGTTTTAAATGATGCGTCTTCGACATATGCGCTGCGTTTTGGTTACCATCCGGGTTTACAAATTATCTTTTATCGTGTGCAAATATACGATTTAGGAACATTGTGGCTCAGGAAAACCATTATTTACACAAAAAGACCTTCAGAAATTTGAAATACTAAATTTATAGTTTCATACATCCTTAAGTAAGCAGAAAACATAGTTAGAATCACTCAAACTTGATTTTCTTTTAAATATTACATATCTAAATACATCTACATCTCTACGTATTACAAAAGAGACCATGTGTGACTATGCGCTGTGCGGTTCGTTCAGTTTTGTAGTAACCGGATAACTATTAGAGCTTCGGCATTAGATATTCTGGTAAAGAAAAATTAGAGATTTGCGCCTCGAAGCCGAATTTTCAAACTTTTTATTTATTAGGAAGTTATTAGTTTTTAAATCAGAAAATCGGTCTATCAATTTTAAAACTGGCAGCAATAACTGTTCAAAACTGCGAATTCTTTGACACCATGGTAATCGTTTTGTTGTGTTAAATAAATGCACAAATTAAAATGGATTTAAGTTATTTTTCTATAGTTCTCATCAATAAAGTATTATTTTAACAAAGTTGAGGTAAGAAATTTGGAGTTTTGGTGCAGACAAATACGGATATGAGAATCTAAGTGCCAGATTTTTAATTTTTTGATTTAAAAAAGAGATATTAGTTTTTAATGCAAATTGACTGCTCGATCTGGAATCTGGCAATAACATTCTCAAAACTGCGTACTAGCAGACGATAATAGAAGAAACGTTTTAGCATACTTTTATTTTCCTTTAACTTTTTTTGTTCAGTTATGTTTTGATAAGTGAAGGCTAGCCGCAAAGGCGGGTAGTGTCTAGTTATTCTAAAACACACTGGGTGTGGCTATGTTTCAATTTCGTCGTAGCGGTAACAAGTAAAACTACGTTATTAGGCATTGTGGTGCGGATAATTTAGGAAATTTGCACATGAAAGCCGGATTTTTAATGTTTTAATTGAGTAAAAAATTATTAACTTTTTAAGACAAAAATATGTTAACCAATGTGAAATCTGGCAAAGAAAGATGGCTGAAAAATCAAATCAACAATGCAAAGCCGAAAATGCTTCGAAAAAGCGATAAGGCAATAATTGAGATGCGTATGGCTCTCAAACCTGAACTAAAGAAGCTAAGCTTTAGAAGCTAAGCTGTTTCATGAAGTTGTAAAGAAAAATCAACAACTTATTGAGTTTAGTTGTTGATTTTTCTTTATGCATAGTATATTATTTCAACACTTAGTTCTATGAAGTTTGATACTCTGGTGAGACGTCAAACACGATGTCAAAATGTAGCACTCTGGTTCATTTTAGGTTTCAGATATTCACACACTTCAATGAGGAATTTATCTATTACTTATCCTGAAAAGTGATATTAATTTTCAAGACATTTTAAAACTGTTTTCTGTTTATCAAGGAATCTTTTCTTTCCTATTACGGCAACTGTTTCTTTACGAGTGGAAACACAAACAATACAGATGGAAAAAATTAAATTTAACAGAGTGACACTGTCAAATAATATAAGCTTATTAACCATTGAAAAATGGTTGTTGCTCTAGGGTGGACAGATTGACGTTGAACTTTTATTCGATTGCTGATTGGTGGATTCAAATTTTTCGAGATTTCTGATTGGTGGAGATTTTGCTTTCCTTGTTGTTATTCAAATTGAACCTATCTATTGTATTTTCAATGTTAAAGCTTTAAAAACATGTGGAACGCTTCACGATTTTGCGTGTCATCCTTGCGCAGGGGCCATGCTAATCTTCTCTGTATCGTTCCAATTTTAGTATATGTACTGCCGAAGCAAGTACACTGTTTATTGTTTCGTATGCGTTTATATACACAGAAATCCTACAATCTACATAAAAGTGGTGACTTTAAAATAATTTTTTCTCTTTCAATTTGATTGTTGAAATATTATTCGTTAATGTTTCTATGCACAGTTTTCATAGTACTAACCATAATTAAGCAGCTTGCGCTAAAGAAATAGTATGTGTTCTTTTTTAGAGTCTGTAAACATGGATGGGTATGTACATATGGATCTTTCGATAAATGTTTGACTGAAATACTTTATACCACAATACAAAAGGACAAATAGAATTATATAAAAAATATTTTGGATAAATAGTCGTTTTCTTCTCCACAATATCCGCATTATTCGAAATTTTACTGTAGCATTTTAAATCCGATTTCAATGAATTTATAAAAGCCATACAACACTGGAACCAAATTACTGAAACAAAAATTGTAACAACAAATTAGCCGTAAAATACTTTCTGGCTCCCATCAATCGGGAAAAATTGAAGTTCGTTGTAAGAGCAAAACAGATGATGAGACTTTCAGCGTTCCTTACCGCACACTACGGAAAAGCACTATCCATATCTGCAATGATGCGTGTACGCGTGGTTTAGCGACAGAAAGCTACGCCCTAAAGGCGGAGACATTCGATTCTGTCATGAGTCCTCTGCTGAAATTAATCACCCAAAAATAATAGAAGGAAGGCAACGTCATAGAGTTACTGAAAGAAACTAAACTAGGATGCTACTGTGAAATCCTGCTATTCAGTGCTTTCGAAAGGGAAAAGAAGACTAATGCTGCGGAATTATGAGAATTAAAGTTTCAGGTCTAAAATATGATGAATTATGGCTTTAGTATGCATTAGCATTATATTTCAAAAATAGAATTCATAATGGTAGAATATGTACAACTAGATGAAGAACATCAGTGCAATCATTTTACTTAATTTAAAAGACAAATTGATATAAATATAACGGATTCTTTCATTAAACTACATCGTCTTTAATAAATGATATTTTATTTATAATCGCATTCAATTCAAGAACGATTTATTTACTAATATTATTTGATGAACATTAATTCATATATTGCTATTAATTTATTTATTTGGTAAAATATTTTCTATATGAGAAATTCCTTCTTATGAAAACCTAGAAAATAAAGACTGTTAAGATTTTAGCATGAGCTTATAATTAATGACACATAAACCTGAACAAAAGACGGGTACTGAAGCAGTGAATTTGAACTTAATTATAAAACATAGTAAAATATAAGCAATTAAATAAGAAACTCAAACTATTTTATCGAAAATCAAAATAGTTTAATGTAGATATTATTACACAAATTATGCCACCACTTTGAAATTTAATTAACATTTTACATTATTAACCATTGAAAAATGGTTGTTGCTCTAGGGTGGATAGATTGACGTTGAACTTTTATTCGATTGCTGATTGGTGGATTCAAATTTTTCGAGATTTCTGATTGGTGGAGATTTTGCTTTCCTTGTTGGGAAAAAACCCTTTTTGGAAGGTAAAAGATAAATTTTATAATATTGAACATTGGGCGCAAATATGTGTCAAATCTTTAAGATTCGGTTAAAAAAATGTAATAATATAGAATGGGAAGGAATAAATGTTACAGGGCGTTTTTTAAGTATTTGCATTAAACTTCGTATCGACAAAATCGCTCCAATCTTGGGAGAATTAAGTAAATCAAGGTACTAATATACTAATGGATATAAACCTCTCTCGGAGGAGGAAAAGGCAGCCAGAAGAATACAGCAGAATGCGTTGCAGTTAAAAAAAACGGAGAATGAATCCCGAATTAAAAGCTCCCTACAACAAATTGCGGAATGAAAGAAGGAAACGGAAACAGGAGATGGAAGCTGCATCAAAAAGTTCTAAACACCCACGACTTGAGAACTTGGCCGGCACTGGTCGTGGGTGTCAGGAAGGTGTTTTGACAAATGTGAATGAGTCCCTTTATTTTCATTCAACAACTACTAACGTAACAGTGGCATATAAAGGCTGGGCTAAATTGGAAATGAGATTCATGGGAGCTATTTCCGACAGCCCCATACATAGGTGCACCTGTTGCGATTAACTTTGGTTCAAAATCCCCTTGATTTATAAAATCTTGGAAAGTATTCTATTCTGCTTAAAGGAATTTTAGACAGTTTAACCATTTTTCAATGTTTAAACTGGAATCGGCTGAAAGAGGATTCCAACTTCTTTTTTATTTTTAATTCTTACCAAAATGCTGCAGCAAAAGGTTTTAAAAAGAAGAAATACAAACTTTTTACGATTAAACGTCGACGAAGATATACTTGGAAATCCATTGAAGATGTGAGAAAAGTAATTAATCACTTCAATAAAAATGCGAGTAGACCCTCACTAGTTGTGACATCTTTGTTTATAAATCTTAAAACTACTATCTATGTAGAATTAAATGTTAAAACGCTGAGAATCTTGCATTGCAGTTTGATAATCTATAATCACTTCAGTAAAATTTCCAAAAGTAATATATTTGAGTGCAAGACAATATGTTTTGCTGTCAACTTTTGCAGCAATTAATTAAAGGAAAAACATATACGTGGCTAATAATATGTAGCATAAATTATTTTAGAAATTCAATCCATCCGGAGTTTTTATTAGAGGTAAATATTGTTAAGCAAGGATTCGGAAAACATTGAATACATCAAAACGAAAATTACTCAAACTTTATAATAAATTTTTCTTATCATTTTCTATGGCATGTAAGCCTTTCTGAAATGGAATGATTGTTACTTGATAAGATTAACTGTATGTGGATCTTTTTATTTAAGGTATTACTTAGACTACCACGACATAAGTGCTTATCAGTTTAAATGACAGGATCTTTAATGTTATGTAATCAAGTAAAAGGATATTCTCTTATGACACTTCTGTTGTTAACATTTTACTGATAATCTTTTGAAAGGTTACTTTGTCCCATTTTGCTGTTTTATACGTGACATTCTTTGATAAAAATTATTCATGCATGAAAATTATCTTTACTATCACAACTTAATATATTGAAGGAAGTTACAGCTAAATCAGTTTGCATTGTCATTTTGGTATTTAAAAGAATTGACATGCAAGATATGTTTCATTGTTATTAATATGGAAATAATTTAATTTTAAAATTTTGCCATTTTTAAAGTTCTAAAGAAAAGTGAAATACTATTAATAAACGTTTATCGTTACATTATAATTACTGTATCGAACAACGTAAAAGTAACTAACTACATTAACAAAAATATTAGAAGAATTATGTGAATTATATTTGATAAAATTATTGTAAACTTGGTTAATATAATTATGTTAATTAATAATCACATAAATTTATGCAACATTCAAAAGTTTGTAAATAATAGCTTATTCGTTGATTTATGTTCAATTCTCTATATCTGAGAATACTTCGTTTAATTAAAGAATAAAAACATTTGAAAGAAAAATTCGCTTCCATCTAAGTTTGATGTTAAACGTGAAAATAACATACTAACTATAGTTTAAAAAACATTTAAGTAATTTAAACCAAAAAATAATAACCCAAACACACTAAATTTGAAAACCAAAGGAATCTATATCGATTTTTCAAAAATAATTTTGAATTAATGAAGTTACAGCACTATTTTAAAATTTGAAATAATAAAAAATAGATAAATTAAATGGATATAAGCTAATATTTTATGTGTTTAGTAAACACCTGAAATATCCTCAGTTCGGAAATAAAAAAATAGTAAACTATCACGATTTGTTTGATAAGATGAATTAGATTTCACAGCAGTGTTAACAAACAGAAATTGTTGAATCGAATAATCCTTAAAAAAATCTTTCAAACAACTTCTCACCCTTCCAGCTGAGAATAAGAAATTCTTGGAATGTGTCTAAAACGTGTTTCCCATCCTCCGAGCCTCGGGCCAATCAGATTCGGAGAAAAAAGTGGCTTATTAAATTATTTCCTAAACTTACAGCAAACTTTAAATACGAAATGCAAAAAAATTCAGGAAGTTTTAGAATATTCCAGAAGGTTATATGATGCATGTTTTCCATAATATTGTTAGCATGCAAATGTCAAAAGAAAAGCCATAGCACGTTCCAAATTTTAAGTCTTAGGCGCAAGAGTGCTTCCATTGTTCACTTCAAGATGGCGCACAAGTAAGTTTAAATTGCAAGTAATGAGTTTTGTTATGCAAGCGAGCGATTCGACGTTTACTTGAAGAAAAAGAATTATGTTAAAAAAAATTGAACTTATGCACTAGGATTTTTTTTTTTTTTTTTTTTTTGCAAACGATTTTTTTAATTTAAAAATATTTGTTTTTTTTTTTTAATTGGTTTTTGTTTTTGTTTTTCCTTAAATTTTTTTTTTTTTTTTTATTTTTTTTTTATTTTGCACGAAAGCAATAAAACTGCATAAATATTTTCGGAAAACGTTTGCAAAAATTAAGTGCAATGACCTGAAACCCATATAATACATTTTTGAAAATCTAAAATATATTTTAAAATGCATTTGAAAGAAGAAGTATCTTTGAAAATAGAAGATTAAATGGATTTAGAATAAATAAAACATGAAATTTTTTTTGTTTATATAATGAACTATTTCATTCTATAAGAAATATGTAAATTGTTTTCTTTGTAAATATTTTTCAATAGCAAAGAATGTTTCTTGATTAATAACAGAGTTTTCTATTTTGATTTATAAAGCAAATATTTCTTTAATAATAAGTGGCAGCAGCATTTATTATAGCCCATATTTAGCGATAGAAAATTCAAACAAAATCAGGCATATTTTAATTACAAATCCTTTTTAAATGTATTAAATCTTAGTAAGCTTTTCGAACGTCTGAAATATTTGATGAAAATGTAAAATATTCTGTGTTTAGAATGCTCTTTGATATTTTGTTAAAATATCATCCAGTTATATTTCTACACAATATAAGTCTCTCATGTAATTTTCAAAATCTCAACGAAAAAGAATTTTTTCAATGCATTATAAATTCGACATCCTGCTGAGTTTTTCTTATAAGCAAATATTTTAAAGATGTTTGCTTATTTAGGGTTCATTGACAAGTCAGTAACCCATACCTAAGCCGCCTTGAATCAAAAAATCAATTATGGTTCGAAATACACTGGTGAAAGAAATTAAGAGAATTTGCATTTTTTATCGAATTCCATGAAAAGAAAGGACCTAAAGGAAAAAACACCGCTACTAGATAAAAATGCAAATCTTGTACAGAAATACGTAAGCGTACACGTATGTGTAGGCGAAGCCGGCAGAAAAACAGGTTTTATAAGCGCGTGGAGGGGAAGACGAATTTCGTTCACTAGCACACCTCGGCGAATTCCTTGATCTTATCTTGTAGCAAATTAATTCACATCGGAACAGTAAAAATGAGTCACCACCAACGTTTAGAGGATAGAATGAGGTGGCGAATTATGGAGAGGCTAGAGGCAGGCCAACCGCAAAGAGAGTTTCATTTAACGCCCAGCGCCGTGCGTAAACTGTGGGAACAGTTCCAGGATACTGCATCAATCGACCGAAAGCCTGGGCAAGGTCGTCCGAGAGCCACGACGGTCAGAGAAGATCACAATTTTTCACTTTTAGTGAGGCGTAACAGAGGGACTACAGTGCCTCAGCTCTCTTGGGACCTCTATGCAGCCACAGGAAAGCCTGTAATCAGAGTGACTGTTCCAAACGACTGAATGAGAGAGGGTCGTTTGCCCGAAGACCGGCTGTTTGCCTTCCGCTTAAGTCTACGAGCAGGAGAGCCCGATTCAAATAGTGCAGACATCATCATGATTGGAGTATGAAGAAATGGGCGAGCCTTCTGTTCACCGACGAGTTCCGTT
>Ga0115856_100217_pt1 | contig 20598 bp, 12 predicted proteins | sample InSIn4gowninarea_FD_83870 | JGI IMG/M metagenome (GOLD analysis project Ga0115856, IMG submission 83870)
ACTTAACATAGATACGACACATGGACTAAAGTACATGAGCAAAAATGCCAAAAATGTTATACACATTTCCAATAGCAATTGACGATCTGATCATTAGGTATCTTCATCACATTCAATTAGAGTTTCTTATATCATTCTCTTAATGTGACTGTAATAAGCTGGCTCCCCAAAAATTGCACATTGTACATCTTTTGATCACTCTCATTTCTATTTGCCTATACATGAAATGGAAGTCAGATAGCTCTGTATGGCTGCAACTACACATTTTGCTTGAAATCTATGGTGGGAACGATGATAAAATCCAGAAAAGCGTTTTCATTTATCGATCTAAAAACTCTACTATTTTTATGTGATATATCCACTCTTAGAACAAATCTTTATATTTTTAAATATATTTTTGGGAAAAATCATGAGTTAAAAAATTAAGCATATATATTTTAAGTACATAAGTCATAGGTTTTTACTCAGTATAAAACCTGAATTTTGGATTTCTTCCTAGAAATGAAACGAGGCCAGATAACATTAGATACGTTTTTATCAAAACGAAGAATTAATGAAGAAACTCAAATAAATACTTCTACCGAAACAAAAAATGATGAAAGTTGTGAATTACAATGTCATTCATCGCCACTACCAGTGCCAGTGCTAGAGGATAAGTGTGAAACGGAGCAGTACCTTGTTGCATCAAGAGATATTGGCAATTATGTTGGAGTTATACACTCTGTACATGATAAACTTAAGTACGAACTCATAACCAATCCGTGGACGCCACCTAAAGACCTTGTGTTACCATTCTCGATTCATAATAAAAAAGGCAAACAAGAAAAAAGATATTTAAATCATAGCCATTTAGAAAAATTTCACTGGCTTGTTTATTCTGAAATAAAGAAGGGGTTGTTTTGCAAGTTTTGTGCTATATTTGTGCCTGGATTTGTTAGTGGATCCAACAAACACGTAGCACTCCAAAAGCTTGTGGTAAAACCACTCACGACGTTTGCAAAACTTTTGGGAAAAGATGGAGATCTTTGTATTCATGAAAGGCATCAGTATCATAAGGACGCTGTTGAAAGTGCACAACATTTCATAAAATCTTATCATGAGCCCAGCAACAACATATTAAACAAAATCAATGTACAGCGTAATAGGCAAGTTCATGAAAATATTGAGGGACTAAAGCCAATTGTTGAAACGATAATATTTCTTGGTAGACAAAACATACCGTTACGAGGACATAGAGATGATGGCAGACTTTTTTCTGAAGCAGACGGCACTGAGACAGAACAACCTATTGCAAATGAAGGAAACTTTAGAGAACTTCTTCGCTATAGAGTAAACAGTGGCGATTTAATTCTGGAAAATCATTTAAAAAACAGTAGTGCAAAAGCTACATATATTAGTAAAACCGTGCAAAATGAACTAATTGCTTGCTGTGGTGAAGAAATCATCGACGTCATTTTAGAAAGAGTAAAACAAGCAAAATATTATTGTGTTATCTTTGATGAAACGACAGATTTGTCGCATACTTCCCAATTAAGTATTTGCCTCAGCTATGTTCAGCAGATAAACCGCACCAGGGTATAAGCCGCATCGTTGGAAACTGCTCACACTGAACGATGTCGGTGTACGGTAGCTTTTATTTAATTACGGAAACAAATCAACATGTTTTAACTGTTAAAATGATAAAATATACAGTAATGATTAAGTACAATTTACGAACTTTTATTTTCTACAAATAATGAATGAAATGTTTCGGGTCGCACGCCAGATTTTGTTTAGAGAAGAGTGGGAAGAAAAGAAAAAAAGATGAGAAAATAAAGCAGGTATAATATTTTAACTTACCATAAACTTTCATTATATACATTCGTTACATTTTAAATACATTAATTAACTTTGGCTGCCTCGCTATCAAAGCAAAAAAATTATTTAAACTTTCGTCGAGACTCATTTTCTGATTACGAGAAATCTGCAGTTTCGTCATAACTTTCATTTGTTTTTAACCATGACAGACTTATCTAAATCCGAATTTATCGTGGATATTCGTATAGATTTCCAAAAATCTGATTCTCACTTGGGTCTTAAAATTGACTTCTTGTAGGAAGAATTCGAAACAAAAATTTTCCGAAAATTTTTCCACATCGAGATTTTAGATTGTTTTACACGGTTCTTAAAGATATGAATATTTAACTGTTGGAAATTAGTTACAGTATAGAGCTATGTCTTTTGGAAAAGAATAAATAAGATAAAGTGTTTGAGAAATAAATATGCTGCACTGGCGCATTAGCCGCAGGAGAAAAATTTTAACTTTTAAACACATATAAGCCGCGGCTTATCTCCCGGAAATTACGGTATTTTTAATTTAGGACTACATTTTTTGGCGTCTGTATGATTAACTCAATGTATCTTCTTTATTATTCATTTATGATGTTCGATGTTTTCCACTATGTTTTGAACTGTCTCTTAGAAACTCCCATTTCTGACGCACACGTGCAGGAATGAACACAGAAAAAAATATTAGTGTAGAATAAATGTGAAAGAAAATGTTACATATTTTTTCGTTTAATCATTACAATATTTTTGCTTTCTCCATTTTTGACAAACATTTAATAAAAGTTTGCCTTTATATCTTCATGATAACTTATCCTAATGTTATGATAATTTATAAAATTTTTATTTGTAAATCTGTGTTTGTTATTAAAATACAGAGATACAGAGGGTGTTCGCACATTTTTTAGACTCTTCACGAAACTAAATTACATAAAATTCTTGTGTTTTACATATTCTATTTGATAGCCCTTATTCTGAACTATCTTGGGACACTGTAATTTCCAGGATAATAATGCCTTTTGAAGTGTCAGAAGAGGTATTCTATCCGATTCCTCCTGAACAGCTTTCCAGAGTCCTGTGAGGGTTGTGGGACGACGTTTGGACAATGCAGATTTTAAAAGTCCGGAAGCACAAAAATCCATAGGTGATACATCGGGAGATTTAGTAGGGATATCAGTGAAGGGTATGGCCTTGATACCGGTGTTTTGTTCCATTTCTTTTAAGAAATTTACAGTGGATTTTGATGTGTGACTGCTAGCTTTGTCTTGATGGAGTTCCACAGATTGAAAGCACTGCGGGTAAAGCGATGGTGTTTCATTCAGAAAAATTGGCGATAAAATATGTTCCTGATAGTATTTGGAGTTAATCTTGACATTTTTTCAACTCTCTTTATTTTTAACTTGTCATTTTATGAAAAACCAACAACAATCATGAATCCCTTAGAAAAACTTTCTTTCGATTCTTTGAACCATGTAATTAAATTTTTCTCTCCCCTTTAATGATAATAAATAGCTCTTTTTTTGTTGTAGTCATTTAAATAGACCCACGATTCATCTATTGCGACAATTTTTTTCCATTTTTCTTTGGATAAATATTTCCCATACAGAATTCTGCAGCGTGTCCTTGCGTTCAGCGATATGCTTTAGAGAAAGACGATGCACATTGTGTTTTTTCTCTTTCTAAAGATTTAAATCAACGTTTATCATTTTGTTTACATCACAAAACCATGACTCTCACATCGCTTTTAGATAACAGAATATGAATACTTCTCTTCGGAAAGAGCATAAATATAGCCTCCGAACCACTGTTTCGTTAAAAACGCCATTTTGAATTAAAACAAACCTCTCAAGCCGCAGACGATAATTTTGACTTTTAAAAACATTTTTTTTAATCCAATGGCGAGGCACGTGAGCGGTAAGCTCTTGGCCCTGGGGGTCGCCGACAGTGATGGCCAACTTGTGAAGGGTCACCCGGTCGGTGAGCCATCTTTACCCCTAACTGGACAGCACAGGGTAACATCCATGCCTCACCCGGGATTCGAACCTGGGCCCGTGGCTTAGGAAGCAAACGCGCTATCCACTGGCCCATCGGGCAGCACTTTTAAAAGCATAGTACAATTGCAGTTATTTATTTTGCAGCAAACAGTTTTTTAATACCACTAACCAAAATCATCTAAAAAATGTGCGAACAGCCTCTGTATAAATTAGAATGGAAATAAGACGTTTGGTCAAGATAAATAACTTATTTAATCTAAAAACACTATTTTGGTTCATAAAATTTCTTATGCAAAAAAATTCTAATTGTATCACACATTAAAAACGAATAGTTTATGCAAACTTTGTAGCACATATTTAAAAAAAATAAATAAAAAACATTATGCTGTTAATTAGAATACACATACTATAAAATGTTTTCATATTGAACTCTTTAAAATTCCCGGTTTCAAATGTCTTATAAAACTTTTATTTTCAATCAATAGCGGAAAAATAATTATGTTTTCACGTAACGTACAACCAAATTTGATTTTTAGTTTCAGTTTCATCGGTTATTTATAAATAATACATATATAATATGCTAATTACTTTAAAGTAAATGTAAAGATAAATGCATTGTAAACTACAAAGAAACGGAATTTTTGCATAAGTTGTGTACCTTAGAAACCAATTAGTGTATACATTACACAGAAAAATAGTTGAACGCTTAAAATTTAAAATAATTGATGAACTAAATTTAAACATTTCTCTTTCATAGCGTTCATTATTATTATAAATAAAACAAAACAAAATAATCGATAAAAAGTAGACAAATAGAAAACACCTTACCTTGCCTATAAGCAGCAGCGCTGTCATGTGAAATTTAAAAGAGCAGAAATTTCCTCTCTACAGTAAAGTTGCAGTTTAAACAACACTCACACATTAAAACACCAACGCAACTGATACTTAAGACAAGATTCTTCCCTCGTACAAGCGCTCCTTCAGTGATTTATTTTTGACAGACCCTACTTTTTAAACCCGCCCTCATTTACCACTTCCTGTCCAGGAAGGGGATGAGTAACCTTGGTCACTAGGAGACCCTTGACTTTTCTTTTAGAGAAGTATTCGGCGGAAAGAAATACAATCCTTAATATTGAGAATAAAAGTAATATTGTCTTATATATGTAGTATTTTATTCAAAGAATCAATCGAATTTCTAATTAAGAAATACATTTGCAATGTTTTTCATTTAATTGGGACATAATTATTTCTTTCATGCTATAATTTTGTTTATAAATTTATTAAAAAAATTAAAATAAATATTTTTTCAAAAAAAATCCTTCTATCTATTTTTAAAAGTCTAAAGTTTGGTCAAGAGTCTAGGGGGGGCGATCGCCCCGATCGCCCCCCGCTAAATCCGCCACTGATTGCCATACATATTTTATTTTCTCCCAAACACTGATCTTATATGTATTTTTGCTGCAAAAGACATAATAGAGTTTTTCTTCAGAGGATGTCTCATTTTTCATGCACAATTATTAACTTTTGTTCATGTGTTCAAGGAATACCTTTATTTTGATTCAAGAAATATGTTTATTTACATTCAAGAAACATACCAAATCATTAATTTTTTTCTTGCTTTTATCTGATCATAAAAATTAATTTACTTAAGATTTGTTTTAAAATCAAGTTTTAAAGATTCTAATTTTTCCTTATAGTAGATTGATATGAACATGTCCATATGTTTCGAATGTTCAAGTAGTGTCTGCATCTGATTATTTGGCAATAAGGCACCCTTCTGACTGCCAACCTTAACTAGGGCTTAATAAAGGAGTACTCAGAAAATTCATGCTGGAAACTATTTTTTGATTAGGTCTTATTATTAAAAGAGTATTTTATTCTTATGATCTTTATTATGTTCTTATTTTCATATGGCAAGTACCAAGCAGTGAAATGCTTTTGTGCTAAAACAACTTTTACTCCCTACATTTTGGTGTTACCTATGTTCTACAAATGCATTAATTTTTTGCTTATAGTGGATGTATTTCCACTTATTCATAATTGATTTCATACTCATTTCCTATCAAAAGCACTCTTTCCTCACAGCCATGTTACACATACACAATGTTTTCCTTAGTCATGTTCAAATTATTTCATATTATTGAGACCATGCATGGCAGAATTTCAAAAAATTGAAAAGTGTTCTTGCAACACTTTGTTAGAGTAAACTGCTATTCATTGAAAATGGAAAAATTTTTCTTTAAATTGATTACTTTTAAGGGGATGTAGTGGGAAATTGACTAAGATCATATATGAAGATTCTTTTGTATGAAGTTGACATTGATAGAAACATTCTTCTAGATATTTAAAGTGCACTGTGATGATAACATAGCAGTCGGTTCAGTAAGTTAAATTCGAATTTGGGCGAGTGGTATAGTGTTGTGCAGAATAGGTTAAAATCACCATCTTCAAGAACACTCTTAGAATTAATTGAAAATAGAAGCTCATACCTGAAGTGAAAAGACACATCACTTGGAAATAAAAGGAATTGCTTTATTAGATACTTCATCGAATTCAGTTATTGGCTCTCCTCCACACATTGGGTTGGCATGTAATATTTCGGAGTAATCCCCCAGTTAAGAAAAATTCGACGAACACAATAAGTAAACAAGGATTATTTCTAAGGAACATTGTTGTTACTAAATCGATTATAAAGGAGATAATTCATGGATAAAAATCAAAATAAAGCAATTTGAAGTTGACACATGGAACGAACGTCCACATCATTTGGCTTCCCCACTCGAGTGGTTCACATTCCTTCTAGCACCCTTGGGGTTTGAAATCCATTGCCAATCGAGAAGTCAAAACTTTCAAAACAAGGCTTGTTAGCCAATGGGAAAATGGTAAAAGGTTCGAGTTGTGTTCTAATTTAGTGTAAATATAAAAATGTGGTGTGTGATTTTGTCTCACAGGGAGGTCTTCTCTGATGTTATATGATAATTTTGAGCTGTCTGCTGATTTTGAAATTCACTGAAATATAACAAATATGGGATATGGCTTATGACAGTAATAAGTAATAACAAAATGATTTGTTAAACATGGCGATCTGCTAAAGAGATGCCTCATGTTCACTTTAGTGAAAGATCATTCTCTTCATTAAAAACTAAAATGTAGCTCTGTAGCATTTAATCAAAAAAGTCTCTGAGCTTTGTTGTCTACTAAAAGAATGTTGAAGACAATGAAACAAAACGTTTCATTTTAAGGTTCTATGATTGAAGTTTTGGACAAAAAGCTTCCAAATCGACCTGAAATATAAACAAATTTATCACATCATGACTAATTTTTGTGATTTGAAACATCAGCAAAATTAAATCATACTGATAATTTTATTTGTTTAATGAAATGGTAATTTTTCTAAGTCTTGTACTCATTCAAATTGATCACACTTTGCCACTGTTTAAATAAAAAATAAAAACTGAATGACATTTTTTAATTGTGTTTTGTGTATCACAACAGTGTTTTGTGTACATTAATTGCATGCTTAAGTAAACAATCAACCTTTTGAAATAACGGTTAGGTTGGTTATTTAATTTTTCCCAAAGGAAGCAGCCCTTTATGTTTAAGCATTTTCAAGCATTGTTTGTAGGAAACTGGTGAAAGACGTTTGATAAATTTGTGTATATAGTTAATTATTAATCTAAAATGTTTAAATTGTAAATAACACATTGATATATTAATGTTATTTTTAAAATATATAAATAAAATTCACTTTATAAGTACAATTTTGAAAAAAATTAAACGTTTTATCTGAGTCTACCTCTTTTCTTGGTGATAACTATTTTTGAATGGATAACTTTGTCATGAAATTTCTTTTAAAAAGTGAAGCTGTATCTACATTTTTAGGATTATTTTATTTTTGCTAAACTTTTAATTTTATTTTTGCTAAACTTTTCAGTAAGAATTCTTCACAATTTTCATACTTCCTCTTATTATTATTATCCTTTCTCCAGTTGAAAAAAGAACCATTTGTGATTTTGTTTTCATGTGCAATTTAATAATGTTTTGCCCTGTAGCTTTTTGTATTTTCTTCTTATCAGTACATGTTCTTGGCTTTTTTATATAAAGTACTCTTGCATATTATGTGCTGCTAATTTAATCCTTGAACCCTTAAATAGATAGTGAAAATAAACAGTTGGAAAATGGAGAAAAAAGCCAGAGTGATATCCAGAAGCATAAACAACTCTTAAATCAAAGAAAAGCTATTCAGCAAAAGCTTGACAATGCTACACAACTCCTTCAGGATTTGCGTAAAGCTCAGCATGAGCGGCTCAGTGCCAACCCCCCTCCTCATTTAGCTTTAGTACGGCCACCATCTTCTGCTGAACATGAACTTGGTGAGTGTTCTCAAAATTGCTTAAATGTTGTTTGGATGAGTATGAAAGTGGAAATGTTTAAATATCTATGTTTTGAAATATGTTAGTTACTTGTTTTAGTCAATGATTTAACATGACTATTATTCTAAATATTGCACTGAAGTCACAAAGAATTATAATATCAATGAAGATTTTAAACTGAAAATAATTTATATATCAAGTTTTAGCCTTGGATTTAATTTGACAATAATTTTAAGTTTAGAATGAAGTAAAATTAGGATATAACAAATGTAGACATTTCAAGGTGATTTTTATAATTATGAATGATTTTCATTGTAAATTGAAACAGTTCATGAAAATAAATGACTTTTTTAAAAGTAGCCTCGTTTAGGTATAAAAAGTTATTATAATTAAAATAATATTGATCATTTATGATTATTTGATTTAAGTTAGAAGCTTTAAATATTAAGAAGCGGTTTGAAAATTCTGTAACAAAAAGCTGTTGTATTTTAAAGTTGTATTTTCTAAATATAAACTTTTTCTAAATATAAAATTTCAAAAGATGATACAGACTTTATGATTGGGCCAAGACCCAGTCTTATACAGAGTATCCACTATTTGCAAATACTTGGATAAACCTGGAAATTATAAATGTTTCTGGAGAAACTTGTATCACCAAAAATATCTCAAAGAAATCTGGGAATTAAGCCTGGATTTCAGAAACAATATTTAAAAAAAAAAAAAATTAAACCTGGTTTTTCCATGTAATTTTTTCATATATAGTCAAACCTCGTTATAAGGTCACCCATGGGTGCTGTAAGAAGTGATGTTCGGGGTGACCATACATGCGATAAGAGAGAAAATTACCAGCTTTTAGACACATGTTTTTGAGCAAAACAAACATGAATAAAATTAAAAACATAAAATAGAAGAATTATTTTTTATTTACTTACTTTGAATATTGAACCAAATGCCATACATAGTATGTACTTATTAGTTACAAAATTAAGGAAATAATAATTGGTGCATAATACTTACAGAATAATTAGGAATATAGCTCATTTTTTGAAACACTTATTTGTGGAAGATTGCCTTTTTTTTTTTGGTTTTGCTTTGTTGGACCTAACAAAGACCCTCCCCTTTTTCAAAATTTCTAACGGTCTTGAAATGTTCCTCTGAGGTTTCTGAATGCAAAAAAAAACTAACGACATTAAGTGCTTTTAAGGCTTTTCCTGAGTTACAGGCAAAATTTCCAATTCACCATCATCGTCTTTGCTTTCGTCAGCATTTGAATTTAGCATTTTGGAAACAATTCCAGCAGTGGAAGCTTCAGAAGAAGTAAGCTACATGACTGTCAATTTATATGTATTGACAGTCAGTATTTCCATATATGTATATGTATTCCATTTCATCAAGTATGATGCGTCCATGCTTTTGAAGGTGTTGTGCAAGCTCAGATACAGACACGTCCTCCTGGAAATTCTGTTACAAATTTGAGTGAACCCCCTGTTTTATAAAGAACACCTTTCTTACTGTAAATAATATTAACACATCTTATACAGAAGTAGTGGCATTCTTTTTGTAAAAGCATGTTCATTTCATGATATATTCTTAAGAAGTAGTTGATAAGTCAAAAGAAAAAATGCTTTTAAATCTATAGCATATTTAATTAATTTCCCAAAATTATATGTATTGAGAATTATGATCTTGAAGAAAAAATAAGCACTTTTCAGTTTTACCAATTGGAAGATATTACTCAGTTAGAGAATGTCAATGGAGAACATTCATATGTGATATTTATTTCTGTTTATATCTGTTTTATGTTATATTCTGTTTTATTCTATTTATATGTTATTAATTTTACTTGTTTCATATAGCATTTGAATTCATCAAAGATAAAAATTTTGACTTAAATTTAATGGAGTACATTCTTTGAAAAAAGTCAATGCTATGAAATGATTCTATTGCCGGTTTGTTACATGTTACAGAAACAATATTAGTGCATGATTAGTTGAAGTATGGTTAATAGAGATTCTTTTATACATTTATATGTTATTATTAGGTAAAATTTTTGTGTTTATTATAAAACTCTGAATTTCTTTTATAGCTGAGAAAGTATCAAAGAAAATAGCAGATGTTGCTTCTCAGGTAATGATTAAATTGAACTTCTGTATGATTTGTGACAATAGGAGTAATTTTATTATTATGACTTATGTTTGTGAAAGAATATTAAAATCTTTGTTTTTAAGAAGGAATTTGTAAAAACACATTTTTGAAACTACAGTTGAAAATCAATAATTCACGATTACGACGGATTTGTCATAACCTATGGCAATATGATGCGAGAATGGATTTCTTCCGCCATAAATTGAGAAAATGTGAATATTTAAAAATTAAACTAAATAAAAGTGAATATTTACATTTCTGAAAGAAAATTTAGTTAGAATAAAAAATTATTTACTTAATTTCCATAAAAGATAAGGTAGTTTTATTGTCTGTTTTATTGCTTTGGATATGTTTTCTTTTTTACAAAGGTACGGACTTTAATCTGATTTCGAATTTATATTCCTTTCAGAAATAGAATAAAATAATTAAAGATAAAAAACAAGCATACTAGCTCTTTTTCTTTCACTTTAGAATTAGCTAGTCATGAAATCTGTTAGCCTGTTGAAATATGAAATAATTTTGACATCACAAAATTAAATGCAGATATTGCAACTACAACCGAATTTTTATATGTCTTAATGATGAATTTCTATCAGCAGTGTAAATTACAGGTCTCTTTCATTGGTTTTTAATTTTAATGCAAAGATTTTCAGTCAAAAATAGTTACAGCTGATAAAAAGTTGGGGGGGGGGGCTAATGTAAGAAATCAATATACAGGGTTCATATGCCTCAGGGAATACCTGGAAAACCTGGAAATCTCAGGGAAGAAATGTTGACCTAAATATCTCAGGGAAAACTCGGGGAACTTCATAAATATATCCCTAAAACCTGGAAAACAATCAAAGTAACTCTGGAAAAAATGGCATTATTACACTTTGCGTGAAATGTTGACTGTTTGGTTTGACTAGCCGAAATATCTAGCAAGACATAGCATGCAGTTTATGCACCTTTTTAAACTATAAGCCAGTAGTTAATTTTATGCTATAATTTTTGAATGAAAAGGATGATTTTTATCACATTTTATGCAAGGTTTTATGCTAAAAATGTTTTGTCAAAGTTTGAATCGATTCCGGAAAACTCAGGGAATGTTTTTTTAGAAAGTGAGTAGGAACCCTGATATAGAGTATCAATAGTTTACTTATTTAATAACTTAAAATTCTGTTAACTTTCTTCACATGCTGAGAACTATCTAGTGATAATTCCCCAAATCATTTTTTTACATATCTCATCCAATCACATATTTTTACTCTTATAATTCCGTCAATCCACAAGGGCCAACTGTGGCTGAATGGCTAGCACTGTGGTCTTCAGTTCAGCAGTTCGCGGGTTTGATTCCCGCCTCGGGCTTGGGTGTTTGTAGTGGTTAGGAATCCACTTTAAACAGTAGGTCCCAGTCTAATTGGCCCTTGTGTGCAAAAAATGACCGTACAGTGACAAAACAAACCGTCAATCCACAAATTAAAAACAGTCTGATCATTAGCATTCAAACCAAAATACAATAAGTTTATAACAATGCCTTGAATTTATAAATTTATTTAAAATGTGTGATGAACAAGAACTATTAATTTCAGACTGCAACAATTATATCTCGCATAAAAATAAAAGTAAAAGAAAAAAAATAAATTAAGGGTTTCAGAAAACAAAATTGTGAAAGATATAATTTATAACCTATAATGTCAATCATAAAGATATAAACAAAAATAAAGGTTCAAAATGTCTAATGATTACTATCCTGCTAAATAATTATTTCATGTGCTTTAAATTATTAGGAATGGAATTCTGTATGTAATATGTATATATATATATATATATATCAATGGAATAAAAACTTCAGAAATTACTATTAATCCATAGTCTGCAAAAAAAAAAAAAAAAAATCTCACAACTTCTAGAACCAAGGCATACAAATTAAAGATCTTCAACTGTATATGATTTACTCCTTTTCTACTGAATAAAAAGAAGGTTATACTCTAACGTGTTTAGTTGAAGCACATTGTTGTCATTTTCTTTTTTTTTTTTAACTATATTTTTCGCTTTTGTTTTATGGTTCATAATTTCTTTAGCTGCTGAAAAATTTTATTTCCTTTCATAATCATGAATTATTTAAAATATGTCCTATTAAAAATGTATGTATTTTAATGTAGCTTCCTCCAGAAAGTATTGTGTGTGTTGAAGGACTGAGAAAAGCTATGGGAATAACCTATCAACCTATCTGCACAACTAATAATCAAGGAAATTCTAAAAGTGGGAAAAAAAGGGAAACTGTTACAAATGAACCAGTTTTAACTGACACTCAAATACTTCATGAAGAAACTGTACTTGATCATAATTCCCCACTTGATGTTTCCTCTGATGAACGACTTAATCATCAAGATTTAGAGTCTGAACTCAGAGAATTTTTAGAGACAGGCCCCATGCTAAGAGTTTGTGATTCTCCAACTGGATCATAAATTTTCATTGCATTTTTCCAGAATGGCAAATTTCATGAATTTTCATGTCTTTTATTTATTTTTCAGACATTTTTTCTGTATTTGTAAAAAGTTTATTTCACTTGCATAGTGTTCATTATTATTTTGCATTTTTATCAAAATTTTATGTGAGTTTGTATGCAGCAGTTGTATATTGCTATCCATATCATGTATATATATATATATATATATATATATATCAGATTTTTGTGTTCCTGCTATAGAATAACTTGTGTTGAAATAAAATATAAATTTTCAGCTGATATTTTATAATATTTTTCTATAGAAATATTAATTTTTCAAAATTTAAACAAAACTGCATACTTTTTTAATTGAAAACATTTTAATGTTATATATACTCGCATAAAAGTCAGAGACCCCTTAATTCAATGCAAAAGTTTTGCAAAATCTAAACCTCATGTATAAAAATATTTTTTTTAAAATAAAATTGCTAATACACATTAATATAATCATAGTAATGAAAAACGTTTTTTGAAGCCATTTAAATAAATCTTGCAATATAAATCTGCAAATCAAGCTTCTTAAATAATTCACAAGTTTTTTTCTCTCTTTGAAGCTTCATCATAATCACCAATGTCATCTGCCGATCAGTATAAATCCCTTACAAAATTTTCAACTTCTGTGCAAGTTACAAATGAAGTAGTTTTTGACATAATTAACTGACTGATGCAACATTTTTCCATTGATTTTTAAAAAAGGCCACATGAATAAATATTCATTCAGCTTTACATTTATATTTTATCTAAAATTTCTTTACATTTGTGAGCGCATATAGTACGAGTTTTATTATAACCATTTGTCGAAACCTGTATCACAAATTTTTTTATATTTAGCTAATTTTATTAATTGTTCCCGCCTTCCGTCAAATTGCGTCCTTGTTCTCTTCAGCTTTTTATATTTTTCAGTAGGAGATATTTTGGAATGCATTAAATTGTTACTCTAATTACATGTTCTTTAGCATAGAAGTAGTATGTTACTCGTATGCTCCATTACAGCGCTATTTTTCTTGTTTTTGACAATTTAAAGAAATTAATGAAAGAGTGACAAACTTTGATTGTTCATTATTGAATTTCAAACGTCTCAGAATGGCAGAGTGCTTGTGCATCTTTAAATATATATGCATGGTGGAATGAATGATAGGGCACATTTCAGTTTAACTGCTGTACTGTATCAATACTGTTTTTAAAAGCATAGGGGAAATATAAAACATCTTTTAATTTGAAAAAAATATGAAAATTGAAGGAATCCCATTTGCATGTGTGTATCAAAATATGAGATTGTTTCTTAAAACTCAAAACATAACTCACATGATGGTTATTGTGATTTTAATTTTGTATTTGCTAATCATTTAACATTTTGACTAAGAGAAAAATACTCTTGTTTTCTAGTTTTTTTATGTAAATGTCATGTTTAGTTCTTTATTTTATAGTTAAAAGAAGTCATGTTTCACGTTATATATAACTTAAACACCTGTGTTAGACATACCAAATGATATTTTACCGTTCCTACATTCATATTTGTGCTTATCATTCTCCTGAAAATTGGTTTATTGTATACGTAAAATAGTTTTTCTTGAAAAATTTATTTTTTAATGTTGAATTTTGAATTATTAAATTTATTTGATTGATTATTAAATTTTATTATCAAATGTTTCTCTGATATAGTTTGGTTTCAAGTCATTAATTTTTATAAAGTTAAATTAGTGACACATAAGTGTTGTGATCTGTGATTGTAAAGAAATTCAAAATCACAAACATTGTTTTTGAAGTTAAAGCCCAATAAATGAATAAAGAAATAAACTATATCCTATGCAATTTAACTGTATGAGCAAATAAGTTATAATTAATAAGTAAATGTGTTTTTAATATATTTAAACATGTATGCATATTATAAGATATAATAAATTTATTCATTTATGTTAATAATTGAATTATGATACATCACATTCAAATAATAAATAAAAAAGTGGCTTTTAATGCCATGAAATATATTTTTAAACATATTAATAATTTCATTTTTTTCTTCCATTTGATTCATTTTTTAGTGTTTTCTTCCCTAGCCTTTTAAATTATGTTATCAACAGAATATTTTTGCATTTACTCGGTGATATCTTACATATGCAATACTCTTAACCATGTGATAAGCTATAATTGTTATAACTTCATCCTGATTTTAATTTTTTTAATTCTGATTTTTCTTTTGATAAAATAATTCATAATTTAAAATAGATTCAGAGTAAGAAGTATTTGAATACGACGTGTTTATTTCTTTCTAAGCTTAACTTTCAGTTAAATGGTATTTTCTGTATTATTTACAATATGATTTAGATTTGTTCTGCTCTGATTGAGATATGACTCTCAGTTCAAATTAAATAATCGTGGATTATTAGAATTTAATGCGCAAAATGCAAGCATTGATATATTTTTGTTTTCATGATTTACTATATGAGCTATGAAAAATAAATATTTTATTCTTTGTCAGTAGCTTACAAAATAAAACTTGAATTAATATAATTTTATTGAATTTGATTGAGGGAAAAAAACAAGAAAGATAACATTTCTGCGCCCCCCCCCCAAAAAAAAACATCTTTATAACAATATATAGCCTTTAGTAAACTGAAATTTGCCCATCGAGAACTAGAATCAATCAATGTCAAATGAAAATAGGCTTGCATGTGTGAAATTTTCTTTATTTATATAAGTTTTTGATATTATTTTTGTATTTAACATACTTTGATTGTTTCATATTTCACGTGAGTTAAATTATGTTATATTAATATTGCTATATAATGTATATGAAATGTTTTTTTTAAATCTTTATAAAAATTGATGTGAACTGGTTATGAATTTTTCTTATTTTATTAATAACTTTTAAAAGCAATACTTTTGCTGCATTTTTTAAATATTACTTAAAATTGTACAGTACACTATTCATTGTTTGTAAAAATGCGATAGGCTAGTCATCACATTGTAACATTTACATTCTTTTCATGATTTCAACTTTTGATATTTAATTCATATATCATTAAAATGTCAGTTTTTATATATGCATGTGTGTACCAGTTAGGCATTTTAATTTTAAAAGACCTCATAATTTATATCATAATAATTTATGTGTACAATAAAACATTTTGATAAAAGTTTTTATATGAAATTACAATTTTTCAGATAAAATTTAAAGATACTCTAGGTGCATTGTTCTAAATGTAAAATGTATATTTTAATATGTTTTGTTTATTATGAAAAATATAATGTAAGCCAATATTATGAAAATGTTGGTTATTTATATTTCCAGTTGCTAATAAATTTCGTATATTTAATCAAATGTTGTTTTGTTTCTTTAATGCAGTACACATTTTATGAATAGTAATTTTCTTATATTTTATTGCATATGCAAGAAATATTTAATCAAATGATAAATGAAATTTCTACTAATATTTTGAATTTTACTTGCGGAAAGTTTTTGATTTACATAAAATTGAAGATAAATTCATCTCTCTCTTTCTCCAAACAACCCTTCTCCAGAGAGCTCTAGGTTGACCCTGTTTTTCTCTAGACGTCTCGACGTTTGCCGACTGTTAGCAAATGTTTAACCTTTATGCTTGTTTTCGATCATTTTGCACATAGTTGACCCATCTAAATAAGGGTAAACCATACACTCCAATATCTTTTTGCCATGGGCCTTGCAAGAAAACTTCTTTCATCATTGATCTTAGTACATTCTCACCAAATGGTCCCTTGAGTTGGATTTGAGATCCCTGATATTTTCAATAGAGATAATGATGTAAATAATCATTAACACTTAGTGATTCATTATTATCATTAATCTGTAAATAATCATTAACCTTTAATTCTCCGTAATTAGATATGAAGTGAAAAAAAAATTTAAATTGTGAGTTTCATGATTAACCTATATGAAAGGGGAAAATCTTATTGGCGGAAGAGCAAAAATCCAAATGTCAATTGCATGTCATGTACATAATGATTTAATGTTTAAAATATATATATATATATATATATATATATATATATATATACTTTTTAAAAAAATCGTAAGAAGCAGATAGAATTATGATATTCTGTTTTTCTTACAAGATTGAAAATCATTAAGTAACAGTATTTAAAAAAAAACGTTTTATTTGAACTTTTTTTAATTTATTTACTTAATTTTATTTTTTATTAAGTTTTATTGAGATATATTCTAAAAGGTCTATTGAGTTACTTCATTACATCCAAAGTATATTTTTGAAATCGTGCAAGTAAATTTTTATTTCCATATTTTTGTTCAAGTATGGAAGTACTTTTGATAAAAGGGTAGTGTTTTTTGTTTCTTAGCTTTAATAACCAGTGATTATTATATGGAATTCGATATTAAGTTTTCCAAAACTTTGTTGCAGTTGGCGATTTACATATGTAATAAATACCTGTCAAGCCATTCATTGTAGAAAATATTTTTTGAAGAAAAGTAGGAAATGTTCCGTCACAATAATAGATTATGTCCTCACTCAGATTGCATATAGCATGACGTCAACGAATAAAGTTTGTTTTCCTCCCCCTGCCCCATACAATAAAATAAAAACAGTTATGTTTGGAACTGAAAAAGCAGTTCAAATATTATAGAAAATACCTGTTACTGAAAAGATTCTTTCTGTAGAAAATAATGAAATGATGTCTGTGAATTCTAAATTAACTGAAAGTTGCACTCGGCAAGTAAAGCTGAAGCTTAAAATTTTGAACATTAAAGCTTGATATTTTTAGAACTTTATTAAAACTACAAGGATTCTCTGAAATCCTTCATTGATTTTTGGTAACGTGTTTATATCACATTTTTAATAATTTTTGTTAAATTGGAATATAAATTTAAGTGCTATAACCTTTATTCAACTAGCATTAAATCTTCATTTTACTTGTCCTAAAAATGTCGTACATTTTTCTAAAATATATGTCCTAAATTTTTATTTTTTCCACTCCGACCCTTGACATAACCACATGCAAATTTCAAGAGCAATGGAGACAAATGACATATGCTAATGATTAAAAGAGCAGACAAAGGTAAACAAAATGAATCATTTTAATCAGTATTTAATGTGATTTCCTCGGGCGGCTATAAGCCTGTGTACGTCGAAGCATACTGTCAATGTGTTGATTAATGGTTGCCAAGCCAAATTCATTACTGTGCAAAAATCGGTTGTGCTTTGTGCCACAGGTCTTTGGTTCAATTAATTTTCAATGGGGGCTCACAGTTTTTTGGTAGTTTCCGTTGACAACGACCCCATGCCAGTCGGGCGCTCTTGTATCGAGCGGTTAATGGTATCCCCAGTCTGCAGATCTTTTTGCATCCATCGTGTGACACATCACTGGATAGTACTTACGTCGTGCTCAATATGTATGGATATTGTGCGCATCGATAAAACTGAGCTCATGTAGTTCGATGATACGAGCATGTGCCCCTATCGTTTAATGGTGATATTCAATTTGCTGACATCTCAGAGGCATCTTTTGCACTCGTGCGAAACAACCGCAGCAACACAGCGAGGACACAGCAACTAATGGAATTTATGAGACGAACATTAATGCCATTGACTGGCAGTCTTGGCTTGTGGATCGGAAGTAGGTATCACGTAATCCAATGAGTATCCAAGCTTAATCAATTTGCATATGCCAGTTCTCACTAATGTTCCTGCAATTCGAATGTGGCTACGCGCATTCTTTCAAGATATTGCAATTTCACTTCTGAGGAGCGTATTTCGACGGCAGTAAAAAGCGAATTTCTCGTTATGCTAATAAGATCGGAGATTCCTCCAAGCGCGATCGACGGACTCATTTGCATACGAGAACTAATTTGAAAAAACCACGTGTTTAAAATTGGATTCTGAACCATACACCAATCCAGGCCACGATGAAGGTCTGAAATAAAAGCTCGACTGCAAATTGCTCAAGAACAATTGGCATATAAAGTGTAAGAATTATGAAAATGGAATATGAGCCAAAAGCCAATTGGATTCATTAAGTTGAATATTTTTTGCTTACTTAAGATGAAATAAAGTCATTTCGTGATTTCTTAAGTTATGTGATTTCATTTAGTATGATAAATGATAAGGGTTGCAATGTAGACCTACCTCCTTGTGGGACGTTTAATTACGACAAAGTGGTCTTGGCTGTAACCAAGAATATGTTACAGGTGCCACCAGTCACCAGCACTCAGGCAGGTCAGCATTTTTAGAGATAGCAAAGTGAATTTTAGGAACAGATAAAACATATTTGAAATGGGTTGGCTCATGCTCATGACATGTAATTGAACAAAAAACAAAAAAAGAAGAAGAATTGCAATCAGATCTCGATATCTCTTTTCACCATAACTGGGAAAATTCCACATCTTGGAATAAAAACTTCCTCCCCCGCATCAAATTGCAGTTTTTTTTATCCTTTGCTAATCTAAATACACTGTTTCTGGAAGGAATTTAATTGTTCAATTTGTGGTCATATGCTTTGAAGAAATTTGGAAAAGAAAGCTTCATTAATTTAGGTAATTTTTTTCTGCATGCTCTATGCATTATGATTTACAAATTAAAAAATTGAGAGTGCTCAAAATTTTAACACCAAAAAATGAGTGATTTGTGTTATTGTATGCAGTTGTGACAAAATATCTGATTCAGACAAGTTTTACAGGACAAACACATAAACAGAAGAAAAAAAAAATTGCCGAGACCACAATATTTCTTCAAATGCATTTATTCCTTCTCCTAACTAGCAACGAAATTAGGCCATTTAGATATGCTACAGAAATATTTTTAGAATATCATTGGTATTACGTTCAAAAATACTAAAAGGAATGGTTGCATTTTTTTTATTTCGATTAAATTAACGATAGGATAATATACAGTTAAACCGATGACTCAATTTATCGATCGAAGTCAAATTGCTTCATGGAGGCAGAAATCGCTAACGCCATCCAGTGTTAAGTTTTGTCAAAATTTTAGGTAAGAACTGTAACAATAATAATTTAGCAAAGATAAATGTGTTATTTTACTATGATAAAATTGGTTTTATGGAGCTTGAAGTTTCAAAATTTTATAGAACGACCTCTTTTATCTGATTGGTGCTTGAATGATGCAGTTACGTTATGAATTTAGATTGAGTATCAACATTTCTGATTGCTTAAAAAAATAATTTTTTAAGACAAAGTTTTGGTAAATGCCATCTTAAACTCAGAGTACGTTATTATTTGATTAATTTACTTTTGATTACTAATATCTTAGTTCGGACATATAATATCGTTTCACTGTTGTTCATATACCGTTACTATATCGCAGACCAATATGGCGTTCTCCTTCACTCGCTTACGGCGAAGTGACCGATTATCAAAATTCAGTCCCTTCCAGTTGAAAAATAGATGGCGCTAATTGCAAGAAAAGGAATGGCGCTTTTGTCCGAACTTTTAGAAAGAAATGACAAACGATTATATAATACAATTTTATTTTCATGCGAGACTTTTAAATAAAATGTAATTGAAAGTGTCTTGATAAAGGCTAAGCAGATCAATGTCAAGTATACCGAAAATGGCGACCATGCATGTATAACGTTGATATGTTATTGATTTTTTCGGCGCATTACCTGAAATATAATTAAAAATTCAAAAACAAACGATAAAACAAATACACGAAGGACGAAATTAGGCCATTTAAATATGCCATAGAAATATTTTAAGAATTTCATTGACATTGTTTTGAAAAATACTAAAATAAACCACAGTAGCACGTTTTCATAAATTTCA
>Ga0115856_100218_pt1 | contig 20593 bp, 8 predicted proteins | sample InSIn4gowninarea_FD_83870 | JGI IMG/M metagenome (GOLD analysis project Ga0115856, IMG submission 83870)
ACCCAGACGGAAAATATTAGCCGCATTTACATGTTAAAATTAATTGGCTTTTCTGCAGTAAGGGTCATGTTGCAGGAAAGCAATATTTACAGGCGACGAAACGGTTTAATACAATTACATAGCTATATATAATAATAACGTACAATAAATTGATAAGTGATAAAATTTAGTGACTTGCACCCGTGCTCACAGAACATATCTTTTTGACATATTGCACTCAGAATGCACCCGAGAAAGAAATTTTCACCAACTGAAATATTGGTCTATACTGCCACACAGCGAAATCATCAAATGGGAACTGCAAATCTGTGGATCTGGAGTTCAGTTGATACTTTCGGGGCAATAGAATGAGCAGAAGAAATGGTCCAAATCTCGCCCCCTTTTCCTGCGTATTGTACATTCTCTGTCCTGCATTCCCAATGCCACGCTTTTATGGTTATCAAATGTTTACTGATTACTCACCCACACAAGCTCTGAATAGCGATTAATCTTAAGTGACTTCTTTACTGAGAGTCCCCTACCCATATTAACAATAGTACATCCGGAGTAATCCTGGATATGTGTAAGTAGGTGGTAGGAAAGGGCGAAAACAATCCTTAGTGGTGTAAGACTCAAAAGGTTATAACCTGAGACATAAGACAAAGTGTTTCCTCTTAAGTATGAACGAGATCTTGCATCAATAGGTTCACGTTTGTCAACCCAAGAAATAATACCCCCCCCCCCTCGGAGAACAATGATTAGCTGGGAATTCCTGTCATAATGGAAGAAAAGAAAGTACGGTGGAAACATTTTGAAACCCGATTTTTCTTTTCAAATTTTAGTTACAAAATTCTTAATGTTAAAAACTATAGATTTCTTTTAATGTTTCACTAATAATATAGCTAATGAGTTTTATTGTAAATTCTGGCAAAACCTTATTCTTTATGTATCATTTTGTTTCTCTTTTAACTTATGAAATTAAATAATGGTATATCAACATTTTGTATGCTTGTAATATCTCAGTAAATATTTGTATTATTTAGTACTTTCATATAATAAAGGACATTTAGATGTGATTTAGATATTATCACATTATTTTATTATAAAACATTTATCACAGTTATAATAATGTAATTCATATTTTTTTGGTACATAGAACGCTTATTGCCTTCAATGTACCAAAAAATATGAATTCTTAACTTAATAAATATATACTTTCATAAAACTGCAACTATAAGTTTTCAAAAGGACTAGAATAAGAAGTCCCTTTTGAATTCCTTCGATTTGCTTAAAGAAATTTATGCTTTTATAAGGAACATCATTAAATATACTCAGAACAACAAGATAAGAGCATTGATTAATATTGCAAGAAAAAAGATGATTCAAATGTATACTGTTCTGGAGAATGCTAGTGAAAAGGTTTCTAAAGTCAAATGTTTCTATGCTATAGCAACCTTTAATATCAGGAAACTCCATACCTTTCTATTATTAATAATAGGTAAAAGAGTTTTTGTTATCACAGTTCGTGCTGCGTGTGGAAAATCTTAATTCAACTTTTATTTATGAAACAATTGTTGCGAAATATTATATGAATAAAAATTATTGATATTTACGGTAAACTTTTTATCCATGTTCAAGAGATCTTTTTTAACGAACATCTTTCTGAAAGAGAGGTGTATAGATATTGTTTTCAAAATATTCACCTAACAAAAGTTTTTCATAAAAGCTTTTTAAAAATAAGAACCAGAAATTTTCATTTTTTGAACACAATTTTGCCTGATATATAATAATGCAACCTCGCCATTAAAATAATTATTGTAAATTTTTTCATGAAGGTTAGGTTACTATTCTAGCAACTTAAAATTTCGCGAAATAAAACCTATCTAAATACATTCAAAATGATCATGAAGTCGAAAATTATTAAATGATTATAATCGAGAAATTTAAATTGCAAATTATATTGACTAAAATAGTTTATTTTCAATGTTTAATTTTATAAATGTAGCTATAATCACAATTTTAATGTAATATTATGCATAATACATCTGTTTACTACTATAGATGACTTGTCGAAAATTTCTTGCTTATGATGTAAGTCGTTATTTAGGAATGTTAAATGTGCCATCGAATGTCTAAATATATGCAAGTGTGTTGAAAGTTAACTTCACACATAAAGGACAAACTTTATTCGGTTAAATAACATGGTTTATTTTTAAAGTAAAGATCTACATTTTTCGTTTAATCAAATTATTATATAATTACAACATGCATTCAATAGTACATAAGCATGGTGGCAGCTTGATTCCCATTGGTCGCCCGTTAAGGGGAGGAACTAAAAATCTGAAATGGAAAGACATGAATCCCGCCGATTCAGTTACGTGCAACAATAAAATAAGTGCATGTGCCACAAGAAGCCTAAATTATGTTTTTGAACGAGAAAACCTCATATATACTGAAAGTCAAAAGATTTTTCTTATTACTCTTCTGCGGGCATTTTCCATTGAACAAAAACTGCTGGAATGAATTTAAAGAATGTATTTTACGTAAACATTCATATTTCCGAAATAACGCTGGTAAACATTAATTTTGAAATTTTTTCAGCGTAGCTAGTATAAAAAAGCAAGTATATTCAAGCATTATATAAACATTCAGCAATGTAATTAATGACTTTGCACAAAAAATAATTTGAGGGGCGGGGGTTACGTAACATAGTTCTGCTTTTCCCTTGGTCAACAAAGAAAGAGTAAAATTTATAAATGTAAAGCAGCAAACAAAGAGGAAGCAAATCGCATTTTTAAAAAAGCACGTATATTAGAAAAGTGTTTTATTGAATTCATTCTAATAGCTTATTTTAACTGTTAATTCAGTTGTCATTGACATTTAGTATCGAAATTATTTTATCTAATGTGTACATGTACGTTCCATAACTGCAAAAACAATACCTGATATGAATGAAAAATGTAAGGTAAATATGTAAAAAAAATGCAAACATAATTTATTAGAATTAAGGGCACATTTTCTAAAAATAGTTATAAATGTAACAGATGCGCAAAATTTTTTAATCCAAAAGTCTACGCATTGGGAACTTCGCGATCATTTCAGTTTTCTTCGTGAAGTGCCGCCATCTTTTGGTGGTTGTGCGAAATGAAATATGTATAAAGAAAAAATGTTACTGAAATAAATAATTAAGTATTCAGTTTTTTAACATTTAACTTATATTTAGATTGTTTTATGGAAAATTTTTTTTTTAAAAATTTGAAAACTGGAAGTAATGAAAAATTTACGGCTCTGTGTTGTCTAATTCTAGGATAAAATCAAAAATATTTTAAAGCAAACGATAAATTGAAGCTTTAAAGGAGTTTTCCGAGTCATTAAGATACAATCACTTTGTAATGTTCGATAAAATTTGCAATTAAAAGAAAAAAAACATATCAAACAGATCAAGTTTAGTTAAAAATTGTTAGTTCTCCATTTTACGTAAGAAATTTTAATTTTACCCGTCTATTTCGAGCACACTTTATGTAATATATGTCTAGTACTTTTAATTTTTAGTTTTATAGTTAGTTCTTAAGTATATTATAACGAAGGCGCAGGTTTTGATGATAATTGCATTTTTATGTATTTTTTTTCATATTTTTTCCGTTTTAGAGCATTTTAGCCTTTTTTATGGCATTTTTTAAAAATGTATTTTTGAGGCATTATTTAGCATTCTGGGAGTTTTTGCAGCAATATTTTGCATTTTTACCAATTTTTTTGTTTAAGGGAAATTTAAATTTTTTTTTCAGTTTACAACTTCGTTGTTTCATGTTTCTCAGAAGCTGTGAAGTCATGACACCTATGTTGTACTCATTTTTTGTGGTGTAAAGAGGTGTCCTTCCCATTGACCTTCTTCAAATGAAGCTAAGATGGAAGTTGATTTAAATCAACTTCTAATTCTTTCACAAATAGTGAAACTGAGATTTTAAACAACGAAGGAAAATCGGGTGTGTACGCAAATTTGTAGTTTCATATATGCACATTCGTAGACATTGGAAGAAGTATTTCAATAAGATACCATTCCGACAGTAGAAAATCGCTTACATTTAAAAATGTTAAAAAGCACCAGGTAAACAAAGGTAACAAAGCTTTAATTAAAGGAAAAAATATAGTTTTCTTGTTTTGAAGACAACAAATCTTTTAAAGTAAGTCATATATTTGAGCACATTTCTTAATACAGAAATTAGACTATTTCTATTTAACTAAAATTATTGATATTTATAACTTCATGAATTTATTATACCCTTTGTTTAAGTAAATTATTTTACCATCATGGAAATATAAAATTTTAAGGACATAAGTGCATTTTTTCAGTGTTGTAGAGACATTTTTTAAACATTATTAAAGCATTTTTTTGCGATTTTTTTTACGTGATCAAAATCCTACGCCTTATTTATAACAATCAGCATTTGGTATCAAATATTGAAAGTACATCAATAATAAACAAAACTAATAGAAATGAGCCGTAATTATTCAAATTTTGCGAAAACATCCGCAGTGTTTTTCCAATTAAAATGGCCGAATTCGATATAACCATGCCCACTTGTGCATTTCGTCATTTGGTTCATAATCTAGTCAAAAAGATAACCTAACATATGTCGTCACGATATTGTGCGCATTGCATATTTTTGCGATTATCGAAAGATACAAGCGCAAGATTGCAGTCTCCAACATTGACTCAAATCGCTTCAATGATTATGACCTTTGAGCTGCAACTCTTCAGCCTTCCAAATAAATATTCTCTTTGTCAATTGCTGCAGAAACAACTTTCCTTGATTTAATAACTGATCGGAGCTGAGTCTCGGGGGACTGCTTCGTTTGTTCCATGCATATTCAATCTCTTTCCGAGAGTGTACGAGAATAGTAACCGGTTTGTTTATGTCAATCTCGGTGTTAAATACAGAGAAAATATCTTATAGTATATTAAAGTAAAAGTGGTGGTTTTAAGTAATAGGATTTCATCTGCGTTAAATCATAGAAAGTCAAAGTACTTACAGTATTAGAAATCCACAGATCGCAGAATACATGTTATTAAACATAAGCCAGAAATAAGATTTTAAATTAGAAATCAAGGCGTTCATTTTTAATATGTGACTTACATGAAAATTGCATAATAAATGTTGACTTTATTATGGAGGACTGTCCATTTCTATTATATTAAATTTATTATTATATCAGGAGTTACGCCTCTTAGGCCGAAACGAATCAGAAATTATTTTGCGCCCTCCAAATTCAAGAATCTCATTTAAAGGACTACTACATTATAAAGGGAAGGAAAAATTGTGCTATTGTCCTTCTTTACTAAAAGAAAAAAATGTGTTCCATCAATTTTGTTTAATTTCAATATGTGCATAGTGCAAACAGTTTTACGTATTATGTGTAAGCATTTACGTGTATTCTAATGACATGTGAAACCTACATTTTTAGTTCTGGAAGAGACTAGTGCTTGCCTTGTGTTTGAAATATGCAGAGATGTATTGATTGACAACGTTAAATAAAATGAAAGAGTGTATATTGCTCAGATCAAAGTATACCATTTCGTTTGTACTTCCCACATAACTTATATATTGTCAAGTCCACGTGTACAAATAAATATTTGTATTACACATTTTATTTCACCATTTGAAAAAGCTATTTTTGTAGAGTGGAAAGAAATGTGATGTTCACCAAGCTGAAATAAAATATATGCTATGTGCACAAGCTGGAGAAATTATAATTTGTTTGAATTCATGAGAGTGAGGCACACCCGCATTTGACTCTGCAAGGATAACAATAAAAAAATTACTTTACATAATTTAAAGTAACTTAAATATACGCTGTGTAAACTATACGATATATTAAAATGCAACTATAAGTGATTACGAAAAAATAGAATAAATAGAATCTGTTGCCATCTTCTTTACGAGAAGAATAAAATGTACCTATGTAATAAGAAGTTTAGAAGACTTCATGCTCAGAAAAAGTGGTTGGAAACGTTTTTATTTCTGGTAATGTCTGGTCGAGAATGGCTTGAACTCTGATCGAATTGGCTTCATATTGAAAAAGAAATCCTTCTGTGATTTCGAAACAGCTGTCTGCTTTAATTAGCTCTGTTTGTGCGTTATTACGTTGGCATATTTTGCGATTAGGTGTTTTCCTTGCTTATCTTTATTAGCACAAAGGTTTTTATCACATTTAATTTTAAAACGAATTTTTATAAGTAATTTTATACATTGGCATAAATGCAGTTTTTTTTGTTCCTCACCAGTTTTTTTTTTGTTTGCACAAAATGCACTGTTTCTCTTTTCTGACTTTAAAATTTCTTTTTAATGGTCAAAGCAGCACAGGGCAAAAAATTTAACACAAATGGTATCACAAACACAACCGGTGTGGCCTGAATCAATTCAGGAATTAGAAGAAAAAATAAATGCATATAATGAGCAAGCTCATCAAATGTGGGATTAAGTAAATGCACTTTTTTAAAACTGAAACACCAGTAGAGAAGGCTAACTAAAATGAATCCTGTTAGTAAATAATAAAAAAATAAGTTCCATCAGGTTTTGAATCCTTCAAAATTTACTTCACTACTTCTGATATATAATAAAAAGTAATTTACGTTCATCTAAGCAAAAATCTGAGCTTAAATCTCATAAGCAAAACAATCTTCCCAATACTCTGATTACTTAAAAATCTTCAGTATTGGCTTTTGCACTTCATTACGTTGGTTTTTCAGATTTGGATTTACCAGCCCAAAGGATCAACTTAGTCTTTTATACTGTTTAAGAACTTATAAAAAATTCTTTGGCAGTAATAATCATGTGCATTGCAAAAATATAGACTTCTATAATTTAGTCACCAAGAAAATATATTGCAGTTATCGTTCAAAATTATTTCTTGGGGACCATTAACAATGTTTTTACTTAAATTCCATAAATGATCTATGTATGTTTTACATACCCTCATAGAAGAGTTTTAAATAAATATTTGCTTACTTGTCATTTATTTATGAAAAAAGAGTGCTTTGTATCTCTACAAATTGCATAAAACTGTCTATGGGCTGATAATTTTGAGTAATAATTCAGTAACTTGTGAATAAATGTTTTTCATAAGGTATTAAAAATGGGTATGAATAGTTCAACTCCCACACGTATTAGTGTAGCGTTTGTCAAATGCTATTACTAATTTTTACAATTTCCATAGAGAAATCCGGATTTCTGTTCGGTTTTTCGTAGCGAGCTTATTGCAATACTGGAGGGCCTGGAATCCATCATGTCGCTGCCTCAATTAAATGATGTTTGGATCTTTTCGGATAGTAGAAGTGCTATCCAGCACCTGGCCGAATGGCATAATGTCAGGGACTGTGCTGGCGTTGATATCCTCCAGAAACTAAAGGAAATGTCTCTCTCTCATCGAATCCACCTACAATGGATTCCGTCCCATGTCGACATTTTTGGAAATGAGATGGCGGACGGATTGGCTAAAGCGGGTGCTGAAGAGACCGTGGCGCCTTTCGCTCCTCTTACTTATCTGGAGCTGTTTTCTAAATGTAAGACAAAAATTAGGACCATTTGGATGGTCCCACCTGAGCACCCATGGTCTCAGAGCAAGATCCCGGGCGGCTCTATGGCACAGGGTATCGATAGACGTGATCAGACTTCGCTTACCCGTTTCCTTAGCGGACATTTGCTTTCAATGACTTTTGTTGGAGGTATTAAGCATTTTGATATTTGCACTAAGTGTACTTCTGCTGAGGCCTCCCCTCATCATATTTTATCCTGTTTGGGGCTTACCAGGCAGGACCTGGTTCAGGCTCCCCTTTTGGTGCTGGACTTTTTTCGAGTGAACGGCCTCATGGACCTGATCTAGCACTGCTGGTCACGGGGATGAGTAACAACAACAACAACAACACAATTTCCATTACTTTTACAGTATACTATTAATATACTACTTATAGCGTAGACATTTACTTTTAAATCTTAATGTGATTTTCAGATATCACATTTGTCTTGGAAGCCCCGAATATATACTAGGCCCTGGACCCCACTGTAAAACAATCAACCTGTCTGTATATAAAAAAAAGAAAATTGAAATTCAATTTAAAAAAAAATTAAAATAGGCGATTTGTAACATGTATGTACACTTAAAGGATTATTAATTTGCTTTACCTGAATGTTTTAACAAAAGTAAAAAAATGTGTTTAAGTTTGTAATTTTTTCCGAAAACTTTTCTTGCTTACGTTAATTCTCTTATTTGCAGTTCATATTTTTTTTAAAAAACGTCTAAGGTACAAAATACTTTAAAAGGTTGGATGAAATTTGCAATTAAAATGAGAGAAGAGAGTATACCAAACAAATAAAGTTTAGTTAGGAAATTGCTATTTTTCATTTTATATGCGCAATATGAATTTTATCCATCTTTTTCGACCGTACAAAATGTAAACTGTTTATTACGTTAAAATTCTTAATGTTATATAGTTAGCACTACAATACTTAATAAGCACTAAGTTAGTAGTGTCTCAATCTTGCGCTGGCAGCGAAAGTATCTGCAACCCTAATCTTCATCGCGCCTAGTGATTGGCGATATTTTCCTGTCCCTTCGTTTTCACAACGGGTTAGATGCCTGGTGTAGAAGCACGTGTTTAGTGCTGGATTGATTTAATATGGAAGATAACTGTTGCAATGACTGCAATAAAGTGTTCGTTGTTTTCATTATTAATGAACCATATGGATTCGGTCCACACGGATGATAAATTATGTTTTGAAAAGAACACATTTTCCAACATTCCATTTCCCTGCACCCCAGTTGAAGGGGCCCCTAAATTCTGCATAAGATTTTAATTGAAAATTACTGTTTAAGAACTTGTACAAAAAATTTAGGCAGTAATAATCATATGCATTGAAAAAAGGTTGATTTCTGTAATTTAGTCACCATGCAAATATGTTGTAGTTATCGTTCCAAATTAATTCTTTGTCTCCAAAAACGTTTATTCAGTCGGCGAAGTTAATAATTTTAACTTAAATTCCATGAATGGTCTTTAAATATTTGCTTATTTTTCATTTATTTATGAAAAAAAGTGAAATATAACACTACTACACTACAAATACTTATAACGCTGAGATATCGAATTCTGGTTAAGACAGAAACGAAAATCTAAAGCAAACATCAGTTTTCCATAGATATACTTTACAATGTAAATTCTTTAAAAAGTTTAGAATGCTTATAGAAATCTCTTTGCAATTTTCATGGAAATCCCTTAATGATCTTTATTGAATCATTTTAGAATCTGTAGAAATGTCTTTAGAATTTTTTATTAAAATTCCTTCAGAATTTCTTACAGAAATAACTTTCTATAGAATAATAATCTGGAGAATATGTAAAGAGGATCCACAGAAGTTTGTACAAATACTTTAAAAGGTTGGATAAAATTCGCAATTAAAATGAGAAGAAAGCATACCAAACAAATACAGTTTAATTACAAATTGTTATTTCTCATATTATATACGAAATTTTAATTTTGCCCATCTTTTTCGACCGTACAAAATGTCATCTGTTTATTACGTTAAAATTTTTAGTTAACGTTTTACACTTAGCACTAGCACAATAAGCACTAAGTTTAGTTAAGTATTTTATAACAATTAAGATTTCGTAATAAACAGTATATAAGCAAAACAACAAAACTAATAGAACTTAAACTAAATTATTCGGATTCTGAACAAAAATCCGCAATCATTTTTAAATAAAAACATTAAAATAGCGAAATTCGATATATGTCCACTTCTATATTTCGCCATTCGGTCGATAATCTAGCCAAATAGGTAACCTAGCATTCTTCCTTACGATATCTTGCGCATGCGCTTAGCTTATTTTTTTGCGCTTATTGGAGGATGCCGGCCCAAGTTTGAGAACGTGGTGATATTTACCCCCAATCGAAGAAGGGAAAAAAACATACTTTCTGGCACGCTCGATCAGCTGCGCCACTGCCGGATTTGACCTCACCTGACCTGACCTGATACTTTTTAGTGGCACCTGGCCTGTTGGGGCGCAATTTCCACTGTAATAACTTGGCCTCTTTAAATACCTGAGGCAAGGTTATCATGATGCTAAAGTTCTCAAAACCCTCACTGGGAGGAGACAGCTGGTAAAGCATGAAAGCCGTGAGAGCGGGTGACGCTATTTACACTATGTACATGAGTATATAAACATGGTTTGAGATAAAACAGTGAATTAATGTGAAGTCTTGATTATAGTATGATACTGTGCCGTATAATGGCGAGAGTTCGATGAGTATCGTAGCTTAACGCTCATTGGATGGCCCGTCTGAAAAATGGGCGGAGTCCTTCTTAAGCTAGCACATCGTTCTAAAGGCATTTAAATAAAATGTTCACAATCTTGATTAAATAAAACAGGTATACAAATGAAAATACAAAAGTGGGAAAAAACAAAAAGTTAAGTAAATAATTCTTGGTTATATGATTGGAAGAAGCTGCAGGCTATATACACTATATACAGAAAACACAAAGTTCACTACGGTGGGATCCAACACCGGTTGTCGCCAGGAAGCTCAAGAGCAAGTTTGACTGCATCGTAGATATCGGGATTTTTCTTGATTATGGCATAAATGGGTCTCAGTTCATTAGGTGGCGAGGTGAAATTTTCTATGATGATGTCTTTGATGCAGGACTCCTGATTTGAATTTTTGATGATGAAATTTCTGTTTAAAGTGTTTAAAATTTCATTCATGTTTTCAATTTTGAGGTCTTTTAAAAGATTTTTCCTCCTGACATACCATGGTGCATTTGCCATGTGGAGAGCTGTTTTGTTTTGGAAGATTCTTGCCGGTTCTTTATGGTATTGTATCGCCGTGGCCCACACGGGACTGGCGTAAGTAATAATAGGCCTTAAGATGGAAAGATACAGTCTTCTTTTTGTTTTCAGGGCAAGATTTGATGTTCTTCCTATTAGTGGTAAAAGTCTCCTTTTCATTGCATATGCTTTATTAGTGGCATGTTCAATGTGGGCTTTCCATGAAAGTGTTTTACTAAAGGTAACGCCGAGATATGAAACTGAATTGACAACATTAATTTTTTCGTCAAAAATATCAAGTTCTTCTGATATTCTTGTATTTTTCCTTTTTTTATTAAAAACTATTAATTGTGATTTTTCTGCATTTATTTTGATGCGATTGTTTTCACACCACTCCTCAATGTCATAAATTTTTTCTTGCAGTTTCCTAATGGCCAAGTTTGAATTCCTGGAGCGCTGGATTATAGCAATGTCGTCGGCGAAGGATGCTATCAGTGTATTGGGGTCGTTCCATGAAGGAAAGTCTGAAACTGAAATTAAATAGAGAGTCGGTCCAATAATACTGCCTTGGGCGACACCGCTCTGTATTTGTCTGACTGTAGAAATGTGATTTCTATATTTAACGTGAAACGATCTGTTTTTGAGGTATGAAGATATGATTTTTATGAGATAATATGGAATATCGTTTATAATCATTTTATAAAGGATACTTTCGTGTGTACACTTATCGAAAGCGGCAGAGCAATCGATCGCCGCTAAAACTGAGCTCATATTCCAGTCCTTACTCTTGACAAGGAAGTCTGTCACTCTCATTAATTGCTGCACCGTCCCACGCTTTGGTGTGAAGCCAAATTGGTGCTGTGGTATGAAGTTTATGTGATTTTTGAGCCTTTTCATAATGATTTTTTCGAAAAGTTTTGCAATATTTGAAAGTAAACTTATAGGCCTGAAATTTTTTGCAAATTTGCTGTCTTTTCCGCTTTTTTCAAATAAAATAATTTCAGCTTTTTTCCAAATGTTGGGGAAGTATGCACTGTAAAGACATTTATTGAATATAGAAGTGATTTTGGAGATGTAGCAGATTGGGAGTGCTTTAATCATCTCGTTTGTAATTTTATCTTCCCCTGGTGCTTTTTTATTTTTTAGTTTTTTAATTTCCTGTTTGACTTCAATTACTGATGTTGGAGGCGGGCAGGGGGAGCTGAAGGCATTTCTTACGAAATATCTCGCTATGTGGCGCTCCAGTCGGTCGTCTTCATCTAAGTTACAGGGTGTGGCATTTTCGGTGAACTGAAGTTCCAGACTATCGGCAAAAGCCTCAACCTTCTCTTCATCAGTATATACGAGGCCTTGTTCTGTGTGTAGAGGCCTGTTAATGCTTTTGCTTCTTTTTAGTGCTTTGGTCATAGTCCAGAGTTTGTTGTCGTTTCCTGAGGTTTCTATAAGTGTTTCTGCCCAGGCTTGTTGTCTAAAGGCATCCAGCTCTTTTTTAACTCTCTTCGTTAGAACATTAGCCAAATGCTTATCTCTTGGGTTTGGATTTCTTTGGAATTTCTTCCTTTGCCTATTTTTCTGTTTAATGATGTCTTTGATATGTTTAGGAATTTTCATATATTTGTAATGAACCTCCTTAATTTTTGTGGCAGTTTGCTTAGCTTCGGTCATTTTATTTTGTATGAAATTAATTTGCTCATCAATATCATTTTCAGTTTGCAGCTTAAGTTTGAAATTTCTATTGTCAATGAGATGTTGAGTGTATTTATCCCAATTTGTCATATGAATTTGTTTTCTATTGTCATTAATAGATTCTTCTGTGCAGATGATGAATGGCAAGTGATCCGATGACAGGTCATTTATAGTAAACAGATCACATGGGAAATTGAAGTTAGTCACTGCGTAATCTAAAGTGTCTGGTCTGTGGTCTAACGTTAGAGAATAATATGTGGGTTGATCTGGTACATGTAGAAACAAATTGTTGTCTTCAATTAATTTGTTAAGGTGTTTCCCAACTTTATTCGTAGAATAACATCCCCAGAACTGATACTTTGCGTTTAAATCGCCTGCAAGAATACAGTTAATATTTGGATCAAAATAATTCATGAACTGGTTGCTTTCAATAATATTTCTGGGAGGGTTGTATAGGCAAGTGATATTTACGATTCCTGCTTTACTGAATTTAGTTCTTATTGTGACGCTTTCGTGCTGCTGCGTATTATCTGAATTAATTAAACAGGATGAAATACAGTCTTTAATAAGAATCATGACACCTCCGCCTTTATTCCTAATTCTATCACACCGGTAACAGGTGAAATTTGGCAGATTAAAATTTTTTGACGGGTTTAGGTGTGTTTCTGTAATTAAGGCTATATCGATTTGATTTTCTTCCAGGAAATCATAGAGCTCGAGCCGCTTGTCAACCACTCCCTGCGCGTTCCAAACGCACAGGGAGAGAGCCGCAAGCGAGCTAGGAGGATTACTCATGATGGGGCTGGGGGTTTCCCTGCCTAAGCGTCGGGGATAGGTAACCCTTCAGCTCTTTAATTGTGTCAATGATGTTCGACTTTCTTAGCCACTCAATTGCGTCTTTTAGTTCTCTGAGCTCTTTGGTGGTTAGAGAGTCTTGTTCACCTTGTTCCTGGGTTATTTTGGTCGTTTTGTTACCAAGGATGTCTGCGTATGAAGTATTTATTATTTCCTTATATATTCTTCTGGTTTTAGGTTGTCTATTCTCATTTTTATCCGACCTGGGTTGTGTTGGCCTGTTCTTGGGATTTGCGGGGCAGTCAGGGTGGCTACTAACATGGTTAGCATTGCAATTGCAGCACCGTATTGTAGTTGTGCAGCACCGTATTGTTGACCTCAACGTGCTCGTTAGACCTAATATATTTTGCACGTTTTTAAAAATTATAGCGGTGGTTACAGATACATCACTAAAATTTGATGATTGAAAACAGAATTGAAAAAATTAGACTTACGTTATTTGAATTAGAATGACTCATTGCTTAGATCATATTGTTTGAAAGGATAGAGCACATGACCTGTGTGCTGCTGTATTTAGATTTCAAGCATTTAATTTTGAACTCTATAATATTCAGAAATATGTTTCAAATGTCTTGAAATTTGTCCTTCAATACTACTTGATATTTGCAAAAATGTAATTAAGAATACAAAGCCTTTGTCCTTAAATTTTGTGTTACTCCATATTTTAACATAATTTATGGTTCAAGTAATGCTGACACCTTCTGTTAAATGGATGCTATTACATGACATTACAATATTTTAATTAATATTAAAATGTTATAATTTAAAATTTTTCGTGATCAAAGTAAAATTTAATGACTTCATGAAGAATTAATATTTTTTCATGAACATAAATATTTGTATTAATGAACAAATGATTTAATCAAACCAATAGAAAGTTGTCAGTATAACCAAGAATTTTGTATTTAATAAAAATCAGAAATATAATGTTTCAAATATTTTGTAATATGTCCATTTAATGTTTGTTGATTAATATATATATATATATATATATACATATGTATACACACACACATATATATATATATATAATTGAAAGATATAATATCTTAGTCAATGTTACTTGATCTAATTTTATTCAGTAAACCATATTTTATCATAATTTATGTTTTCCAATAATGAGAACAAACTATGCTAAATGGTTTAATTTTGCATGATTTTACAATATTTTAAATTATAGTAAATTGCAATAATATTATGTTTTTCATAAACATAATAACATTTGATAAAAAAAACTGACATTCAATATTAATTCATGAAAATAACATATTTATGTTAATGAGAGAAGAAACCGCCCAATATAACTGACAGCATAATTCGGAATTTTTGGTCCTGAATTTCTGACATACTACACCCGTGTCTACCACTGGCTGTCCATCATGACCAGGATACAATATTCTTCAAGATTATAGCTCTGAGAAATCGAAATTAAAGATCAGCAAAAAATAAATAATGCATATTTAAGGTCCAATTTGGATAATTAATTTATCGAACATGTGTCGCCATCTAGTGAAAGCAATAAAACAAATTATATATTGAAACATATAGTCTGTTTCATTTGAAAAATATTAATCCATAAATCAAACGTTCTAGAACATTTTCACACATTAAGACTGCATTTTTATGGTGTAAATGTAGTTAAACACAAAGGAAAGGTGTGAATGTTTACGCTAATACTTCACCAGCGTATAAACGCATGTTAGTGTTAAAACATTGAAATATATTGGTTCAGTTTTGTGGTGAAAAAAGGAAGTGTGTGTGTTGCTTTATATTTACATGAAAGCGCGACAGATCTTAACTTTGAAATACCTTGTTGTAGTAGAAATAAATTATGAAAATTTTAGTAAGCATATTTTATTTAAAATATGCTTCGTTTTCCGAAAGTATATTTTAAATAATTACTTTAAATAAAGAAATATTTTCCGTAGTGAACGAAAGAAATTTGTTTTTGTACAAACGAATTTCCTATCATTAACTAAAAGTGATATTTATGTTTATTGTAAGTACGTATTAATTTTTTAGCGCATTTCTACTTTACTTTAGTATTTTTTATTGCATCAGGCATTCTGAAATCAAACTTAGGTAGGAGCATTCACTAATGCTTGATAATTGAAGGTTATTATTTTAAAGATCATTTCGTAAACAATTAAAGATTAAAACTATACTTAATTTATTATTTTCACACGCATGTTTTTACGTTATTTTCCCTTATGAAAGTTCTAATAAATTTCAGTATTAAAACACATATTTTTTACACTAAGCGTTTAGTATTTATTTTCAATATGCATAAGATAACAAGCTTCGAACGAAAAAGATTTTATTGTGTGACAAATCTTTAATTCAAGGCATGACATGAAAAAGTTATTTGCGAAAAATTTAAATAATTTATACGCTTAGCGAAAAGTAGCAGCAGTTAATTAATATCACGAATGTCTGTTCGATGCAAACAAATGTTAGCTGAAATCATTGTTGATTATTTACAAAACACCGAAAAATGTCTGAGATTTTTCTGGATGCATTTGTATTTACTTTGCAACTTCATTACACTATACGGACGTTTCTGAAATTCATAAAACATTTGTATGTTGAAAAACAATAAAATTTCATTAAAAAATGAACACGAGATTTAAATTTGCTCTTGTGACAGCCATCCACTCGAATTTTAATATAAACATTATGGAACGGCTGCCGTTTTAAAGATAACAAATTGAATAAAATACAGAAAAACAACTAAACACTTCTTTGATTTTAATTATCGTCTTCCTCTGTTACCGGTGCTCGTGGCATTGAAGATTTAATGGTTTTGAGAACCTTTTTGCCAGCAAAATTTTTTTATTAATAATTAATATCAATTTTCTAAATTAAAATATAAAAACTCTGGCATTGAGGTTTTGGTTTTCGTATTTGTTGTACACAAGAAGGCCAAAAATCGTACCTCCATCGTGTTAAAATGTTTTATTGATTCAAAATATAGAAAAAACACTAAACTCGCCCCAATAACTTGTGATACCGCACACGAAAAACGGTAATAAACAACATACTCGTACATATTGGCAACAAAGACTAGACCTTGGCCGTAGGACCACAACATTTGAGGAGCCCAATCAGAGCGCTGCTCCGGTTCACCTCCAGCATGACATGCTTTGAAATAAAATTTAAATAATATAGAAATATAAAAGAATATGATATTACTATCACCTAATTTAATTTTTAATATTATGAACGTCTAAATGTAAAAGCGTATAGGTTTTAATAAATGTAATGTATAAAAATATCTGCTGCAAAAATAATTTAATATAATCTAAAACTGTTCAATGTTGCTTAAATAATTGTTTTACAATTATTTAATATGATCTGTATTTTCAAAGTAAAATTTATGTAATATGAAAATGCAAAGAGATATATAACAAAATATAACATAAAGCAATGTACTTTTCTATGTAAACAATTAAAAAGAATTTAGTTTAAAACTAATAGAATGCAAAATCAGTGAAATATGATAATGTGAACGTATTAGTTAATTAAATTGCGAAATATTTTCGTTAATAATTGCAAAATATTATAGTTAATAAAACCCCGAAAATATTTTCTGGCCCGTTTCTAACAAAATTATCTTTAAATAATTTCTCTTCCTATTTATCTCCATTAAAATATAACGACGATAAAGCAAAAACTTATATTTCTCTCTTGAAATAATTTTTCTTGAAAAGCATTAGTACTTAGTACGTCCGTCGAAAACTTTCCACATGCATTGAAGAAATCGCCAAGTTCAAGCGCATGCGCGGGAGATGAACCGGAGCGGTTGTGGTTCTACGGCTAAGGTCTAGTGTCCTACGGCCAAAGTCTAGTTCGCGAGCCCTAGTTTGCGCACCACTGGTTTAGATGACTTCATACTAAGAAAAAAATGTTGGGAACTAGAAAATAAGAAATTAAATTTTGCAGTGTTTCGCTTATTTTTTCAAGCATAAATCGAATTTAGAAATTTTGTTGAGGTTGAAATTAAAAGTTATTGCTTTAAGTAATGCTCTATACTTCTTATTCCACTTATATATGGTCTACAAATGTTTTACTGATTCTAAACAATTTATACTTATATTTAAGTATGAGTATCAGTGTGGTATCAGGGTTATGCTTCAGTGTACGTGTGTGTACTTACGTGTGTGTGTGTGTACTTATCAGTGTACGTGTTTCAAAACGATATCTAAATAAAATGAATGTAAAAGTTAATAATGTATACGATGAAAGAAAAGATAGATTATTACTTTTAAAATCTCTGTAACAAGAATCACTTTCATGTTTGTGAAAAGCAGATTAGTAAAATTATTTTATGAAATATAGCTTTCTAAATTTGAATAACGTTTCGAAGTTTCATTGTATGCTGCATTCTTTTTAAAGAAACTATGACTTTTAATTACATCCGATATTGTTGCATAAAAATAAGAAAAGAAACCATAAATATGATTTAATATTCGATTTGAATTTAATATGGCGTAAATTTAAAGCATTCATATTTCATTATTCTGAAAGAATATATCTCCCACGAAATTGTCATAAGTTTTAGGAAAGCTCATGACGAAATATAAATTAAGAATCGTTGCTCTTTCCTTATTGGCAGAAAAATAAAGCTCCTCCCACTGTCATATTATAGATGTGCACTTTTCAATTACACCGTACAGCAAGTTGGAAATAAAACTGAAAAACTTTTATTTTTCATAAGAGGAATAAACATTTCTTGAAACCGCTGGTATGTATTGAATGTATTTAAGTAATAAGTTGTTAATGTATTTTAAGTATATAATGTTTTAAAAGATAAATTATTTTCCCCAACTCCTGTTGAAGACCACCCCGTGTGTAAATCGGCATGACAAATGCATAATTAAGACATATTACCAGGAACATCGAAGACGTGCAGTAATAGTCATAATTAAAGGCTATAAAGAGAGGTAGAAGTATAATGTAAAAACTGATCGTTTAAGTAGTAGTATATTTAACTTGCATCCTCATTTTATTAGCTATATTAGATAGTAATTGCATTATTATGTTAGATAATAATTGTACTATTAATATTCCTTTGACGTAATTTCTTTAAAGAAATCGTAAAATCTGTAGAAATATAACAGGGAAAATAATTTCAAATTTTTAATACAAATATTTCTGTTTCAAGATACATTTACGTAATTTTACTTAACTCTTTTAAATTCATCTTTCTGCTGTTAGTCATATAGACACACACAAAAATGGTACATAAAAGTTTTTAGCTGGTAAGCTTCATTATTTTGAGAATAAATTAGTCATTGTTATTATGAAGAAAATATTTTTAAATAAAAATATTAGAATAAAAGTAATATGAAACTTTTCTTAATTTAACATTTTTAATTCTATCAATTTAAGTAAATAAAATTCAAAACTATCAAATGCAAAATCACTTACTTAAATGCAATTAATTCATTTTAGAATGCAAAAATATCGTTATTGAGGGATTCATTGTTGTACGGAGTATCGTTATATTGAGAGGCTTTTAACGTGTCATTCAATGCGAGTTTGCCGGGACCACTGAAAATGATCGTTATACAGGGATAAATCGTCATACCGGGTATCGTTGCTCGCAGATTTCACTGTATATACAAGATGAAGTTTTATTAGGGAATCTTTTGTTCACACAATTTTAGTTTTTTTTTAAATATAAAATATAATACAAGAAAATATAAAAAGTACGTCATAATTGTAAACAAACATTATACTAATTATTGTTGTATAAATTAAAACGGTGTAATTAAAATTTTATATACTTATGTATTTGTTTAAAATAATAAACTTCATTGTTTTTACACTTTTACTAAATTTATTTACATTCACATCCTGAAAGTAAACCGTTTTCCTCGCAAATACAGTTGAACTCGGTTATAACGACATCGAAGGGACCGCAACATTTCTGACGTTATATCCGAGGTAACGTTATAACCAAGGTGACAATTTTTAGAGATTATATTCAACATGTAATAAAAATAACGTACTTGACGTATTAACTACATACTTACATGACGTAATAACTTTTAATTTACTAAATTTCTACACTTAATCTTTATGAAACATGCTTTATAATGCTGAGAAAAAATTTTTAATTTTTGACTGTTTAAGTGTGGTAGACTAATATACTTTTTCCAAATTATTTTCAATGTCAGTAATTTCGTTCAATATTTGCTCATCACTTCCTCTGGTTTCGTAAAATCACGGCACTATTTTTAAAGCGTTCAAATCATTTGTAGCTGTAGGTAATGTGTTGTTAGGGTCTTCATCATCATCATCATCATCTGTATCGTCGATTTAGTGACTATTTTTTGACGTTATTTCGCGATTTATCTCAAAACTCGTTAGTTCTTGATTGTTTCTAAATTTACGTGAACAGTTTCAAATTAATCCATACCATCTTGCTGAGCTATTAAAGTTATGATTATCGATATGATTGTCCATTCATTCCACTAACAACAGCAGGTGGTGGGGCAAGTATTAATACTAGTGGGCCTACAACTTTCTTTCAAAATTTTACTTCAAAAAGGATAAAATCGAAAAAAAAAGCTCGGAAAAAATGACGTTAAAACCGAGGTTGGCACTTTCATCATGACGTTAAAAGCAAGGTGCTTTAACATTATTTCCTATGGGAATCTGCCGGGACCAGCAATTATTGACGTTATAAACCGAGGCATCGTTAAAACCGAGGTCGTTATAACCGAGTTCGACTGTAATACGTTTTATGGTATTACTAAAAGTCAAGCAAACTTCTAAATTCAATAATACTCAAAAGATCATCAAATTTTAGCAATTTATTAAATAAGTGTATTAACTTTTGATGATGAAATAATTGTGGGATAATTTATGATCATTTCCAGTGTGTTGTAAAACAATCTATGTACTTGAAGTGCCGATTTATAGATTATAAATATATCCTTCAAGTAAAGCAGAACTAAATGCGAAAGTACGTAAATGTAAAATGGTTAGAGTTAGTATCCAGTTGTTATCGACATAATTGGGAGAAAAATAAGTCTAGGTTTCACAGATTCTCTCATTTAATATGATTATATAGAGATGTCCGGGAAACTCAAGTACGTTTTTGTTTACTGTTTCTTCTTATTGTCCATATATATAAAAATGGAAGTTGAAATGCGTATGGCGTCGATAACATCCTTCTCCTTGTTTCATTTATTCAGTATGCCAAGTTTCACGGTGATTGGTTAAGAGGTTCCGGAGTTTATCGACG
>Ga0115856_100221_pt1 | contig 20564 bp, 8 predicted proteins | sample InSIn4gowninarea_FD_83870 | JGI IMG/M metagenome (GOLD analysis project Ga0115856, IMG submission 83870)
TGGTGGTTATATTGAGATTGACATGGTTGCCCTAACACATTAGTATTACATAATGGATTATGCAAGTAAGAGAATGGAAAAGAAGTGTTTTGAACCATATCTGTAAGCCATGATTTCCATGATTTTGGCCTTGTTGCAGCTTCCTCATCTCTTTGATATGATACTTCCATCATAGATAAGGAAGAACAAATATCTATGGGATGCTCCTTCTAGTAATGAGGGTAAAATACTTTATCAAATTCTTTATTTTTCTGAACTTGCAAAACATCCCATTATGAATTTAGAGAGCTAATAAGATCAATTTTAAAATGTTCAAATAAATCGTTGATTTTAGCTCTTATATCTCCTATTCTTGTATTTGGAAAACAAAGAACAAACATCTCTTGGATTCTTACTAGCCTTAGAGATTCCTCTTGAATACCTTATGCACAATTCACAAACATCATTATATGACAACTGAAAAACATCAACTTTACCTATCAGATTTAAGAGTTCTAAAAATTCATCTTTGATTCCTTTAAGAAGGAGTGTTTTCAAGATCTCTTTTTCCAAATGCTTATGCTTTGATTTTCAAAGGTTGTATTGAAATCGATCCACGTAGTCCTCCAAGCTTTCATCTTCCCCTTGTATCATATTGAAAATATCTTCATCAGCCTTACAATAGTCCTTGTACTTCTTCAAGAATATGTTCTTCATGTCATCCCATGTTTGGATGCAGTTCCCACCTAGGCTCATGAACCATTGGAGAGCTGATCCTTTTAGAGTAAGAGGAAACACTTTCAACCTTTCATCATTAGTGTAATAATCATATCCTCTACAGAGTATTTCAAACTCAAATAAACATGTATCTGAGTCTTCATTTGTCAAACCATGAAAATTTGGTAGAGAAGATGGGGAATTATGTGCATTTGTGTCAATTTTCCTAGATCTTTGATAGGAAATTCAAAAGTAGAAATGTGAGTAATTTCTTACCATAATAGAAGATGTTCATCATGTGTTTCTTCGAGGCTCCTTCTTCAAATGTTCCTATCAATTGGTTAGTGAAATGGGTAGTTCTTACATCACCACTTGAGTGAAATCATGAGTTTGTTTTTCAAAATTTCTATTTTTTTTAGTCATTCACATAGAAATTCAAACATTTTTTTCTACCCTAAGTTCTTTAACAGTTCTGCTGGAAAGCGGGTAGGGGAGCAGGGCTTCTACATGCTTTGTACGTAGGTTCTTACCTTCCTTTTTTAATACCCAACTCTTTCCTAACAGACACTCATCAAATCCACACTACTCTTTTAAAAATGGCTACGCTCTCCCCGGTAATGGTACCAAAATGTTGAGCGATAAAAGGTGCCTTTCTAACTCCTAATTATCTTTACATTAATTGTCAACTCAGGGATGACTTTTATTTCAAGAGTGTACTCAGTCTGAGGCAGCTATTTACTCAAGAGTAATGTTTTACAGTATAGTGCTTACAATCCAAAAGTAAATGAATGTTTGAAACAAAAACTACTTACAATTAAAAGAAACTTAACACTCTGAAACTTAAATCATTCACTCAGAAAACCTACAACAATTTATCATTCAAGGATGCAGTAACAATAACTCATTCCTTGTTTAACTGATATAAATTAAATCAAACATAAACAAGATCCACAATTTGAGAACTTAGGCAGCGATAGCCAATGTCCTTTACAGATGTTGATCTTATAATCCATACTAAAGCAATAAATTGAAAATGATAAATCAATAATGCTGCTAACAGAAATGGAATAAACACGCTTGCTGCAATAACATTTAAAAGGCAAAAACAAATCCTTGCGTGAAAGAGATAACAACAAAGTCTATTTGAACATCAAAGCTAATTTACCGGAAATGAATAGCAATGCTAAATTAATGGAAATGAACAACAACAAAGCTAAATTAACAACAATCTGTAATGAACAACAAAGTTATATAACTATAATGAATAGAAAACTGTTAAATTACTGGAATGAATAGTGTAGCTCTTCAGCTCTGTAGATGAAATGAACAACACAACAATCTGCTTGCGAAAAGTAGTGATCTCTGTTAAGAAGGAAATGAATAGCAATGCAATTTAAGTATAGTATATAAAACATATCAATTCATTAAATCTAGCAATATGAAATAGTAAAGTAATATGATTATGATAAATATAAATGAAACCAAACCATCACACGTCAGAAATTGTAAAGATATGATACACAACAGCAACATGATCCACCAGAGGCTGGGCCCTTAGCCGTCAGTGGATGCTGCTGGGCTACTTCAGATGAGAAGAATGAACAACAACTCCCAAATCATATATTAATCATTAAACTTAGTTGGCATTACAATATGATTACGTCCTCTTGGCACCATAAGTCTATAAATCAGAATTACAATTTGAAATAATAGATACCCATGCTCTTTCCTCATGTTCTATCATGTTATCTCTATCTAATCATCCATCAATTCTGAATCCTCAATTCTGAATCTCGAATCCATCCTCCCACATTTTTTGATCTCTGTTCTGATTTAAATACACAGAGAGCAGAGAGAAATTAAGACTGTGATGATTACAATATGATCATTATTAAAAAATTGGATTGTTTCTAACCAATTGATCAACAAGAAAATATATTTCCATCCATCTTTCAACAAGAGCAAGGCGAATTTGGCTTTGCAGCTGAGATTTGGAAAACAACCACACAACAAATCTGAGAGAATCGTGCTCAAAGAACACTACGTTTATCTCAATACAAGCTGAATTTCGGCAAACCGCTCTTTAGTAAAGTTAATTTGGTCCGTTCTGGACAAAACCCTTGTTCCGGATTTTCCAAATTCTTCTTCATTTGCCCAAAATCTCAATCGCAAAATTGTCACTTCTTATTCCAGCGAATTTCTGAGTTGGAATATTTAATAATCAAATATTCAATCTGGAAATTGTATTGGAGGTTAAAAATGGTGAATAATGTTACAACCAATTTATTGATAAAATCATGCATAATCATCAATTTATTAAAAATAAAGGAGAAAAATAATATTCATTCATAAGAGCATAAATAATTATAAAATGGATTTATATAATAAATTATAATATATGATATGATAAAGAAGAATAAAAATGGATGAAATAAGTGTTTAAAAAGTGGTCATGTTCACGGCTCAACACACCCCCACACCCAATATATTGCATGTCTTCATGCAACAAAAAACTGAATATATTGCATGTTTTCATGCAACCCAAAGACGAAACCCATGTGTTAACCAGGCAATAAAAAATTTGTTCATCTCAGCTCATGAAATGGATAGAACAAATGAATTCTTCCTTAATTAATGAATATTCACTTTTAGCAATCTTGATGAAGGCATAACAATTTTTACATTGACATTCAACTATATGTATATATGAAGTTGCAACAAAATATGATATAAGTAACAACAAACTTCATTAACCATTTTGTCAAAAACTACAAACCAGCTTTTGTTGAAATTGTACAAGTAGATTTCTACAATATTAATGCTTCTATGATCCAAAAATCAGATCGTTTTGATGCACGGATCATGAGATATAAACGTAATGGTTGTAGGTGATAGTGCATGATTTCTGAAATTTTATGAACCAATTTAATTTGAAATTATCTGGGTATGTGTATTTTAATAATATATCTGTGTTTTCCAGATCTCACAATAATTGAATTTATAGTTTTAAAAATATTATGGAAATCAATTTCTGCACTATATAAAAATGAAATTGTATGCCTTAAATGAGAAAGAAAATAGAAAACATCCATCATGTGTAGCAATTCCTCCCCTTCTCTGAAGAATTAGCATGCCATCATGCATTGTTAGAAAAAAATTGAAGTGGTTGCTACCATTTGTTGAATTCTATGCTTGGTATACAACAACATGGAATAATGGAGGGGTTGAGAATGAATAAGAATAACAATGGATGATAAAGAATATGAATGTCATGGTCATAAGAAAGAAATGAATGGAAACAACACTCCCGCAAACTGAAAGATAATATGCTACTGAAAAATGGGAAGTGGTTAAGATGTGGAATAAAGGATGATAAATAATGCTCAAAATAGATTTTCATGAAATTCTTCTAAATTTGTAATAAATCAGAAAATTATGCTATCTTACCTCAAGTTTTACCTCCAAAAAGAAAAATGTGGAATGACATATATATACTGGCAATTGTTGAAGCTGATGTAGGCAGAGTTGGTGCTGAAAGTGATGCAAAAGGTGAAATCTAGGTAAGCACATGATGTCTAAAAAATTGTTCACATTTGCGAGCCTCTTCTATTAGTTGCAATAGTGTGGTCATGCTGCTAATAGAGTTTCCCCCCATACTTGTTGTTCTCCTGTAAACAAAAAACTATTTTGCATACAATTTTCTTGAATCCATAGTGTTAGTTTTGAATAGCAACAGATTAAGACGCATGCAAAAATTTCAATCAGAAAAACTTTTGTATACATGCAATACTAATATTTTTTCAAATCAACAAGTTATGGCAAAGTGTGGTAATCATATCGCATGTTATCCCATAATGTGTACATTCCCCCCTCCAATTGGAAAAGGGATTCTATGACCATAAAGCCTATAAAAGGTGTTATGCGGATGGCAAGGCAAGGGAATGAACAATACAATAGTAAATGAAGTAGAGTACACATATCAATGATAGGACCATGAGAGTTATGGTTATAATGAGAGCAGAGTGTGTAAAGATAGTTATGAATAAAATATAGGATGCTTTGGATTGATGATAAGTTATGCGAAAAAAGAAAAAGGACAACAATATGCCAAAAAGATGCTCTGCTGATGGTATTCTAGGTGAAAAATGATGTGATTGATCAAAAAATATTTTTTCATGTGTAAAAGTTCAAAATATGGAAAAAGATAAGTAAATAACTTCTCTGATAAAAAGAAAAAAATAAGGAAAGGGTATTATAGTAATAATTGATGATAAGATATAACTTCAATACCATAAGCAGAGTCTCTGCTGCCAGTAGACATCCATAGCCTTGGCAGGGTTGATTTTTAACCTATATGAGCCAGGATCCTCAATTTATAAATAGAGAGCTACAGTGTTGCTCTATAGAAAAGATCATTGTGCTGGCGTGGTAACCAGATAACCACACTGCCATTCACTGGGATGTAGCAAAAGTGATCAGGCCAGCTTGTGATGAGACCTCCTGTTCCAAGGATAATTTGGCTATCCATTGGATCATAAACTTGGTGTGGTGGCCATAATGGGAATGTCACTTTGTTACAGCCTTATGAACATGGTAGGATGGCTCATAGTGAGACCCCCTATCCTCCATCTGCGAACAAAATTTTGTTGTTATTACACAATTTTATGATAAAAAGAGGGAGGCTCAGTACTCCTTAAGCGTAGGGATGGTGGAAGAAGTTGAACATGTCAATAGAAAAAAATATACCCATAATCTCATTTATTATAGACAGATAAGATTATAACTAGGAAGGGTGGAACCAGCATGGTATTAAGATGATCAATCAATATCGTGTTCAATAGAAAACAATGCAGTAAAGTAGTATATAAATAATTGTGTCCCTTTTGAAAAAAATATATCATCAAGGAGTTGTTCTGTTAAAGATCATAACGTGAATGATATTAACTCGCTTCAAAAGAATCCATAATTCTTGTCCGTATAAAAGTAGTGTACTTCATGCATGAAAGGGAATCAATAAAATGTCGTTGAGACAAATTAGGAATAATCCCACAAGAGGAAGAAAGGGTTGCTCTCGAAAAATACTCCCAAAGTGTTGCTCCTTTTAAGGAACAACAAAAACGCTAAAAAAAAGTGTTGTTTTTTGTACGGAATAGCAAAGGAAATGCACACAAAAAGCAAAAAATACATACGAAAAAGTGGTGTTCCTTGTAGGGAACATCGAAAAAAAATGCATGTGAAAATGTGTTGTTCAATAAGAGGAACAACAAAAGATGCGAAAATGTTGTTCCTTTGAAAAGAAACAGCAAAAATGTGAAAGTGTTGTTCCTTTGAAAAGGAACAATAAAATGTGAAAGTGTTGTTCCTTCAAAAAAGAACAACAAAAATGTGAAAGTGCAGAAAACAACAAAAATGTGAAACTGTAGAAGTGTTCTTCCTTTCGGAAAAGAAAAACAAAAATGTGAAAGTGTAGAAGTGTCGTTCCTTTCAAAAGGAACAACAAAAACATGAGAGTGCAGAAGTGATGCTCTTTTCAGAAAAGAACAGTAAAAACGTGAAAGTGCAGAAGTGTTGTTCCTTTAAAAAGGAACAAATTGAAAAAGAGCTATTATTTTTTTGAAAAGGAACAGCAGAATGCAAAAGTGTTCTTCCTTTGAAAAGGAACAACGAAAGTGCGAAAGTGTTGTTCCTTTTTTGAAAAGGAACAAGAAAATATAGAAGTGTTGTTCCTTTGAAAAGGAACAGCAAAAGTGCGAAAGTGTTGTAACTTTTTTTGAAAAGGAAGAATAGAATGCAAAATCATAAAATGCAAGCACATAAAAAAATGAATTAGTTGTTCAGGGTATTGATGCTGAGGATGGGTTATTGTTTAGTCAATTTAACATCTTAAATTGCTCTACATAATTTTTTTTTTTTTTTCTAAGTAAAGGCTACTGCTATATTAAAGAAAGGAAAATATGTACAAATTTTTACAACCTGCGAGGAGGCCGAGGCCAGTCCTCAGGCAGAAGAAGCTTTAACCGAGTCATAAAGCACAGTCCATTATAGTGGTTCCTGGACGTCAAATAACTTGGACTCAAACTGACAAAAACTCCATAGCTACTGGCAGGATAGAGCCAGTTTACATCATTGACCATAAAACAAAAAGAGCAGGCTGCTGAAGCTTGAGACTTGCAGCAGTGGCCCAACTGAGCCCTCGGACTGAATTGGACACAAAATTGGACACAAAGACACAACACAATTTGTAACGACATGACTGCAAAGAAGCAAAACAGTGCACCCGAGAACTAGACTGTCTGGTTGGGCGAGGCCTCCTGCATTCCTTTGTCTGGGCTTGGCGAGTCGAGCCATGTAACCATCCCGTCCACGTTCTGAGGCAGCTCTCCCGGATCAGTCAGAGCATGAGCGCTGAAGACCTCTATCTCCATGTTTGAATTGGGCGGCGGCAGGACCTCTTGCACAGAGGTAGCATGACCTGAGATGTCCTGTATCGGAGCTTGCTGGACCAGGGCGGTCTGAATTGGAGCTTCCTCGAGGCGGTGGGCTCTATAAACCAAACCGTTCATATCGCCCAGTAGGATATCACTGTCCTGAACAATTTCAGCAGCAGTGGAGCCATGATTAGACATTTCAGGCTCTTCTTCAGAGATGAAGACTGTGAAAGTGACCACCACTTCTGGTCTGACTAGGCGGCTAGGAAACCTGAAGCGAAATGTCTGGTAGGTGCCCTGAGGAAGAAGGCATTCCTGCTCAGAACTGGGAGACGATGGTGGCTCTGAGGCGATGGGCTCAATTGGATGTAAGTCTTCCAATACAACACGGGTTCCAGACCTCCCTCCACGCCTGGGAACCCCTCGGCTGCGCGGCATTACGTTTAAAACCAGTGATCCCAAGCGCTCAGCAATTCCTTGAATACTTGCAGGCGGAAAACTCTCTCTCCGAACACTGAAAGCTACAATGGGCCGGTTCTGTTCCATAGTTGGCACCTCAATTCCAATATAAGACGTAACCTTCATTCACACCACGGGGGAAAGGCCTTGGGCTTTTCTCCCTTTCTGCGTCGAGGCCTGAGCAGCCATGCTCGGCTTGAATGCAGCGTCCCGTCTTCTCTGCTTCAGGCTAAGAGCATTAACCCTGTGCATTAACTCGTAAATATTTTTGCAGGCCTCCTTGTACAGACGTCGGCGCTCCGTTCTGCTTTCAGGAGTCATGGCGCATGCCATATTTATTGACTAGTATTAACACCTGCATCCGGATGCGAGTTCTGAATCAGAGAAATTTCCTTAGAGATCATTGCCTTCAGCGTGTCCAATTGGTCTCTGGAAGGAAGGTTGTCTATAGCGCCTTCGAAGTGGTTTTCTTTTGCTTCCACTCCAAGGTTGGCTAGTAGATCGGCCAGCTTGTTTCCTTCCCATCTGATATGCTTGAAAGTTATAGCTTGGTGCATAGAGAGCCAGTGATTGATCATCTCAAGCCGCTGGGACATTCTCCAACTGCTACTTATTTTGTGTATTGGAGATCCATACTGGAGCTTTGTGGCCATTCTGATGATTATCTGCGAGTCCCCTTCTACAATGAGGGGGAAGAAGTTTTTCCTGTGTGCTATTTTGAGTCCTCTCCATAGACCTTCCAATTCCGCAGAATTGTTAGTGTCCCAGCCTATTGAACCCATGAAGATGCTTAGAGGATGGCCATGGTGATCCCTGAAAACGCCTCCATAACCTGCTTGTCCAGGGTTTCCTTTAGAGGCCCCGTCGAAGTTGAGTTGAATCATGCCTGTCGGAGGAGGATTCCAAGAACTTGCTTCTTGTCTGTGCTTGTTAGGAGTTCTATCTTTAGCTGAGTAATGGTTTATACTGATTTGCCAGTTGTCCCAGACAACTTTTTCTTGAGGTAGAGTCGGAAGGTCTTCCGGGTGCCATTCTTTGAGTGAGAGAGTTTCCATAATGTTTTGGTGGACTATATTCCACAGTTTTTCCATCGGCAGCATTTGATCTTTGAATATTCTTCGATTGCGCTCTTTCCACAAATTCCACATCAGGAAACCGGGAAGGAGTGTCCACAACTCATTGAGAATGGGACTTTGAAAGGGGGCTTGACTTCCATTGTCGATGGTTCCTCTGATGTCGTCTTGCACTCTTCTTTCTTTTTGACAGCGGAATGCGATCCTCTCCCATAGTTTCTTTCCCATTACACAGTTCTGCATTAGATGAATTGTTGTTTCTTCCTCCTGTCGGCACATGTAGGATATGGATGGGCCTGAGAAACTCCTCTTTCTGAGATTGTCCCAGGTTAAAACTCTGTTATGACAGAGAATCCAGAGAAATGTGGAAACTTTCGGCCAGGTAAATTTATGCCAAACTTTTTCCCACATGCCGTCTTTGTGTATTTGCTCCTGTATAATTATGTTGTAAGCCTCCTTGGTTGTGAAAATTCCTTTTTCTTCGTGGCCCCATCTTAAGATGTCCTGTTCATCCGAGACTCTTATCTGCCTTTTTTGAAGCTCTGTTTCTAGGAGGTGATATGTCTGTTCTGAGCTATTCGGGAGGAGCAGATGTATGTCTTTCCATTTCCTGTAGTCTTGGGGAACTTCGGGGGTCCAGCAGTGATTAACTTTGGCCTGATGGTGTATTCCTCTCGCATTGTCTGGAAGATCCTGAAGAATGTCTTTGATTTTTGGCATCTGCTGCCATGAATCTTCCCAAAAACGTGCTATACTCCCATTTTTTATTTCCCAGAAGCTGTGCTCTTGAATGAGAAATCTGTTTTGTATGGCTGCATTCCAGATTGCAGATCCCGAGCTTGTTTCAGTCATGCGCAGTCTTTCCTCCATTGGATAGTTGCTTGCGTACTTGGCTGTCCAAAGGGAAGCCCATGGAGTTCTAGGGTGCACCAGCCATCGCCACCAGATTTTGGCTCCCATCGCTTTGTTACTGTGCTCGGGATCTCTCAGGCCTATGCATCCTACATATTTGGGAAGACACACTTTTTCCCACTTAAGAAGAGCCCACTTTTGATTCTGTCCTGAGCCTCCCCATAGAAATCGTCGCTGTAGATTCTTGATTTCTTTAAGGACCCATTTGGGGGCAGCTAAAATGGAGAAGAGGTACAAAGGCATAGATTGAAGTACAACTTTTATAAGAATTACTCTGCCTGCCATATTCAGAGATCGATTGGTCCATAGGAACAGATGATCTTCTAATTTTTCTAAAAGATGCTTCCAGGAGGAATGCTTGAGGGCAGAGCTCGTGAGCGGGGCACCTAGATATTTGGAGGGCAAGGAGGTGGAGGTGAAGCCTAGAATACGCTCAATTGCTCTTTGAGTAGTGACAGGGGTGTTGAAGAAAAAAATTTGAGATTTGACTCTATTAATGAGGGCACCGGAAGCATCAGAGAAAGTGGAAAGAAGGGATTTTATAAGACGTGCTTCTTGGACCGAGGGATGAGCAAACAACATGTTGTCATCTACAAATTGCTGGTGGGTATGGACCGGGGAATTGTGAAATGAGAGCCCTCTTAACCTCCTATTGATCTTGGCTGCTGTGATGCTTCTACCCAAACCCTCAGCCATGATAACGAAAAGGAAGGGAGATAGGGGGTCTCCCTGCCTAATGCCTCTAGAGGGTCGAAAAGTAGCTGAAGGAATGCCATTGATTAAAACTGAGAAGAAAGCAGAGGATATTAAACTGTAGATCCATCTAATCCAAGAGGGAGCAAAGCCAAAAGTAGTTAGAATTTTATGAATGTAGACCCAACTGAGGCTGTCAAAAGCTTTGGAAAGATCTAGTTTGAGCAACATACCTGGCTTTTTGGTAACTTTTAGGGAGTGAATTAGCTCGTGAGTGAGAATAATTCCATCTGTTATTTGGCGTCCTTCAACATAGCCTGATTGCTCAGGCGAGATGATGAGTGGAAGAAGTGGTTTGAGCCTGTTAGCAATAACCTTTGAAATAATTTTGTATATCATGTTGCAGAGTGCAATGGGCCTGTATTTGTCTGGTTTGTTGGAATCTTCTCCTTTAGGAACTAGAGCAATGAAAGTAGCATTTAGTCCTGGGAACATCCACCTGAGCTCTCTGGATTCCTCCACAACCTGCCATACTTCGTTATTTATCAGGTCCCAGAATTTGTGGAAGAAGTTTGCTGTGAAGCCGTCCGGCCCAGCGCTTTTCCTTCTTTCATTTGTTTAACCGCCTCTTCAACTTCTTGCAAAGTTATAGGTTGGATCAGTAAGCTGTTGTGCTCCTCCGTTATGACCTTGGGTATGTTCTGAGTGAGTTGGTTGATGGCTGGCATTCTGTTGAATTCGGGCTCTTGATAGGCTTTTTTGAAGTAGTTGGTGAATTCCATTTCTATACCCTCATGCGTTTCAATCTTCTCTCCCTGCTCATTATTAACATGAGTAATTTGGTTGATCATTCTTCTTTGAACTGTAGTTTTATGAAAGAATTTTGTATTTTTTTCCCCGCCTTTGAGCCATCTTATTCGGGATTTTTGCCGCCATAAGATTTCCTCCTGCTTAGCTCTTTCCAGGATTTTTGATTCTATGTCTTGTTCCTGTTTGGAGAGCTCCTCTGTTCGCCCGCCATTGATGATGGATTGTTGTATTTTCTTCATTTCCGAATTGAGTTGGGCTTGATCGGAAAAGATGTTACCAAATGTCTTGTGGTTCCATTGCTTGATGGCCTTTTTGAGATTTTTGTGTTTTTGTTGGAGTCTGGCCATTCTTGTTCCCTCGGTCGGATTGAAATTTGTCCAGCATGATCTGACCAGCTGTTCAAATTCTGGATGAGAGAACCAAAATTCCTCAAAACGAAAAGGGCGTCTGAGCTTGTGACAAGTCCTGTTCCATTGGAGCTCTATGGGCCAATGATCTGATCCAGAGCAAGGGATAATGGAAGCTGTAAATTCTCCACCTACATGAGTTGCATTGTCGGAGATGAGGAAACGGTCAAGGCGCGATGCTATTTGTTGCTCTCCTACTCTCTTATTTGTCCAAGTGAAGATACCATTGCTGGTTGGGATGTCCATTAGCCAGTTGTTGTTGATGAAGTTTTTTAGAAGACCGTCATCATTGTTTGAGTTACTTCTGCCCCCTCTTTTTTCGTCCATACTGGCTATCATGTTAAAATCTCCGCCAGAGATCCATAGAGGAAGAGGTCTGTCTCTATTGAGTTCCGACAATATATTCAGAAGTTGGCTTTTTTGAGCGGTTTCCTGTGGGAAATACACATTAGTTAGCAGTCCATGAGCATTCGTACCTGAGAGGTAGAATGTGGCTTGGATGAAGTTCTTGTTTGCTTGAATGTTGCTGAGGTGGATGATCCGGGCGTCCCAAAGAATGGCTAAGCCTCCTGAGGCGCCTTGTGCATCTACTGCTGTGACTAGCCCTCCTGGCCAGGCCTTCGCAGCTATTCTTTCCAAAACTGTGGAGCTACACTTCGTCTCTTGCAGAAAGAGAATACTGGGTTTTTCTTGCTTCAACATGTTTTTTAGGATTCTTCCTTTCTTGGGGCTATTAAGCCCTCTAATATTCCAAGATATTAACTTCATTGAGAAGGATGGGGGTTGGCAGTGAAGTACTTAGTCAGTTTGGCATATCGCCCTGACTCCACCAGAATCTCTCCTATCTTGATTGTTCTTTCTAGGGTGGTTTTCCTGCCCCTCTTTTTGCTATCCTTGGTAATAAATTTGCCATCCCATGGACTGCCAATCTGTACCCCTAGAGAATATTTTTTCTGTGCTTTGCTTAACACTGCTACTAGGTTGTCCACCTGCTCTTCCCGGATTTTTTCAAAGTTCCTTGTGCGACAAGCCTGTTCCAGACCTAGGATGTCAAGTTCCCCGAAGTCCAGGGGCTCCAGGTCCTCATCCATAACTTGGGGCGATTGAAGAAAATCCTCGGTTTCTGTCAAGGCTTTTCCGCTTGGTTGAGAGTACTCCATATCCATTTTTTCAGATTGCTTTGACATATTTTTATTAGGCTCTTTCAGGTGCTCTTGATGTATGATTTTTTTCCCTCCTTGCATTGACGTTTCCCCCGGTTGCTGTTGCTGGACTGCTTCGTCTTTCTCCTGTTCCTCGTCTGAACCCCTCTCATATGTTTTGTTCAGAACTTCGAATCTGTTGCTAGATGTTGCCTTATTGCTAGGATTTGCCTTGGGATTGTTTGTGGCCTTTTTGTTTCCTCTTCTTTTGTTGACTACCTTTGTGAATCCATCAGTAGAGTGATTGTTGGATTTGTCCGGCATGGAGGGTGTCTTATTTAGAGGGCAGTCTCTATACAGGTGTCCTATATCATGGCACTTCCTACATCTAAATGGAACCTGTTCATAATCTATGACTTGAACCCATTCAGAATCTTCGTGAAAGAAGCTTACCGTGTCTGGCAATGGTTGTTTGAGATCTATGTAAACACAAATCCGGGCGTATGAAGTATGCTTGCAGAGTCTTGTTTCCTCTGCTACCCTTACAAATTGGCCAATAGCGTTGCCAATCTCCTGCAGAGAAGTTTCCTCCCAATATTCCCAAGGCAAAGAGTAAAGCCTTATCCATACTGGCGCAGAACTCAGATCCTCCTTGTCTGGGTTGAATCTTTCCACCCAACCTTTGAGAAATAGGCCTGCCGAGTTAAAAAAATATGGCCCTCCTTCCAGGATTCTGGTTCGATCTTCTAGACAGTTGAAGACAGTAGTAAAGAAGCCCTTTAATCCTAAATGCAGAGATATATCCCCTTTAGGATGCCAAACAGCGCTGATCCAAGCCCTCAGAGCTCGTTTTGTTGGCCAAATCCCTACAAATTTGCTGATCAATGCATGATCCCGCATGTACTGTATTCGAGCATTGATTCGTTCACTTGGGAAGAACACCTGTGGTTTTTTAGTGGCTACAGGTTTGCAAGTTGAGGAACTTGCGCTGTTTCTGTTCTCTGTTTTAGATTCTTTACCCTTCTGCGGACTATTGTTCATGGTACCTTCGCTGACTTCATTTGGATTGTCCCGATCCACATCTTGCCGTGCTCTCGCGTCCAGAGGAGGGGGAGGCTCTTGGCCCTCCCCCTGGGGGGGAAACATAGTTCCGACCCGTATGGTTCCGTCCACCAGCACTCTGCTCCACCTGTGGCTACCGCAGGTCTCTGGCTTGACAGGCCTGCCGCCTGCAGGGTTCTGTCAAAACCCTAAGGATACCTGCGTTGTTCCGTTCGCATCGCTCCAATTCCTATCTTTCCTCAATTCTGAGTGTCTGCTCTACATAAATTATTAATCCGGGTATCATAAACTGATAAAGTGTGGTGCACCATATGTGCTTAGTTAACATTTTTCTTACTTTGTTGTTTTATAGTTTTTTTTTTTTTTTGGGTTTTGTTCTTATTGATCTCCTAAGGTGTCTAATGCAAATAGAAATCCTATTTCTAAGTCTCTAGAAGGGAAGTATGGATACAGATTTTAAGGCAATTATGTCCTCTATAATGATTTCCAGAACCTAACGCTTCAGAAGGTCTCAGAACATACTAATGATAAAAGTAATACTTGAACAAGAATGAAAATATGTTGCTGTTCAAATCAAACAAATAATGAACTACTGATTATGAAACCATTATCTCTGCTGCTGTCTAAATATAAAAAAATGAACTAAGCTACTGCACTCAAACAAATAAAAAATTGCAATCTAATAAAAGTAAAATCAATTCACATCATTCATAGTCCGATACCTCACCAGGTAGTCTAAGCTATGGCTTTCGGAGATAACGTCAATGATATGAGCAAGTTGATATCTAATTGCAGAAAAATAAAGCTAGAATCAAATCACATCATTCATAGTCCGATACCTCGCCAGGTGGTCTAAGTTATGGCTTTTGGAGATAACATCAATGATATGAGCAAGTTGATATCTAATTGCAGAAAAGTAAAGCTAAAATCAAATCACATCATTCATAGTCCGATACATCGCCAGGTAGTCTAATTTATGGCTTTCAGAGATAACGTCAATGATATGAGGAGTTTGATATCTAATTACAGAAAGTAAAACTAAAATCAAATCACATCATTCATAGTCGAATATCTCGCCAGGTAGTCTAAGCTATGGCTTTTGGAGATAATGTCAATGATATGAGCAATCTGATATCTAAACTAACTACCAAATCAAGTAAAGAAGACTAAAATCAAAACAGAACTGGAATTAAAAAAAAAAACTAAGAAAAGCAAAGTCAGCAGAGAGGTTAATCTCATGTCACTAGTTAATGCAAAAACATGTAAAAAAAACTAATCTACAATCAATCGGTTGAACACACTTACATGAATTAAAATTGCATGAATGGAAAATCTAATATATCAAACTTGAAAGCAATCAAATGACATAATGAAATCAAAGCAAAATTACAAAATAAAATCTACTTTACCTTACATTCTCATATGCTCCATGACATCTACTTCACATCTCCTTCCATGTTGAGAACATCAAAGCTTTATTCAAATTCTTCAAAATTACAAAGTACAACAAAGCTCTCCAAAGCTTTCAAAAGCCATCAAGGAAAAAATACAAACTCCAAGCTAAGCTAACACTCACAAGCTAAACTCTAAACTCTAAGTTCCAAAACTAACAAATGAAGGAGAGAGATCTCCTATTTATACAATAAGATAAGAAGCCATCTCATTAATGAGAGTCCATAAATATCTCCCTCTACCTCTAGAGTCCTAATCAAAATAGGAACTGATAAGACACATGTCTTCTTAGAGTTTCAATACAATTAGGAGATGTGACACATATCCTCATGATCCCATGATTCTTTCCACTCAAATTCGAATTTGGCCTTAGAGTGCCACATAAGGGTCTTCTAGAAGCCTCCTTTTGACCTACACATGTCAACAATCTCCACCCACTTGTTAGGTATAAGAATATGCACATTATTTTCTAATTTTTAACCACAAATTCACTTAAAAAGGCTCAAAATTAATAAATTTTGGAAAAACATAAATGTGGCCCAATAATAATGAAAGTGGGATGAATGTAGTGACATAGTAGTGAAATGGAGGTGATATAATGGACATAATAGTGAAAGTGTAATGGAAATGAATGACATTTTCAAGACCCAACTTACCCCCCAAATGAAGTTATTGCATGTCCTCATGCAATATATATTATATTAACTCTTTTGATCCTTGAGCTTTGGCTTAACTTTGCATGATTTCATTTGATAATTTCATATTTCTGCAAAGTGTTTTACTTGAATTGCAACATGGTTGGTTCTTGTATTACAACCAATTATTATTTTTAATTATATTTGAACTTTGCATAATGATATTTTGATTATTTTTGCAAAGTATATCTTTATTGGATTGCATGATGGTTGGTTCTTGTGTGGCAACCATGATTTTGTTTGTATCCAATTTATCCTTTAAGCACTCTTTTGAAAAGTCATTGTATGCTCATAATAACAATGTAATATTTAATATACGTTGAAAGTATGTGGGCTCCTAAGTATGATATGGACATGGCAAGATATGAAGATGAATATATGCCCTTGCCCCACCCAACTAATGGTATTGACAATTTTATGAAATGAGGAAGAGAAATGTTTCTCCAACAATTATCATTTTATGGAATTCTATAGTCAAAAGTTAGAAAATGAAGTACCTTAACTTACCCTTTGGAATGGATGAGTTGTATGTGTAGTGGCTGCAAAATTCTGATCATATTCTTCTTCAAGTGGCTGAACAAGAGGAGTCATGGATAAAGAGATAAGACGACCTTTTATTGCTTCTACTAAAACTTGCTATATCTGCTCCAAAATGCTGAAAATAATAGTCTTCATGTCTTCAAAGCTTATTGGCACAATTCCTACTATGTGATAAGATATTTTGATGTCAAGGAAATTGTTGACTTAGTGGCCATTAATAGATGTCACTAGTTAACACGAGAACTTTTACCATTGATGACAGTGAGAGTCAAGATGCCCAAACACATCTTGCTAGGTACGAATGATTTTGCCGATGTCGAGTCACCTAGAGGATCTGACAAACAAGGGACATTAATGTATTCCCATTGTTTGTCAACATGAGAACTTGCCATTAAGGCATGCAAGCACCAAGGTGTTTTTACAAAGAACTTAGACTCAAAGGACTATAGACTCAATAATTTGCATTGAAGCAGGGCTTATTTGCGAAATAAAAAATGACACGAAATGGAAGATGGCAATGGAGAGTAGAAATGACAATGGGAAATAAGTATGTGAATGAGCCTCTTGCTTTTATTTGTGAGTTATGAATAGACAAAAAGAGATGGAAAGTGTATGTGAATGTAAATGAAAAATATGGAGTGAAATGAGGTGAATGGTTTATTATGAAGTATGGATGTGATGGAGGCAATAGTATCTGAAAGTTTTTCACGTGTTTGGATCTAATTTTGCATCAGCATATTTCCTCTTTGTTGTTGATCATCCTCTTATGAAACAAATTGGTCTCTTAGAGAGACACCATTCTCTTATAGTCATTTATCCTTCCTCTTGGAACCTGCAAAAAAGCCTAATACTTCTTCTGCAATGGAATGTAAAATTATCAAAGGAGAGAGGTGATCAATCTCTCTAGTTATGATATTTACACACAAAACTAAGAATTTGTATTAATGAAACAAGTTCTCAAAGGAAAAATCAAAAGAATTTAACTTGCTTTGGAATTGGTATCCCAAGTTGAATGTTGATTCTTTTCAACAATTTATTTCATTATTTTCCATTTCAAACTCTAATGATGGATTTCTCATTGTGTAGATATTGTTGAGATCTTTCCTACGATGCTTGAATCATCAAAATCTAATTTTGTATGAGAAAGTTAGGCTGATTTGAACAATGAGGTTTTTCAGCTGCGGAATTGGAGAACAGCTGTGGAATTGGACTTTAGCTGTGGCATGTCGATGGTTTTTGTAGTTAAAAATCTTGAATAAAAAGTCAGCCATTTATATTTCATCATCAGTCCAGAATTAATCAATACCTTAAATAGAAAAGTGAGCAAATAACTTATTCATTTCATTGATTCAAAATTATTATTTTTTCTTGACATGCGGCGACTTAGTGTGGGGACTTAGTGATAACACACAACTTGAATTCCCTTTGATCGGGGTCTTTTTCATTGACTTGGATTAAATGAATAGGACACCATCCATGTACTAACATTTTCCCACCTACCCATGTGGTTTGTTTTGTCTCTTGACACCTATAACCTATAGAAGTAATAAAATCGTTGTGGAATTGCCACTTAACTGCGGAATCAGGCTGCATTCCATAGCTAAAAGATAGTCAACCATTAGTTTTCTGATTTAAGTTATTGGAAAAGAGATTTTACGCAATCAAGTACAAGGGAGAAAGAGCCTAAATCATAGCTAGTGCACAAGACCAATTATTCATGAGCTTCTCTGTTATTTTTCAAAAACAATTCTTCACTGTTTTGCTTAATAAATTTTTTATAAATGGTCTATGAAGCAAAACAGTTTTAATAATGAAAATATTTCAGAGTAATGGAACTGTATGATCTTTTCAATAGCTTTAATGACTCCTACAACAACCGTTTAACACATATCCCTGACTACCCATTTGATCTAGCTAAAGAAAGTCCAAGTCCAAGTGTGTTCAACAGTTGTAGCTCTCCCAATGAGCCCCCTCATCTTTGTTCTCGGCTACTCTTCAGAATTCCTTTTATTGTCTGAGAAATGGAGTGATTTCATGGATAGAAATTAGACATATATGGAAATGGAATGAAAATGTATATGGAAGCAGATGACTGTGACTAAAGCAATTGTATGTACCTCCTCACCATTTGACCACCATTGACCACAACTTTCCTTAATGAATCTGGATAAAGCAATAGGCCCTTATCCATGTCCAAGTTATTTCTAACTTGCCCACTTGCCTTGTTTTGTTTGATGACACCTGCAACTTAGAGTTTAACAAAAACAACTACGAAAAGTTGAATCAGTTGCAGAAAGTGGTTGAATTCCATAGCTAATGAATATATGTGAAGACAAAGTGAATATATGCGTAGGCTGTGTGAAAACAGGGTGACTGAGTATGCAAAGAAGCTGTGAAGATATGAAAAAGAGAAAAAACTCAGTGTAATGAACAACTACTAAGGGTTTAAGAGTCGTATGCAATCAGCTTACGATTCACAAGAATCCAATATTGCCATTCACGCGAATGTTGCTACAATTCAAATCTTTATGAATCATGCAATGCGTGTGATTATGCAAATAATCAAATCCATCTAAGTAAAGCATCGAGCATTTTATGAAAGGAACATAGGGATAGTTGTTTAAACAAATAAAGTAGTGAAGTTCGATTGAAATTGACAGATTAGTTTGGAAGAGGCGTACTCAACTGGTTCACGTAATGGAGTTAATTCACTAAACAGAGCCATCTTCAATTTGGATTGCTTGTTGACAGGTGTTAATGAGTTATAGACGAGTGGCAATAAAAGGTGGGAGATGTGGAGGAGTAAATGCCAGCACATAATCAAATTAGAATTCCCATTTCCGAATTAAATCACAACATGTTCATTAAAATCCGTTTTTCTTCATGCGGCAGGAAAAAAGAGTCTTCAAAGAACCGATAAATTCTGTTAAACCACCATGAATTTCTTAAAACTGTTTCTGGATTATCTAATCGACCCTACTGGCGAAAAAACCCATGTTTTTATTTTCCCAAATTCATCTCTGTTTGGCCAAATCATGCATTTGAAGTTTGACGTTATCTCCAAAAGCCATAGCTCAGACTACCTGGCGAGGTATCAGACTATGAATAATGTGATTTGATTCTAGCTTTACTTTTCTGCAATTAGCTATCAACTTGCTCATATCATTGACTTTATCTCCAAAAGCCATAGCTTAGACTACCAGGTGAGGTATCGGACTATGAATGATGTGAATTGATTTTACTTTTATTATATTTCAATTTTTTATTTGTTTGAGTGCAGTAGCTTAATTCATTTTTATGTATTTAGACAATAGCAGAGATAATGGTTTCATGATCAGTAGTTCATTATTTGTTTGATTTGAATAGCAACATATTTTCATTCTTGTTCAGGTATGACTTTCATCACTAGTATGTTCTAAGACCTTCTGAAGTGTTAAGTTCTGGAAATCATTATAGAGGACATAATTGCCTTAAAATCTCTATTCATACTTGCCTTCTAGAGACTTAGGAATAGGATTTTAATTTGCATTAGACACCTTAGGAGATCAACAAGAACAAAATCCCAAAACAAAATAAATACTATAAAACAACGAAGTAAGAAAAAGGTTAACTAAGCACATATGGTGCACCACACTTTATCAGCTTACGATACTTGGATTGATAATTTATGTAGAGAAATTTAAGATATTAAATTGACTAGACATTTTGGCGCCCTTGTCGGGGAAGTGTAATTAGGAGACCTTATTTCTTAAATCTAATTTTTATTAATAATTCTTGAGTATGCTCTCCTCCTGCACTTTGTGTGGTCTGGAAGATCAAAAAAATGATTGTTATGTAAATGAAAAAATTAATAACTTTTGAGTATGCTCTCCTCCTACACTTTATGTGATCTGGAAGATTAGAAAAAAGATTTTTATGTAAAAAAAAAAAGGAGACAAAATAAACTACATCATTTCATTTGATTCAATTTAAAAATAAATAAATAAATAAAATCATTGTTTTGTTTAATGAAATATATATGTATATTTTTAATTTCTGAAACTATAACATATAATTTTATTAACAAAACAATTTATATATATATATATATATATATATATTAAATTTTATTATTTTGTTTAATAATATATATATATATATAGTTTTTATAAATATAAAATATATAATATTTTTTATAAAAAAAAAAAAAAAAAAA
>Ga0115856_100225_pt1 | contig 20427 bp, 5 predicted proteins | sample InSIn4gowninarea_FD_83870 | JGI IMG/M metagenome (GOLD analysis project Ga0115856, IMG submission 83870)
TAATTTTACACGGATTGTAAGTTTGATATTTATGGAATTTCCCGCATTTTACATTTTCCTGGAAAGAAAAAAAAATTAAAAAAATTTCCTTTTGTTGTTGTATGGGAATATCACGCTAAAACCTTCTGTTATCATAGGCGAAATGTACGAACAGCACATGTTGACACAATGTCCTTGTTGACGAAACGTGTCTGTCGACAAAGTGACTTATTGACGAAACGTACTTGCCAACCAAATAATTTGTCGACAGAGTGGTGTCGACCAAATGACCTGTCGACGAAGTGATTGTCGACAAACTAATTGCCATTGAATATTTTATAGATGAGACAGTCAGAAATTTTTTTCTTAATTTTCTCAATGAAGAGAATATTTCGGAGGGGCCCAGGCCCTGCGTACAAATAATTAGGGCCTCTCACTGACGTATGATTTTAAATGGCTCCCTTTAAATATGCATGTTTCGCACTTTTGTATGAAACTGAGACGGAAAAAGAGACCTAATCGCACCGCAAAATGCGTTGTTTGCGGAATTTATTTTTTATTTCCTTTCCACCTGCAACGGGGATTTCGCTAGAAGATTGCTTTCCAACTGCTTCCGTTTGGCGACCAAGTGCAAGGCGATAACGCGAGGAATCCGGCGAACCCGACGGGCAAGGCCGCTCAGTGCATTTGCACCGGAAGGTATTCCCTGAATGACGCGCGCAGGGAGCGTTTCATCATCTTTGGCAAAGACGTCACGTGGCCCTACAAAGGGCCTCTAGACTAGAAGGTCAACAACTTTCCATTGTGGGTACTAATAAACCAACACCTGTGCCACCTTTAACTCCATTCAGGACTTTCAAAAGACCAATACGGAAATAGCCATTAAACGAAATAATAAAGTTGCTCCTTCTACGTTTGCACAGCTTAGAACTGTCAATATGGATTTCGTACTATGTTGCGGTGTCAAGAAATCTGTTATGATTATACGAACAAGTGAAAATTCGTCAATAATAGACTTTTATTAATTAATTTTCTACAATGAAACACCTAATTTCGTATCTCTACAGCGTTGAAGTAATATTTTATTCATGAAAAACATAGAAAAACAACTCCACATTAATTTGTGTTCTTAAATTCAACGTCCATTTTATTCACACGAGAGTAAAAAAATACTCCATCCATCAGAAATCTCGAAAAATTTGAATTCACCCATCAGCGATCGAATAAAAGTGGTAGGACACTTGATCCAACACAAAAGCAAAAACCATTTTCCAGTGGTTAATAAATGTGTTCCAGTGATTTGGCGCTTTGTTATTCATTCATTTATCACAAAGAATTCGTGTTAAGAATGCATCTACATTCAACATCTACAAGTTTACCAATAGAACTACATTCATATATTCTGATTTAAAACGATACACTAGAATGATTAGTTGAAATTAAGTTTGAATTTTTATAAGTTTGTGAGCACATAATATTATTAATTATCTCTTTTATAAGGTGAAGAATTATTGAACGTCTAATGCAAATACGAACTTGAAATCCTTCTATCTCTCAGGTCTTCTATCCAAGGCATTTTCCTGTCTGCCTTAAATCTTCTACCATCGCTACAACGGAATATCTTGTAAATAAGAGCCAGATTTTAAATCATTTCCAGAATCCATGTAAAACATAATACATCAATAAACTTTCTGTTTTTCCATAGAATATGTACATCGGAAATAACAAACTGTAAGTAGAATGACTTACCATGTCTATTAAGAAACTCTACTACGATAACTATTTGCTAGAATATTGCTTGTGAAATAATGCAAACGTTTTTCGTATTGCACTTGCGTACGCATGCAGAATACAAAAGATATTTAAACAAGTCCATAAATTGTCTAATATAGTGAAACCCCGATTTTACGTTTCTCAAGGGACTGAGTCGAAAAAACGTAAAATGCGAGAAAACGTAAAATACGGGAAATACATGGAATGCAGAAAAAAATAAAATAGATAAACTAACTGTATTAAAGATTATTCTTTCAAAAGGCATAATATCTATATTTTACGAAAACAACATTATTATACTTACCTTTTAAGATCATTTTAACACATTTAGTTGGAATCCGGGCATTCTGGTTAAAAAAAAGTCCATAATAGTGGATTGTCTTTTAGTCATTGAGTTCAAAGTGAATGAGGCATCTTCTCGGATTGAAATACTTTGCAATTTTTCTCCTAGTCTTTATAAGAAAAAAAAGAATTTTTCACAACTTGTTGTACTTTATTGCAATACTCAACTTCAACTTCATTTATTCATTTAGTCTGCACAAAATGTCTTTGAAAAAGACTTGAGCTAGCCTTATAGTATGGTTTGCAGGGTTGTCACGGAAATTCCTTGCGACTGAGCGGGGACTACTTTGGTTTAGCTTTAATAAACACAAAAGGAAATTTTTTTAATTTTTTTTTCTTTCCAGGAAAATGTAAAATGCGGGAAATTCCATAAATATCAAACTTACAATCCGTGTAAAATTAACATTACTAGTATACGGAAAAACTGGAACCTGACGAAAAAAACGTAAAATGCGGGAAAACCGTAGATTCGGGGGACGTAAAATCACGGTTTCACTGTATATTAGAAAACATCAAGTGCTTATTGCATCTTCTATTTAGAATAACAATAGCTTTTGTTTATTGATAGAAGAATAATGTAAGAAGATGTCATACATTTTAAATTGCACGAACCCCAAGCTTATACCAATTGGCGAACAGTGATCCCACAGTGATCTCAAAACGGCTGAAGACTGGTTTAGAACGCGCAACTACTTCAGCATACAGAGATGTGAACAATGTTAAAAAGTGAAACCAGGGTTAAGACACTGCGTGACCAGCAAACGGATGAACTGACCTCTTTTTCGTTTTTCAGAGGGAGAAACGAGTACGAAATGACTTCTAGAATCTTCTTTCATGGCTTGCTGCGCGTCAGTTTTGATTTATAATACTTCATCTCGAATATCACGGTTAGAAAGATCATAAAGTGTCCGTCTCTGGGTGAGATAAAGTGTTCTCTGGCAGTGGAAAATAAGATTTCGAAGGTGTAGATATTTTTGAAAGAGAAACTTCTATACAGAATGTCCATTGTTCAGGTGGTTCAAAAGCTAAATCGTCAAACGTTAATCTTGATACATATAATTGCAATTAATAAGATGTTTCTATGAATGTAAAGTTTTATATTAGATGCTTTTGGAGTCCATAATCAATTTAAAAAATACGAAACCTAAATTTTTATACAGACTACAAGTTCTAAAAGTCATATTCGGTAAAATATTCTTTGTAGTCCAACAAATAAAACAATTAAAGTTCCATTCTTTTACGATTTAAACTAACGGATTTATGAAACTTTGAAATTGAACGAATTTTAGGCATTCTTACAGGCAAGCTTTTAAGGGACTATAAATAAATTGAAATAATACTTTTATGCATGTAAGGAATTTCTTAAGATTACAAACAATGATCATTAATTAAGCTAAATAATTTACTATTTTAATTTCGTCTTAATTATTTTCAATCATATTAAAAGCGTTCACACTTCTGTCCATTTAAATTGGCGCATATGCTACCATTCTTACTATTTCTCTGTGAGAAAAAGGATAAGCGCGACGTCCAAACTTCGTCCAGCTGCTGTTTTGATGAATTTACAAAATCACTATTCCAGCCATGAGATTTGAAAGCTATGTAAAATGATCTTAAAACGTTACCAAGAACGACTTAGTACTTTATAAGCACTTTAGTTAACGTCAGCTCTTTCTTCTCTCTTAATTCTAAAAGAACCATCCGATGTGTCGACAGAATGGTGCCATATTAATTTCTTTTTATTTTAATTACACAATTTCCTTCAATTCGCTGTGGTTAAAACCATCTGACATCACTCAACCAATGGGTATACAAAAGCCTGTTGTTTGACCGGACCGAAGCTGTTCGAATCGGTCCCTCATTGGTTGTGGACAGACTATTGGTGTGTACGACTTATTTTGTATGAGTTCCTGTGGTTTTGTATTGCAGCCTATACTGTTTTCTATGATGGAAGATTTAGGTTATGTGCTCCTAGGATCCAACTAAAAGTCGTGCTCGCAACACCTACAAGTTATTTCATCGTGCTCGTAGCGTCCACCCTCTCTCTCGAGGGTTCTTGTTTGAATGGATTGCTGAGGCTACGAAAAGGATGAAAAGGGGTTGTATATAAGGTGAAATATGTTTTGCCAGTTAAAAGCATTTTTTGTTCTAAACAACAGTTTATGAGAAATTGAAATCTAAATAATACTTAAAAGCATTTGTATTGCTTAATGGTGCAATGAATATACAGCGAAACCCCGCTTTTACACTTTTGAAGGGTCAAAGGTGTAAAATGTGGAAATGCAGCCGATTTCAGTCATAAAAGAATGGGACCTTTACTCTTTTACATGTTATTCATCAAGAATATTTCCCCAAATATAATTTATAAATACCGCGGGAAAAAACTACACTGTTAAAAACAATTAAAGAATATTGAGGTGTGGGTTGATCTGGCACACCTGGAGAAGTGTTTGGATGATGGATAGCTTAGCGACAGACGTAGTAGGAGATATGCGAGACAACGGACAGTCGTTTGGCAGACAAAATGGCATTTTATTGCGCATTTGGGTATACAAGAAAAAATAACACATAGTGTGCATAGGAGACATACCAAAAAACACAGGTGTTTGCTTACCAGAACATCGTTTTTAGTAGGGGGTATGGTTTCCCCGGACGGCCAGCAACGTTGCACACCTTTGAGGCATCGAGTCAATGAGCCTATTAATGAGGGGCTGGGGTATTCTGTCCCACTCCTCCAGAAGAAGAGCTCTTTCCACGTCTTGAAGCATTGATGGGGGTAGTAGGCGTGCTGCAACGCGTCTGCCTAGAATGTCCTACACATGTTCTATGGGGTTCATGCCCGGAAAGCACGCTGGCCAATCCATGCGTCTGATTCCTTCCTCCCAAAAGAAATCATTCACCACGTTCGCACGATGAGGCCTGCAATTGTCGTCCATTAACATGAAGTCATCTCCAATTGCGGCAGCATATGGGACGACGACAGGTCAGAAGATCTCATCCCTATATCGGCGACCGGTCAGATCTCCGTTGCGAATGATATAGAGATCGGTGCGCCCATCAATAGAGATGGCAGCATAGACCATCACTCCACCCACCGCCAGATCGGACACTTTCATGCACGAATGCAGGATAGTTTCACGTGCCACGTTCCCTCCAGATGAACAGACGCCTATTATCAGGATGCACAGAAAAGCGGGACTCGTCCGAGAACAGAATATTGCGCCATTCGTTTCGCCTCCAGGTCACATGCTCTGTAGCCCATTCCCTACGGGCGCGACGGTGCCTTGCTGTTAACGTGACACACACCATTGGTCGGCGAGCATACAGACCTACAGCGTGCAGCTGGTTTCAGATGGTTTGTGTCGAAACTGTAGTGCCAGTAGCCGAGCGAAGGTGTTGTAGCAGAACAGTGGCATTCATAGTCTGGTGTCTGCGAGTCTTTAGCGTTAAATAATGATCTTCAGCGGGCGTTGTTGCACGTCTCCGACCTTGCTCTGATCTTCGGCCTGCATTTCCAGTATCCACAAATCGGTTCCAGATCCGGGATATCACACTTTGTGAAACTCCAATGGCTTCTGCGACGTCAGCTTGTGTTTACTTTCTGATTTGCCAACAACTCTCGAAGCTTCAGATTCGTTTAAATGACGTCGTGCAGACATCGCACTCATTGCACACACGTGCTGACTTAATGTCAAGCTTTCCTTTCCGCTTTTATCTTACATTCCGTTGGAAGCCCCATTTTCTTCGCTGCCGCGCAAGCGCCGTTTTGGACGTCACACTCCCTATTTGCATACTCCGCGTGTTGCAACCAAGTGAGATTTGCATTTGTGACCCTCTTCGTCCATTTTATGCAACATATCACTTGCTTCTACCATTATTTCACACCAGACGTACAATATCCTTTAATTGTTTTGAGCAGTGTGTATAAACATTTAAATTTCGTAATTTTCTAAAAATGCGTTTATAGATTCAAACAATATCTAACATAAAACTTTGCTTCAGTATTAAAATTTTCCTAATTGAAAGTATATGAGTAACGGTTTACGATTTAGCTATTGATTCACTTGAACTGCATAAAGAGTGTTTGCAGTTCTGTTTTAACTGTTGTCCGATTCGCTCGTTAGCAAAAAATGCTTTGCACAAAGAGAAACGTGTTTCAAATGGCTGATGATGCAATCGTCAATTGTTTCTAGGTATGTTCCGCATCTTATTATCGATAACATTACAGCTCCGCAAATTTATTAGTCTGTGGAACTCGGCAGGAGTTCTTTGAATGAGATAAGATAGAGGAGTAGAAACTACACACCGAACGATAGATTGCTATTCCGCAAGGGATCTGATAAATGAACTTTCAGTCAAAAATACATTTAATGGTCTAGATAACCTGACTAGAAATGTAAATCAAATCAAATAAAAAAAAAACTTGGAACCAACATGGTAGTCTGCGTTAAATTAAATTATCATCTCCTTCTACTGTCATAAGCAAAACCGTTGCCATAGCATCAAAACCTTGACGGTTTTGAGAACCTTATTGCCAGATTCCAGATGGAGCAGCAGCATTTTGCATTAAAAATTAATATATCTGTTCTAAATTAAAAAATTATGAATTTAACACTGAGATTCGGATGTCTGTAATTATCTGCATCAGAACACCCCATTTCGCACCTCCACCGTGTTAAACTAATATTTTATTGACGAAAAGTATTGAAAAACGACTGAACTCCACATTAATTTGTGCCTTTTTTCGTCTGTTTTATTTATCGTAACAAAACGTTTGTCATGGTACGACAATTTTATCCACTGAGAGTAAAAACCATTTTCCAATAATTAATAAAAAGAATTTCAAAATGAAATTAACTTGCAAATTATTAACTCGTGTTCCAGAAGTTCCAGAATACCCAAAAACCAGAAAAGTCCTAAAAATTAAACCATTAAGCAGCCATCTTTGTCCACTTTCATATCATCGGATAGGCAGCTATAAAAGATGAGATATGTGCGTAGTTCGCCTGCAGTTCACGCATTGCCTTAACCCTGGTTTAATTTTTTTAGCATTCTATACTGAAATACAGTGGAACTTAGATAATTCGAAGTTGAAGGGGCCCCGAGAGAAAAATATTCGAAATATACAAACTACATAAAACGAAACTACGAAACATTCGAACTACATACAGTCTTTCAAAACGAAGAAATGAGCAAAAAAGACAACTCCACGATCAAAACTTTAATATAAATCTTTATCTAAGAATAATCTACATTTTCTTCAGTAAAGAAAGCTTCTTACAAGTTTATTTGTATGCTTATAGTTTCTGATGATGCCTAGTCCGTAAGCTGAATAACAGATATCATGATAGGAGGGGGAAAATTATTCTTGCCTTTTTCACTTGGGAGTTGATGTTGTGAGTCGAACAGTTGTCAATAAAAAGAATCTCTCTGTTTTATATACTGAATTTCTAGTCTATTTTTAAAAGGCAATTTTCAGAAATTTTACTTGTCAATCGTACGAAATGTTCCAATTATCGACGATTTTTTAAAATTATTTTATTATAAAATTCTAGGGACCAAGAGAAGAATTTTCGAATTCAACAAGAGAGCTCAAATTATCCAAGTTTCACTATAAAGATAGTTCTAAACCAGTCTCTTAATAATTTTAAACCATTAGACATTGAATAGAAAATATAATGAATGTGTCCTTTTTGATACAGCCTTTTGGTGCTGTATCAGCTTTGCTGCTTAAATTTTTATTCGAAATTTTGAAGCGTGAAATACGCGTCTAGATGCGTATTGGCGAACGTAGGCAACAAGTAATAAATAAAAAGGCATTCGAATGTTCGCATAGTCGATTCTTTTGGGTATTAGAGGGAGACGTAGAAATGGGGTTTCCGAGCCATCATAAGGCGAGTGCTTTTTACGATCACGTGTCTTCCATTAAGGTTAATCTCGTCTGACCGTCTTTCGTTGTTTATTTGTGTTGGGGTTTCGCAACAGCATTAATAGCTTCATTGATTTAAAAGTGTGTTACCGTCATTAGTAGCATACAGAGGGTGAATGAGAGAGAGAGTTAGGCACGGTTATGACGAGTTCTACGTTTCTGCATACACAGTGAAATCGGTACGATATGATGTTAATAGGACCCTCATTTTATTGTCACAAAACCTAGATCCTGGTAATGGACAGGATCTCTAACAGAAACGTATCTTATTAATCGATCCGGTAAAGTTTCAGTTATAAATGAGAAAAGGTTTTCAGCTTATAAAATAAGAGTTTTACGAACTTAAACATATACCGTACACAAAATTTTTTAAGCACAGATATCAGAAACATTGTAATGAATTTATAAATATAAATATTTATACAAGTAATGTGTTTCAATTCTTTAAAACTTTATAGATAAAACAAAATGAAATCATAAAAAAAATCTCACTTAAGTCCTATTTGAAAAGCTGTGCACATGGATAATTCTTGTCATATGATTACCTTCAAAGACAGAATTGAATATTGAACAAAAATGTTTGAAATTATCGCAAAAAGTACTCTTGAGCTGAAAAATTGTTGTTCCTCTTCTCTCTAATTATAAGAAAATTTGTACGAAAACTTATAAATTTGTCAAATTCATTAATGACAAACGATATATTTTACCTAGACGAAGATCTAATGAAAAATACTCATTTTATTTTCTAGTGGATGGCAACAAATGTGCCATTAATATTATTTAACCTTCAGAAGCATATCATACGTTTTTCCGAGTAAAAAGCACGTTCGCAGACGAAATTACCCCAAAAAATTGATACTGAATAATATGTATCTTCAGTGGAAAGCAGAAGCTAAATGCCTTGGCATAATAGTACTTGACGAAAAGTTAACATATATTCCCCATATAACATAACAACCCAGGTCCAAAAGCTAATGAGAATAAATAGCCAGTTGTACCATTTAATAGGCCGTAACTCCAGACTTAGACTTGACTGTAAGCTTCTCATTTACAAAGCCACTGTCCGTCCAGCATTACGCACGGCTGTGTCGTAAGGGTTGAGCAGCTCATTATCTCATATACAAACCACAGTCAAAACAGAATAACCTTTAAAGCAAATGGCCAATGCAGGGCCTGATTACCGAATAGGCTCATGAAGCTCGAGCTTACCCTAAAAAGTTTGAGGGGGCCACCAAATGCCATAATAAATATTTGTGGATGGTTAAAATCAAAATCTCTCTCCTCTTTGATTTATAAAATTTGGAACAGATTTTAGTTTTCTGTATCAATCTTTCTTTAAAATTTCAAATGTTTCTTCACAATTTGCATTCAACTACTTGTATATATTGCTGTAAGTTACTTATGCTTACAGAATTATCTTGTACTAACTAATGATTTTATTTTCAAGATTTGTAATTTGTAATGTTTTAATATGAATCAAAATCTTTAAAAATTGGATGTTATTTTTTATGAAGGTTTTTCTCATCAGGAAAAGAAAAAAATATTTTAAATGATCATTATTATGGCAAAAATATTTATTTTTCTTCTTACGAATAATTCATAAAATAGTACTTTTAAAAGATATTAATAGACAAAGATATTGGCTCAAATTTATGTAACTGATAATTTTATATTCTTCGATACATATCTTTCCTATGCATGAACGTATTAAGTTAATTGTATTAAGACTGCTCTTTAATATTCATCAATGATAATTTGCTGTACTCATCGATACATATAACTATGTGAGGATATTGAAGTTTAGATTGTTCGAGGGGGGGGGGCCCAAACAAGTACTGTGCTTACGTTCCCTGAAAGTTTTAATCGGGCCCTGGGCCAATGTACCATTTTATGTACATGCGCCAAACTACATAAAGAGTTAGTTAGAAACAATTGATAACTATATCCTTAAGCTAGCAAAAAAATTCCTCGAAAACCTTCCTAACCATCATAATTTGTTAACAAATAACATGTACACAGAAAACGGCATTCTGCTGGTGTCTCATTCTCTATTTATTTTATTATTATTCTCTCTTTTTCTTGTTTCCTTGTGTTTATGCATTGTACTTTGTAATGAGGCATGTTTCTGCATTGTACTCTGTCTGTTTGTACCTTTCTAAGGGCCCAGAATAAACTTACATATGTTTTTATTTTGCTACACGTATTGATGATTGACACTATTCGGGTGTTAATGTGCTGGCGTATATTTTGCTTGTAATTCTATATTTATCAGCAGAAAGAAGCCTTCGGCTCGGAGCTGCTAATGTAGAACGACATGTTTGTCCCGACGTGGAAATTTAAAAAAAATTAATTACTTTATTCTTCATTCTTGAATCGCTTGAATAATATGCTTTCAGAAAATGGTGATTATCAAAGATCTTAGCTCTTAAAAGGCTGATTTAAATAAATTATGTCGCCCGATATCAAGTGAAAAACAGCCAGCTTTGATAGCATAGTTTGATATGAAAGAACATGTATTTGTCAGTCTTTGATAAAAGGCTTCAAAAGCCATTACTATAATGGAACTCTAGATAAAATGTGATTAGTTATCACTATGCAGTATAATTCAAACTTTTTTCTAAAAGCATTTCCTTATAGAATCTTAAATTAAATTCAAGATATTAAATTATTTAACGGTAAGGACAACAGTATTAACAAAGGCAATATCTCTCAGTCGCATTATCATTAAATATAGGTGTGTAAAAGCCAGCTAGGTTTTACTGGTAAGATATTCTGTGGGAATACATAAAATTTAAAGTGCAGGACGACTTTACTTTCTATTCCATGTAATTTTTGAAGTTAAAAATTATAGTATAATGGTGTGAATACTGTTACATATTTATGTTAATTACAAATGAACATTCTTTTTATCATACAGATCACGTATATATGTTAAATTCTATTCCAAATTCAATCGATATCGAATCGATATTCCAATCAGTATCGAATATATAACCCAACGTCTTATAGTGATTGTAGACGGCACTACTAAAACACTTAATGTAGCCTAATTTTTTGTACGATCCCCCATAAACATTACTACTTATTACCTATAAAAGAGAATTAAAAGTAGAATCTCTAAAGATTTTATTTGTTTTTAATCGTTTTGGAAACGCGGAAAACACATATTAAACCATTCCAACCACTTAAGAGATTCAGCAGTAGAAACGATTAAATGAAAAACTAGTTCGATATTTGTGAACAACGTTCCTTTAAGAATCTAACATTTTAATTAACTTAAGAGCATGATTAACCATTTGGAAAATGGTTATTCTTCTGGAGAGTGGATAAAAATGATATAACCTACTTTCAATTTATTGCCAGTTTCGCCCTATCCAGATAAAAGCTATGCTATGCACACTAGCTGGATAAAATAATAACTTTGATACAGTGGAATACGTTTAACACGAAATGATATAGCGGTCCGTACAGTACACTATGCAATTTAATACATTCTTTTTCTTTTAACACAAAAAAAGTCGCTTTCAATTTTTTTTCATGTTTCCTACAAGTCACTGTAGAATTTATTCCTGGAATAGTGTAACTTCCGGGAACTGGTTCGCCTTCTTCATGGCCCCCTTGTTCCCTCATCACCCTCCCCTAATGAATAGAATCCTTATTTGTACCCTCGACTCTATTCTATAATCCTGATCACTAAGAATCGGCCTTTTATGGGATTGTGGGAACTCAATTTGGGTTTGGTTTGTCGCTGTACGGTCATATTTGTACACGAGGGCTAATTAGACTGGGACTTAACGCTTAAAGTGGTTTCCGAACCACTACAAACACCAAAGCCCGAGGCGGGAATCGAACCCGCGAACTGCTGAAGACCACAGCGAAGGAATGTCCAGAAAGGAATGTCCGGAGTTTGGTGACAAATTTCCACGCATTTCACGATAACGCGATAATTTAGTGAGGCCAGCTAATATTGAAAATTATTTTCGCCATGCGGGTTTCTCCAAAACAACAAACTCTTTGGCACCTGAAAAATCAGCCGATACTGAGACAGCCGACATTTAATGAAATGTTTGGAAAAGTCTCAGCATTACTAGCCTGTCCTACACTATCATTAAATGAGTATGTTGCAGTCGATGATGTGTATATGACAGAGAAAGATATTGTGGAGATCGTTCGAAATCCAAAACATTCCACCTATGTAGATTCCGACGATGAATCTGAGAACGGATTCAAAGATGCAGTTCCTGTTCCCTCTACTTCTGAAATGCGGAAAATAATTAAAAGTATGCGATGTTACTTGAATGCTCATTTAAGTGGAGAGACGAATAAAATGATGGATGATCTGGAACAATTTGTGGACAATGTAATGCTGAAAAGGGCATTCCAAAAAAATATCTGATTTTTTCCCCCAAAAAACAATTTTTTACTTTTTTTTTTTTTATCTTAGAGTATGCAACCTATTAGTAATTTAACAGTAAAACGGAATAAAATTTGACGACATCGAAAATACTAATGAGTTTTAAACTTTTTTTTTATGAATCTTTTAACACGAAAAAATATTTCGATCCCCTCAGTTTCGTGTTAAACGATTTTTACTGTATTTAAAAGTGTGAGGCACGTGACTATAAAACCTGAAAAAAACCTTGCATACAATTTGATATAATTGTTAACTATTCCCTGTCTGTTATATTCTTTTTATTTCCAACGGTAAGTAGTTAGGAAAAAATAAATAAAATGCACTTGTTTACCATTTTAAAAGATTGAGATAAAAACCAAGCGACTGTAAGAATTTAATATAAAAATGTAGGTGTATTTTCATGTAATAGCAAATTATTTGCTGTCTACGTTACCCATTACTCCAACTGTAAAGAATTAGAAAAAAAAGAAATGCGTGCTTGCAATTTTATTTATTATCTTTCTCTGGAAAAAAATAATAAAGGGTCACCGAAGAAGCAGTTGAGAAAACATCGCATAAAAAAAAAACTAACGATTAAAAAAAAAAAGTGAATTTTGGATTTGAGAAGCTTTTTACCCAGTATTCAAATGGTGAAACTGAAACCAGCAGCAAGACAGTTGCATTTTTTTCTTGTGATCTCGTCTGCCATCATAAGAGCCTGCAGACGCAGGGGCGGATTAAGGCCTAGGCAACCTAGGCACGTGCCTAGGGCCCGTAATTTTTGGGGCCTAAAAATTAGGTTTTTAATTTTTTTAATTAATTTTTATTTTTATTTAACAGAAAAACATGATATTCATAATTATTGCAGAAACATCCAAATTATGTCGAATCGTTAATTGATAAATTCGACAAGTTTGGAGGAGCGTTCCCGTGCTTATGCATCCACGCCAGCGAGTTAGTGACATGCACGGCCTGAAATTTGACTTTTAAAGGCTTTCTTGTTGCCACACAATTGTTTAGGTCCATTCCTCGGAGTTCTAATTGTACGGGTGAAAATGGTTTTGCTTGCCGTATTGAAGCTTTTTGTAAGTTGTAGGGTTGTTTTTTCACGATTACATTTCACTAATCGTTTTAATGATCTTCGGTCACGATTGCTGAGGATCGTTTTTCGACCACACATTTACCGCGAGGATGTTTCTTCACCCAGCTCTTTCCACGATTTAATAATACGCTGGACAGTTCGCAATCCGACACCGGTGATTTCAGAAATCTCCTTGCAGGATTTCAGCCCTTGGTGCAGCCCAATGATTTGGCCTTTCTCTAACTCCGGAACGTCTTTTCCGCGACCTTATGTAACTTCTCTAGACATGATTGCTTTCAAATGATTCGTTGCACACGCATTCTTCACTATTTAAACGTAGTCGGGAGCGCTAACATATGCATATTTTCTGAATACGTCATCTTTCTTTCCGCTTTCACAATTTGAATATCTAAAATGACGTCTCGACTTTTTTTTGGCCACTCAGTGTACATGATACCGTAAAAAGTAAGGTGTATGTTTGTTACTTCTATATAAAAGTAAAACTATTTTTTATTACTGGAAGAGACAAGTTACTTATTTCACAAAATGACTCTTTCATTTCAAAATAACTTTTGCGATCTGTGAGTCATATTATGAATGGCCGAACTTTTCTGTGAATGTTTTCAGGAAGAGTGGTGTATTTTGTTTAAGCATTTTTTTCTGTTACTTATTTCACTCATTCATACTCTTTAAAATCGGTAATAGAAGGACATGTTCTTAAAAACGCACTCTTAAAAAACTCACTGTATTATTCTATAAAGAAACCTGAAGCATACATCTAATAGAATCTTTTAAAATGACAGCCAATTTTTCCATAAGCAAGAACCTATATGATCAACAGAATTTATTTAGGGATTTCCTTAGAATTTCTATAGAAATGTTTTTTTGAATGCTTAAAGAAATATTTTAGAACATTTATGCAAATATTTTCAGAATCCATATAGAAATCTCGTAGGAATTTTTAGCAACTCTCTTTAAAATAGTTGAAGAAATCTTGTTAGAATTTTCTATACAAATACTTTTAGAAGCTTCATAGAGATTTCTGCAATACTTATAAAAATCTATGCCCTCAGGGCATGGGCTTCGGCACATGACGGGCGGTGACATTCCCGAGGTACCCGATGTCATCAGCTTGAACCACGGTCTGGGTGGGTGCTTGCGCCTGGTGGTTGCCACTTTGGCTTCCATCTCCTGGACGAAGGTTCCTATATCAAAGGGTCGTCCTGCTTTGGACTCCCTTCGGACCACCATCCCGCCGAGGCTGTCTTTGTAGACTTTCTCAAGGGAGAGGTTCGCTCTCATGGGTGGGAGAGCTGGGCGGCGACCGCCCCGGGATTCCCCCTCCTGTATGGCACCGCTGATGGAGCTGGGTCAGGGGGGCCCGGGGTTGTTCTGGCAGTGTCTTATAAAAATCTATTTAAAATGATCACAGAAACATTTAAACTTATAGAAATCTCTTTATAAAAATCTTCATAGAGATATTTCTAACGGAAAGAATATTTATATAATTTATTTTAGAACTCTTCAGAACGTTTATACCATTTTTTAGAAGACTTATAGGAATCTGTTTAATATTCTTACAGAAATCCTCTTAGAATGTTTCATAGAAATGTTTTGTTACAAGATACAAATCTGAAAATTCCATATGGAAATCTGTCAATCTTATATTATTCCATTGAGTTGTATATAAATCGGTAGATCTGCAAATTTGTATTTAGTGTGTTTAAAGGTTGTTTAAAAAACCTACAGTACTCAGAAACTATATTTATAATTTTCATACGGGTAAGAATAAAACTATATTTTTATAAGAGCTTGCTAAAAGGCAGTGTGAAAACTGAAATTTTAAACACAATTATTTTATTATTCGCTTGCAAAACTATATTTTGTTTTTATTGTAGAAAATTCAGTTTGATTCCTGTATTAAAAAATCCCAGGTTATTCAAATTCAAAATTTTATGTCAGATTATGGCATAATAACATTTGTTGTATTTTTTATTTCACTTATAAATATGAAACTACTCATATATTCCCAGTATATGTTTTATTGTTTTTTTAACGAATTCTCTATAATGACAGCAAAAGACAAGTTTTGCATTTAAAGATCTAACAAAAGTCAATTAATTTGTATACATAATTAGTACACCTCAAAAAGTGTCATTTTTATCACTTTTTAATGATTTAAAAACTTTATTATTAATTTTCATAAAAATCATTATATAGCAGTTCAGTTAATCATGCAATATCAAAAATGTTATTTTCTTAATCAAAACAAGGGTATTTATAGCTTATTATAGGGTATTTATAGACTATCTCAGGTCAAATATTTTTAACACTATTTGAGCAATATATCTCCTTTTTGAAAACAAGCTACAAAAAGAAGAAATTAGAAATTACACAGTCTTTTTGAACAATAAAAGCACTACTTATTTTTTCATTCCTGCAAAAGAATAAACAGTTTACTTTACTATAAAAATCTACTAAGAGAATATTAAAAAATTTGTTGCATTTTTTATGATTTAATAATGTTCTTTCTAAATATTTTAGCATTAAAATCTTGATTGCATCTTTATAATCTAGATAAATGCTAATTGTTTTGCCCTTATTTGCCAAAGATGAAATCTGGAATCTGATAAGGATATTTTTATCATTTTAATAAAGTGAAACACAATTCTGGTCTACGGTTAGACATTTAATATATTGATTTTGGGGGCCCCCTGTTAAGTGGGGGCCCAGGCGCTTGCCCCGTTTCCCCTTTCGGTCCCTGGATGACTGAATATATTTTATGTACACATGACAATAAAAACCTTATGCTTAGGGATAAATAACCTGCGTTGGATGGAAAAACGACGAAAAATAGAAAACGTTTGAAAAATTCGAGAAATCTCGATTTCTTTAGAAAGCACAATACAAATTTCGTTAAAATAACACCCAGGTTTCTTCCTTGTTTTATAAGCAATATTAACCAGTTTTCACCACTCTCCTATTAAGAGAAATAGACTACCCCATTCTACACCCTAGTTTCCCTAGATGACTAAACTGTAAATCAATGTTCAACTCTTTAATTCGTGATGATCCATCAAAAACTGTTTGACCATTGATCAGCGGATCGCAACATATTTTTCTCCACTTATCTAAGGTATCTCAAAATGATCTATCATGTTATCTGATGTTGACTAGGTTATACGCTTCCTTGCACAAACGTTTAGGGTGATAAGTACTTGATAATTAACGCATCAGGGATTTTTATAAAATCATCACATCATTAAAGCCATGTGAGTGGACAAATTATAAGCACAAGTTCGAATCGAAGTCAACGTTCTATAGAACCTTAACTATGCGTTCGATGGTTAGGCATTATGTATAATGTACAGCGTCAAACAGCTGCATTCATTGTTCCATACAAGTTTTACAAAGTGCAAATTCCTCTGAATTTAAAATTTTGTAATATTGAAATATAATCGAGTCCCGATAATCCGAGTTGACCGGAACCGGCACAAACTCGGATTACTGAAAGCTTGGATTATGCGGACTACATAATATAAGAAACATTGTCGTATTTTATTTTTTGACAAAAATATATGGCATTTTACTGCAACATCAGGTCAGATATTGTCATATCCTTTGATGAAAAAAAGCACATAAAGAAAGCTTCACTTGTTTTTTGCAATCACTTTTGCGCATTGTTGTTCTGCTTTTTAAACATTCACCGGGTGTTAAAAATCCAGCCCTCTACTTTTCAATTTTTGCACGTTTTCTTCTCTAGCCACTTCTTCTACACCTAGTTCATTAAAAATTTTTTTAATAATTTCTTCTGCATCTAACCTTTTTAAAGTTCGTCTTTTAACATCCAAAAAAAAAACACGTATTTCCTTTTACCACTCCTTCTCCGCATAAACCTATTGTCTTACTTCAGAGCTCTCGAACAAGAATGACACAATTGCCGGACACTGTCACATCCCTAAAGAGAACACAATAATCTCACTTTCCCGCTTTCGGGTGTGACACCTTTCAGAAGCAAAATGGACTAGCGCCCGAATCAGAATGGCAACTAGAGAAGAAAAGCGAAAATTCCAAGAAAAATTGACCACCAGCTCAACATGCCGGTTACAAATGTTAAGCACATACTAGAGGAAAAAAATAATACACAGACTATTTAGCTACCTCGGATTCAGCGGAGCTCGGATTAACAGGATTTGGATTAGCGGGACTCTACTGCATTATAAAATTTAGGATCTTCGATTTAAGGTAAATTTTAATCTTATGAAATTCATTTTATGGTCTATAAAATTTAGTCTGGTACAATATCGAAGTATTCTAATTATAGAAATCGTGACCAACCTATCTTGTGCTTGTTTTCTACTTCAGGCCCTTATTTGACAGGTTTAATACCATCTGATATCTAAGAACTGAGAGATCTGAATCGATAAATTTCCACATTTCGGGGACGTTCGAATGGTACAATTATAAAGTTTTGTACAATTACACGAAATCAAATCTACGTGATACTCCATTGCATGCATATTGGTCCTTTTACCGTATTTTTTGAAAAGATGGCTTTCACAGCTCTGTCAAAATGTTTCGATATAAGTAGTGTCTCCAGGTTGTAATTCTGTGGAATAAAACTGTTCCGGAATGGCTAAATTGAAATGTTTTTTATAGGCGTTGTATAAATGCAAGATGGTGCTCCTCCACACGTTTTCGATACATGAATGGCGATGCACTGTTCGATACATATTATGACGATGACGTGTTCGATACGTGTGACAACAGCAGTTTGAGGACAGATATAAAGTAAACGGAGCATTTTGTACTGGAAAAATTACGATATGAGTATGAGTGTATATTCGTATGAATACAATATTATGAATTCGTATGAATACATACACTCATATTGTATTAGTGTAACTAATATTGCATGAGTGTATGAATTCGTATGAGAGTACAATATGAGGAATGAGGGCATTATATGAGCTCGTATGTGAATATAATAACCTTACCTCATTCTTTTGTACTTTTTTTTAAAATCTCCAACATACACACTGAATTTGTATACATGTCGTCAAAATGAAGCACGGATTTCAACTTGAAGCTGGGCTCTGACTGGAATCCTGCCGCGAAGCATTTTCCTACGCGTTGAAAGGCATCCTAAATAGCAATGCAACTTAAATGTCTAACAGTTTAAGAACAACCCCTTATATGCATTTGATGTGCAGTTCGGATGCGCTGAAGATCGCACTATTAATTCATTGGACACCAAATTTTAATCATTTGCATATTTGGTCCAAACAATTATGCATACGAAATTTCAACTGCCCCGATGAGTTAAATATACATAGCCAAGTAGTATTTCTGCAAATATCGTTACGAAATACAGTATTACATACACAATGGACGAAGAATACATATTTGACATCCAAGTCTAAAAAACCAACGTAACGAAGCACAAATGTGAGTAAAAAAGGCGCAGACAGCTCTTTTCATACCACTTGGGGAATCGTGATCAGTGCAAAGAGCCAAAGACGACAAGAATCGGAACTGGTTGGAATTATCAAATTGGTTTTTCAGATTTGGATTTACTAGCACAAAGGATCAACTTAGCTTTTTACATATATTTGAAATTTACAATAGGCGCCAGTGATGGACGAAGGTTTTTACAACTACAGTCTTCACGGAGCAAACTTTGGAGCTAAAGGCATGGAAACTGAATTATTCCAGGTTCAATAACATGCTTTAGTCGGGGTTCGAACCCAGACCCAACAGCACTCTAGGAGACTTGACAACTATGATGACTGGCAGATGTTTAAAGATTTACAGTTTCACACAAAGCAATCAGTCTCCTAGGTTTGATTTTATGCTATGAGCATTTAGTGTATCTAAATGTCCCGAAATGTATAACCACTATTGTTCTGCATACCAGTGGATATTATCTTCAACAGTATCCGCACATTTCAATATAAAATCCGATTCGAAAACAATTCTCCACATCTGGCTTTTCAATCGGATTCCCTCCAACATGGCGTGCTCGTGATTTTTTTTCGGAAAAAATACCAAATCTTTACTTTTTCCGGTGTTTTTTTGCTTCCCTTTTTTTCTCCGTCTTTTCGTGCGGGCCGAAAATAAAAAGCGCCGATAATCCGCGGAAAGAAAAGTGAATGATTTCCAGCGGCGCGGATGATTCCCGGGTTATAAATCGCGTTTGAAACGGCGGCAGATTTAGGCACATTCCGTCCATAAATCATACGCCGGCAAAAGAACAAAATTGCGCCTCCAAATGAAACGAGAAATAAATGTGGGCCTTTTTGCCTTTTTTTATCTAAGTGTTTCAGATGATGATTCTGAATGGATAAAATGGGCTAATGCTTGCCAGAATGTTCGGTTGTTTTCCATCTGTGTTTACCTAGGCGTAATATAAGCATATGCATGTGCACAACGTTTTGATTTTTATTTAGATAATGTATTTTTGGAAAGGACATTAAAAACAATATTTGGTATTGCTCATAATGTCTAACTCGTAGTATATTTTTGCAGTCACAATGTGCAATAACGAGTTTGACAAGTAGCCTATTAGCGTGTCCATAATGCGCAATAACATGTCAAATCCATGTCATGGGCATATTAGGGGAACCTAGGGAGGTTTGACCACCCAACTGTTTTCATATTTAAACATTTATTCAACTGATGAGCGGCAGATGGCAGAACAATATCAAGTAGAATAATATATTAATTCTGTTTGTTAGTCATTTGAAAATAGAATCTAGAGGTAATTACAAGTGATAGTGTTTTCAGCTCAAAAAGTTTTTTTTGATGTTTCAAGTTCATCTCACCTGTGCCATTTGTCAGCAACATATATAGAATTACGTTTTATTGTTTGTATACTTAAATTAGCATGCTAAAAGACAATCAAGTTGCTTTTCACTTAAACTTGTGATT
>Ga0115856_100212_pt1 | contig 20362 bp, 30 predicted proteins | sample InSIn4gowninarea_FD_83870 | JGI IMG/M metagenome (GOLD analysis project Ga0115856, IMG submission 83870)
GCGCTGCTCCAGCCTTGCAGGTAGCAGATAAGTTAAAAGCACATTTCAGATCTCGAGGCCCGACGAAAAAACGTTTTGAGTACAGTCCTTTCGTCCACCGCGGTTGTGGTTGCGTCACCACCCTGGCTGAGCCAGAAGTCGCAAACTGCAGGTCGCACGTGACATGTCTTGATGAAGGAGCACTGAAGTGTCTAAGCTTACGATGCAATGCCTTGCGCGAGGACGGACAATAACGTTCATTCAGCTGTGTCTATCGAGTGGATCTTGGTATCATAAAACATGTCCAAACGCCCACAGCTGCCCTCACTTCCAACGCCAATGAAACGCCACCAACGCTGATATCCAGAAGCAGCCAGCCCACCATCTAACAGCGCGCCGAAGAAAAAGGTCCCTATGTTTTGACACTCTGAATGTCATACCGCTCAACTGATCCTAGCGACCAGATGCCAAACCTTGTAGCAAACATTGATGACAAGCAAGACTGCGGCCACCGGCACAAACATCTGCAGAAACTCGAGCGGATGTACGGGTTTCACTTCTGTTTCGATATAGCCAGCACCAACCTTGGCCTGGCCGGACGTTGATCCATTCTGAAGAACGTCTCGGCCCTCGTCGGCGGGAAAGCGACCATGCTGTAAGAAGTATTCAATGAGCTCGTCTTTCTCGACCCAGCGTTGATGTACCCATTCTTCGAACGCTTTCGGATCGTCCAAGGGCATTGAAGCTATGGCAAATCGCCGCCAGTGCATGTTGACGGACTTGGGCGGCCGGCCTTGGAAGTAGGTCGAGCGGAGGGTGAAGATGTCCTGACCGAACAACCCACGTCTGTTCCTGTGTAAGCGCCTGTTTGCATCAAGGAGATCAGGGATTGGGTACATACGGAACCCCTTCGTAAGAAAGAGTACAGTCATAGACCCAGTCCACTGTGCGGCGCATTTCCTGGAGACAGAACAGCAGGCCAGTGCTTCTGGGAAGCAGCACATGGCGTAGATCAGGAATGTTGTTCTTATCTGCCCACTTCTTGCTCGATGCTCGACCATTCTTGGATAGGTTCGTTCCTTCAGGGAAGATCAAAAGCCACATCGGATCCAGTGGCTGCGAACCGGATAGTGGTCCGTGGTGACTGGTGTTGAGCTTCCGCAAGCGGTGCTGGAAGCGCGGCTTGTCTTTGGCCCAATTCCGCGACAGAAAAACGAAGCTAAAGAACTGCATGCCCCAGCCGAGGATTGGTATCCATTTGAGCGACTCTTTGAGGATTATGTAAACGTGGCCATGCATTCGATCGGTGTATGCGATCCACCACAGGTAGAGCCAGTCAGTGTATATCTGTCTGGCGTCAGCCTACATACGTGGTTAGAAGTATGGTCAATATACCTGATGGTTCGCGATCAAAATCAGCCGCTCTGGAAAGTCGCATTCTAGCCTCCCGTCCGCCGTTTGGCGTAGCTGCCCTCGAACGGTCTCGTCTCCGCTGATCCGTACGAGGGTCGGACTCCACCACTGCGTCATCGTTGTAATGAGAAGGCCAAAATGTTGTTTTGTAAAGGCCATCCAAGCATAGTACCAATCTTTTTGAAAGAGGTACAGGGGCGTACCGAGGAGCTGACCTAGAAACATACTGTATGTAATTGCATCAGCGAAGCCGGTTCTTAGAATGTTCGGATGTCTCACAGCACAAACCATATACAACTGACTAAGAAGTATAGGCCAAACAGAACCATGCGCACAGCTTGTTTAGGAAACCCATGTTTTATTCGGCCACCTGGATGCTTCGCGTCCGTCATCTTCTCTGCATGTGCTGGTTCTCCGTTCGCAAGTGTTTCGCCCGTGAGACCTTCTCTTGCTAGATGCCCGCTGGCATGGTCTTGGCCCGTAGGCTTTCCGTTCGCGAGCTGTCCATTCATAGGCGTTCCATTCGCCAGGTGTCCATTTGCAGGTTTCTGTTGCGCCACTATCCGAGCTTGCCGTTGTCTCAAGGTTTCCTGGGCCATTTGCCTGTGGAATAGTACACAACGGACGGGGAACGCTGTAACGAGGATGCAGCAGAAGATAGTCTGCGCGGCCGGAGGGATGTCAGCCCGTATACGAGGTCACGGAGACCGGCGCTGTGGTGATAAGGGCTTTAGATAGGTCGTGGAAGCAGACGGCTCTAGTATAGGAGGTGCAGAACATCTATCCGCACGCTCCGGAACCATGCTGTATCTTTCACTCGAAGCCGAGCCGGGTGCCCTCCGAAACGGAAGTGGTAAACGATAAGGCAGTGAGCAAAGATACACGAATGCGGGGTCACGTGGGGCTGAACGCCTCCGGAAATGTCATGAGCGCTTGATGGAGCTTTGACCACTGCGATTCAAAGAAGTTCGAATTGATGCTTGCGGGCGGGAGTTACAGCGCCATGATCATGGCGCGATGATAGTAACCAGACCTCTTGCAAGAGCTATACCAGCTTGGAAAAGACACTTTACCTCCAGTGCCGTCAGAAGGGAGATCCGCGACATCGCGGAGCTTCCAGATCGAACATGTCCAAACTACCAGGGTAAGCCAGTATCAAGAAATACATCTCGGAACACCAGCACTGGTGTTGCATTACATGCTGATACTCTATACAGAGACCCGTAATAATGATCTCGTCTGCCTGCAGTGGCCCTCACCGCCGCGCAACATACTCCTGACGAAGAAGAACGACACCCCCAAGATCACCGAGTCCCTAATTGAGTACGCTCAGCACATCCGATCGTCCTACCCAGGAGTCCATTTGCTGTTCGAGCGACATGTAGCCGAAGAGGTCCATGGGAGGCTCGCATGCCCCGTCTATACTACCCCAGCGGGAGTTCCAGCCGCAGCCCTTCAGCACAAGACCGACATGATCTGCACCCTCGGCGGGGACGGTACAATCCTTCATGCCTCGTCTCTGTTCGCAAACACCCAGCGCGTGCCTCCGATCCTCTCATTCAGCATGGGAACACTGGGTTTCTTAGGTGAATGGAAGTTTAAGGAGTACAAGCGGGCGTTTCGGGAGGTCTACATGTCGGGGGCCAGCGCAGGATACGGCAGTAACCTGTTCACGAAGCCAGAGGGACAACATCAACAGGATGACTCCCACTCGCCAATACCGTCATCCTACAACGCTGCCCATGCCGCCGCCGTGCAGCCGACAGGCTGGTCCTCCATCCGCGGCAAATCCATGGGCTCCAACCGCGGCGCACGTGTCCTCCTCCGTAACAGATTGCGAGTCGGTGTTTTCGACGCGGACGGCAACCGCATCGGCGGTAACAGCCAAGACCCTTCAGGCTCAGATAGCGATGTCTATGCCATGAATGAGGTAATTGTGCACCGCGGCGGTGATCCTCATCTCGCAATCGTCGAAGTCTTCGTCGGCGGCCGATTTCTCACCGAAGCAGTTGCCGATGGCATGATCATCTCCACACCTACGGGTAGCACTGCATACAGTCTCAGCAGTGGCGGCAGCATTGTGCATCCGCTTGTGAAATCGCTACTGCTGACGCCAGTTTGCCCAAGGAGTCTGAGTTTCCGGCCGTTGGTTTTGCCAGCGAACACTCCGATCACGCTGAGGCTAAGTGAGAAGAACAGGGGCAGAGAGGTTGAAGTCAGTATTGATGGCGTTCGGAGATCTAAGGGGGTGGGCGTAGGCATGGAGGTCAGAGTCTTTGGCGAAAGGATGAAAGACAAGCATGGAAACTGGTGTGGTGGAGTACCGTCGGTCGTCAGAGGTGCTTGCGGTGCTGAAGCAACTGGCGAGGACCATTGGGTGGGCGGATTGAATGGACTATTGAAGTTTAACTATCCATTCGGAGAAGAGGTCTCCTAGGTTCAGGAACTGAGCGTTGCAATACTGACACGCACCGAGGTAACCAGTGACCAGGAAGCCGCGGCCTTTGGCATCGCACTGGATCCATTTGGGGTTTTTTGTATCCCCCACGTGTAGGGTAGGGCTTCATATTTGACGAGTGGATAATCCAGCCGGATATGCATAATCGTACAGTAGATGTCTGCACCATGTTTACCGGGGAGCATTTGTATCATCCGTACCTCATCCGGGTGGACGAAAGGACTGTACTCAAAACGTTTTTTCGTCGGGCCTCGAGATCTGAAATGTGCTTTTAACTTATCTGCTACCTGCAAGGCTGGAGCAGCGCTCGCCATCCACTTTGTCAAAGTTTCGTAAGACGTTTGGAACCTACAGGACCAATTTGACAGCAGAGGTCGCTTCGTAGAGGATAGGCCAATACTTAGATATGAAGGAAGGACAACCTCTGAGCACGAAAGATTCTCTCGTGGTGTAGGCTTCAGCCGCACGGAGAACCGCGACCCGGCATGCTTCTTGGCTCTCCTTCTCAGCGGGATAAAATCTACTTACTACGCTAGGTACTACATTATCTTTTACCACTAACAACAATCGAGGTTCAACGGACCGGAGAGAGCGTCTTTGATCTACAAACTAAACTCGCAGAAGCCGTCGCTATATCAGCATATCTTCACACACTTGCTTGAAGACCGACAACAATTTTACCACACATCGATGTGCAATGGGCTCTCCCTCAAAACCTTCGCCTGACGCCGACACGGCCTCAATCGGCTTGACCTAAGATGTCAAACCACTAGGCGGCCGCGGTGACATACTGTAATGCCATTTTGGATCATGTTGCCTATCCTTCAACTCAACTGCATCGAGTGGATGTACCTGCACTGCATTGGGACCGATCGAATCTGAGCAGCTCAGCTGAAGTATCGTCAAGCTAGCAACGGAATGCGGGGAACGGCTCAGCTGTAGCAAAGCCTGATGCATCTCGGCTTGCTGATTCGACTTGCTCAGGAGGCGTCGAGAGCTGAAGACGCCACAACATGAATGCTGACGGCCTTGAAGACTGAAAACGGATTTACCAACGACTGTCTGCCTGACACGTGATGTCAAGTCTTATGTAGCGATCCCACTCTTCAACGATTCCAGTTGCCATAGACGTAAGCTGTCAGCCCGTCAGCTTCTTTGTTCACCTATAGTAGCCGGTTGATCAACCGCATCTCCACACGCCTGTAAGATAACCGATGTCATCCCTTTTCCCAGCTGAAGTGCCACATGCGGGTGGTTAGAATATTCATGAGCATTCCCCATCTCAAGGTCGATCTGTCAAAGCCTCCCAAAGTCTCAAAATTCAATACTGTTCCGGCGCCTCCTTATGTACCAGAACTCGTCTACCATGCTTCTGGCAGCTTTTCTCTGTACATTACTCGCTATTGTTCAGCCCATCTCATGCTGGGGAGAAGTGGGCCATCGTACAGTTGGTTACCTCGCCCGAAAATACCTTACAGAAGATGCTACTCATTTCGTAGACACCTTGCTTGCGAATGATCGAGGCTTGGACATTTCCGACGCTACTTTATGGGCCGATGGTCGTGTCAAGACTGAACGCCCGTTCACAAAACAGTGGCACTGGATCGGTTAGTCCAGCCATAGTACATTCTCGGTAGCAACAGCATAACCCAAGATACACTGTAGACGCACAGGACAATCCTCCCCATTCTTGTGGCGTCAACTACACACGTGACTGTACAGATCACGGAGTCCCTGGCTGTATAGTGTCTGCTATCTCGAATCTGGTCGGTGCCTCTACCTGCACAGACCATTATCCTGAGTGCACCAGGCCGGGATTCATCAGTGCTGATACGGGTACAATATAGACGAGTGTCATCACCAACTCCTCAAGCGAGTTCAACACCAGGAAGGAAGCCCTGATGTTCCTGCTCCACTTCATCGGCGACATTCACCAACCGCTGCACACCGAGAACGCCTCGCGAGGCGGCAACGACATCGATGTCTGCTTCAATAACAGAAGCAGGAACCTCCATACTGTTTGGGACACCGACATCGTACTGAAGTACCGCGGTCTTCCCCGCAACCCAAGCAACGAGGATGAGAAAGCGGCAGCGAGAGAATGGGCAGACGAACTGCACAGCAACATTCAAGCCAGGGGTATCGCGGTGGAACAGGAGTGTAACGACATCAGCGACCCGCAGACTTGTGCGCTGGGGTGGGCGATGGAGGCGAACAAATGGATTTGTAGGCATGTGTTGAAGAATGGGGTGCCGTGGCTTGAGGACCAGAGGAACGATCTTGCGCGTGGTTACTATGATGGCGCGGTTCCCATCGTGGATGAGCTTGTTGGGAAAGCGGGAGTGAGGCTTGCAGCGTGGCTGAATGCTATTGCTGCTGCGCAGCCGTCCCGCGGGAACTTTCTGGTGCAGAAGGCTGACGGGAACGAAGAGCCTGTTGAGAGCGGGGAGCTATGAGTGAGGATGGACTCGATCTTTCCTTGAGAATATCACGTAAGTAAGGTAAATTGACTCAGTACTTCAAGTTGCGACATCAAATCAAGTATGGAAAACGGCCATGGTAATATGTTCAGCTTTGTCTTCCCCCCGAATATACAGCCTTCCCACTCCACATATACACACAAGTATTGGTCCTCTTATCCCTGGATCAAAGTGACTGGCCCTTTGTAGACTCTACGTCCTTCGATGTAGTAAAACACCAACGAAACAACGAAGACGCCCGCAAAGAGAACAGGCGCCCAGTTGAAACTCTGAGGGGTGACCTCACGCGCAACTGGCCATGCAATCCAGAACAACAAGTAAACAGTGTAGACGAAGGCAACGGCATTGATGTATTTGCCAGCGGCACCGAGACTCCACTGAGCGGGCGGAAGATTGTTTCCGCCCCGGGTTCGCTGGTACAGTACGCAGCCGATGGAGGTGCTGTATGTTGACATGAGCGCAATGAGCTGTAAAGATATGATAGCGTTAAAGGCGACCGTTGAACCGATGTTGATGAGTGAGAGAAGCATGGTAGTGGCACAGGTAAGTATGACTGAATTTCGAGGAATCTGAGACCCTGGGTGGACCTGGGCACAAGTCACTTTTCAGTAATGAGCAGCTGAGAGCGGATGGAAGTCTATCGTACCTTGGACAACCACCTACTAAATGGAAGCCCGTCATCGCGAGCGAAGGCAAACGTCTGCCGAGAAGCCGAAGCATTGCAACCAGTGCATCCCGCGGTTGCAATGATGAGTATTATCGTCACAAGGGGAATCGTTCCGTTGTAGGTGGCTTGTTGAAAGACATAGAGAAACGGGAAACCAGTCGGACTGCTCAAAGCATCCTCGATGCTTGGAATGCTGTACAAGTAGGCAAAAACAACTACAAGGCCCACGCATGCATTTGCAGTATAACTCCACATCATAGCTCGCGGGACAGACAACGATGCTCTCTTAACCTCTTCGGACATGTGAGCGGCCGCATCAAAAGCTGTTCCACTGTTTAATAGGATTTCCAGGCGAGTACCGGATAGGCTTACAGATAAGACAATATACACTACTAATCTGGCCCACCATAACACTCAAACCGAGTGGTGTCCAGCCTCCCGTACTTGAGAACTGGGTGAAGACCACAGCCGCGTCTGGGTGTGGTGCCAAAGCAATGAGCACCCCGACGATCGGTATCCAACCCAGGCCGAAAAGGACCGCCATGAACTTTTGTATCTGCGGGAGCTGTCCCGCAAACGTGATGTTGATTATGCCAACAAGCACCGTCACGGCGATCACGAAGAGCGTCCCTTGCCAGCCCGCGGGCGTGAAACTTGGCCTGTATGCCACTATTACGCCCTGGATGAGAGTTCCAACGACGAATGTCGCTCCGGCGGCGGTCGCTTGCCAGGACAAGGTCGACATCCATCCAGCCATGTAGCTCAAGAACCGCTGATACTGAGGCGGGGAGAACTCGGAAACCCAGTGATATTGTCCTCCGCTCGTGGGAGCCATGGATGCCATCTCTGCCAGCGACGCAACCACCAAGGACATCCCAAGGGCCGTCCATACGTAGGACCAGAATATGCCTGCATGTCCACCATTCAAGAGCCCTTGGGTGTTCGCGACCAAGAATACTTGCCAAGTCGCCTGTACGATGCAGGTGAAGGCTATCATGGAGGATTGGCGGAAGATTCTCTTGAGATCTGATTTCTTGCCCATTCGAAGCATATCCTCTTGGTCGGGATCATGACTGGTGACTTGGACATCGAAATCTCCGCTTTGCTTGATGGAATCATGGTGATGATGCTTCAGCTCTAGATTGTTATTGTTCATGCTGCGCCTGAAGGTATGAGGGGAAGACATGACTGCCGAAGTGCGTGGAAGAGCATGTAGAGTGTTGGAAAGGCCACGCTCCTTTTGAGGAGCAGATGGAGATACACTTGAACTAAGAACGTGGTTTCTGGCTTAGAATACAGCTAACTAGGTACCCAGCTAGCGTGTAGCAAGGTCATTTTACAAGCGTGCTCGCAGCTTTCCCTACTCCAATCCTTTTGCCATGGCGGCTTGGCCACTTAGACTTACTGCTTCTGAGTGATCCTACCTAGTCAAAGTAGCTCTACTACTCGCCGGACATCCAATTGACAGCGGGAGGAGGGCCGCCAGCACTCCCATGCAAGGACCCTCGGCCGGGGATGCGGGCCAAATTGAAACGACACGGGAATTGGTGCCCGCAACGGCAACTGGCCCGTGTGGGCTTTATGGAGGGAAGATGGGCCAAATTAACTCTTACTTTTAACAGTTAAAGCTCTCGTTCCTTCCACCTGCAGCCTCCCGGTGATCGACAGGGCAGTCTATCCACAGCCTCAGAATTCGAGCTCCATATGCCATGTAGGCGCAGACCATGCGCCAAAGCCTCGAACCAACGAACTCGCCATGGGACGGTTGAGTGAGAATTAGCGGCGTTGTCTCAGTAAAAGGGATTGACGTATTCCCACAAGCCGAACCACGGACTTTCCATACGGAAACGCAATCTGAGCAGGATCTTGAGCCAGAAAAATAGTCCATTGCTCTTGCCTCGAAATCTGTAATACAGCATGCCGAAACTCGTTCCTAAACCCCTTTCTCGCCGAGGAATGCAAAGATGGTAAAGTTACAACGAACACCCAACTACCAAAACGCCCGAGTGATGGACCTGACCCTGATGATAGGCTTCCTTTTTCCCTCAAAGAAGAAGACAAGAGAAGGTCGAGACCCGCATCACCCACGCAGCAGCCCTCTTAAAGCTCTTTACCTTTCGCACTGTATATTCCCCATGCTCCTCCAATCCCATTTCACTCTCAAAACCGCTCACCACCTCACTTCCCATAACTGAAATTTCCAAACATCCCTCCCGGCGTCAAACTCCCCATACCATGCCCCCCCTGACTCCCCGGCTGCGGCGTCCCCGCCAACCCCGCCGTCCCCGTCGTCGGCGTACTCGGGCCGCCCTCCCTCCCATGAAACTGGAACGCGGCTCCCAACGCCCCACCACCGCCACCGGTCCCATTAACCGCCTGTCCCCCACCAGCAGCATGGCCCTGGTTCGCCGCCAAGATCGCCGCCTGCGTCGCCGCGCTCGCCGGAGCCCCGACGCCCGTAAGGCCCCACATCTGCCCGTTCAGGTCCTCCGGGACGTTTCCATCGAAGAACTTGGCGCGCATGAGCCAGAAGACCGTTCCCGTGAGCCAGGCGTCGGAGCCGGCTTGGTGCTGGGTCCCTACACGCGCGCAGCCGAGGTGGTCGGCGAGGTCCTGCAGCGCGGATTTGGTGCCGAGTTCGTTCAGGACCGCTTTCGCGGCGTCCGAGGTTAGTGCGTTGCGCTGGTGCAGCTTCTGCGCGTGCCGGAGGAGGTATTTGACGTCGAGGAGCTGCGGGAAAAATGTGCTGACCAGGGCGCGGTAGTCGTCTTCGTCGTTGGGGAGGGGCTGGCACCACATTAGTTTTACGAGGTAGGCGAAGTCGTAGCCGGAGTGGAAGGATATCCAGTGCACGTCGTCGCTGAGCACGAGGCCGGAGGTTAGGAGTAGGGAGCCGAATTCGAGCGGGTCGATGCCGGATTCGGCGTGTTTCGTGAAGTCGGAGCCGGATTTTTGGAGTAGTTGGATGGATTCTTCGTTGTACATGTCTGATTCCAGCGAGAATTGGAAGTTGAAGGTCCAGGTCGTGGGGCATGCTATTAGATTATTGGTGTAGGCGCCTGAGGCTTGGAGGGTTGAGGGGTCGGCGCGCACCGGGGGTGTCTGGCCGGTGGCTGAGAAGAGGGTTATGCCGAGTTGAATGATCTTGAGCAGGTCGACGTTGCAGCGGACGGTCTGGTAGTGATAGGACGCTTTTGAGTTGAACTCGCCCATGGGGCGGGCGACTACGCCGGGGAACTCGGTATCCTTGGATTCTTGTTAGTCCTGTTGTCCTAAATCCGCCTATGCCTAGACATTTCTCGACTACATACCATGCTGATGTACGGGTACTTCTCCACCAAGCTCCGCAGCATCTGCATCTCCTGCGCAAGATTGTTCCTCCACACTTCTCGTATCCTGGTGCCCATGCCCTTTGCGCCTGCTGCTGGGGTCGGTCCATCATGTGCTTGTTGTTGTATCGCCGGCGCATGGGCAAATCGCATCTGAGCCTCTTGGCTTGCTAGCCCCGTACCTCCTCCGCCTGTCAATCCTCCGCCTCCGCCAAAGTGACCTTGCAACCCTCCACTGCCTGCTCCTGGACCGAACACATTGGCGCCCGCAAAGCCTGGGTGGCCGCCGAGATTCTGGGCACGTAGACTGGGATTCGCTTGCGGGATGTGAGTGGGCTGCTGTATCGCATGCGGATTGTAGTGTGCGAAGGGGTTCGAGGGATTGCTCTGATGATATCGGCCTGCTGTGGGTGGCATATCTGCTTCGGGTCGTCAAGGGGAGTACTTGTAGACGGATGGATGTATGTCGGCGGGTCTGCGCATGGAGCTTGCGGTTGTCGTCGGCGGAGCTCTGTGTAAGAATTGGGCTGCAGTGAATCTTCGCCTCTGTGTTCTCATATGGATATGTTATTCGGGCAGTGGGACGTGAGTGTTTGTGGTTCAGTCGTGTTTTATGCGGTTCAGATGTCGCGACGTCCTGGTTCACCGAGTGCTTTCCGCCAAGCCGCCTCGAGCTTCACTCCCACGTCCAGCATCGTCAACTCTGCCTCCACACTCTCGTGCCCCACACATTGCGGAATCAAGAACACTGTAGGCGAAAGCTCCCCCCAAACACAACATCTACTGCTACAACAGCCACTGACCCCTCACTCGCGCAGCAAACCCGCAATGGCACCCCGCGGCAACCTCACCGGCTTCGACCCGCAAAAGCTCGCCGCGTCCTCAGGCGCACCACCTCGAGATCCATGGGCTCGATAGTACGTTCCTTATCCATCCACAGCCACTCTTGATGCCATTCACACCTTCCGAGCTCCCGTCCTAAGCTCCAAGGTAAACGGAACTCGCGTTACTGACCAGGCCTGTCCCCGCAGTGAAGCATGGCGCTACACCGGCCCATTCAGCCGCTGGAACCGCTTCAAGGGCGCCTTCCCTGGCCTCGGCATCGCGACAGTCGCATTCGCGGGGTATCTCGTATATGAGAGGATCTTCTTGAAAGACGAGCATGGGCATGGGGACGGTGGGGATCATCACGGTATCGCTACGTGAGAGGAGCTGGGCCTGAGGAAGTGTGAGGGGGGAGAGTGCGAGTGGTGTCTATGTTCTGGAGTCTCGGTTAGGGATGGGCAGTGCTTCGTCTTGAGGATGGTTTGAGCTGCTTGTACATATAGAAGAGCTCATGATCACAAGATAAGTGCCATTGGATGTGCCAGTGCATGGCTGGCGAGACTGCGCGTTGGTGTATCTGGTTCAACCCATGCCCCAGAATGGAACGATTGGTGAAGCTCCGCGTCTGGTGTAGTGCTGAAGGAGACGAGCTTAGAAGATTGGATCCTGAGTAGAAGGGTTGTTGCGAGGCTTGATTAAGGATGCAGAAGATATACGTGTTTCTACCAGAGCCGCCTGCACCTTTCAACCGGGGTATCTCAGCTCTAATCTGCCTCAAGCGCCAAACCTGTATCCCAGACCCTCGGCAAGTAGAACTTTGTGTTCTCATACACCAAAAACGTAACACACGTCGATGGCAACACCCTGACAATGTTGGGTCCCAGCCTGTCAATGCGTCAGCACACAATCCTAAGCACTCCATTCCCTCCTGGCCACCGAAGTCTGTTAGGAAAGACCTACCCCTTGTAAAACCCACTCAACCCCTCTTTCCTCCAAACCTGCACGACCACATCCCTCGCGCTCTTATACGCCTTCTCCGCATTATACGTCTGCAGCCTCGCGCGCACGACCTGATACGGATAGGTGACGCTCCCCGCAAAGACCTTACTCCCCGCACTCAGCACCAAGTAATCCCAATTGCTCAGCTCGGCCACCTGTCCCGCGCCCGCGCCCGCGCCTGCACCCGCCAGCTGCCTCGCCCGCCGTCGCTTCAGCTGCTCGTACGCCATGAACTGCACGGCCCCGTGGCTGACACCGAATAGGCTGGGTATCAGGCCGCGGTAGAAGCCCGCTAGCCCTTCGGAGGAGATGATGGAGCGCACGCCATGCGAGATGCTGCGGTAGGCGCCAGGCGCGGAGCGTGAGGAGGACAGCATCCGTGTTTTAATCACCCAGATCGGGTTCGTGAGGATTGCGGTCAGGATGCCGGAGAGGCCCGAGGCGAGGAAATAGTCCAGCGAGGTGAGGTGCGCGTTGTAGCCGCGCCAGGACTGGAAGATGTCTTTGAGATTGCGGTACCTGGGCTTGGGGTTAGAGGAATGTATTTTGAGGTGTGGTGGGCAAAAATAGTAGGGTTGAGAGTATTATGCTGGGCTTACCAGAGGAAGTACAACCCCCAGCTCACGGAGTTGCCGACCATGTTGGGCATTAGACCGCGGTAGAGAGCGGCGTAGCTGCCTTCGTCGCGCACAATATTGCGCATGAGGTGGAGGGAGTTCCCCCATTGTGGGCGGTGGGTATGGTCCACTGAGGCTCTCGGTCAACGCATGTTATTCACAGGCACATGTGCACGTACACTGGAGACGCGTCTTCAACACATCGAAAGGGTGCACAGCCAAGGTCGCGATGACCCCGGCGGAGAAGCCTGCTACGGCTTCGACGAAGGAGGGGGAGAGCCCATTGCTTTGCGTCTTAGTTTCGATGGGCGGGTACACCCTCGTCATGATAAAGAAGGGAAATTCAACGGAGGGTCTGCATGCTGGACCGGGAACCACACGGCCTACAGCAGCGATCTGGGGTATGTGGGTTTAGGGTGGTGGACGGCGACTTGCTCTGTATGCAGTTGACCATGTCGTTCGAGTTTGGAGGGGAATGCCATTGCGTAGGGCCTCGGCTTGTAGAGATGCGTGTCACGTGCCGATAGCTACTCGTCCTCAAACTCCAAGGGCGATTCGAAAAGTGCGTTGCCGCATTGAGAGGTATCCATAGCTCTAGCAGTGGATAACCCTCGAGCGCAGTCCCCAGACCAAAGACACCTTAGGTGACCGATGCATTGAGGAGCTGAACTGCTGAGCATGTTCATATCTCTATTGTACTAAATCAGTCTAGCTGTTCCACGACGGACAAGATCATGAGTCCAGTTTCATCATGAATCTGGTAATAACTACAGCGAGGATGCGGCAGCGAACTTTTCGGTTCGCCGTTGCTCCGTAGCAGCATGGTCTTGGGACATCAATCATTCTGTTCAGAAACACCGATGAAAATCGACTATCGATAATTGTAGCCATCATTGAACCACAATCGCAATCCTTCATCAGCCACAAGTAGTAGCAGCAGGTGCACTGAAAAGATTAAAGCAAATTAGATTGCAGCACGCCCCAAGGTCAGCGAGGTCAAAAGCCGCTCCCGACGGAGCGCAGGCTCGCGCCGCCGTCGTCGTTACCATTGTCGTCGTTTGAGTTGTCGTAGCTGAATCAGTTCGAAGCTTGAGATCGCGATCAGCCATGGAAGTGGACAGAGACTGCAACGAAGAGAGGATTTATATATCGGAGTCGGAGCAGTAGTTGTAACAGTCGTAAACTTTCGGCTTGAGGTTTAGGCATGAATATGCTGACAAGACCGCAGGCGTGGCGTAGGCTGCAAGCCAAACTGGGAGCTTCGCACCGCGTTCGTCTAGGCGGCGATCAAGGACTCGCTTTGTTGCTCCTGCGACTTGATTCTCGGTGGTGGCTACTGTCTCTGTGGGCACGACAGTACTTGTGGCAGTGGCTATACTGAGAATGGTCAGGTAACCTCATCATGGCCTTGTATTTATGAATATACTGACGTCTCGGAGGGGAGTGGCGTTGTAGTTGAGGTGGATGTACCGATGCGTATGAATGAGCTACAGAAACTTGTTGCCGGCCCCGAGAAGGCTTTCATGACGGCGAGAGCGCTAACTATCCGGCAGGGCGTCCTTTCTTCAAGGTCTCGGTCCATCAGATCCATGGAGTCCTCGTACGACATACTTATTCCATCTTCAGACTCTACGAACGCCGGCTATGCGAGAGCATGATGTTTTGAGGCCAAAGAGAGGCAGAGCAGTGCCAGAGCACAAGATTGAACCCGGAAATGCATCATTTTATAAGGCCGAAGAACAAAGCAAGCAGCCTGAAGAAGATGAATCAGAGCAAGTAAGAGGGTTTGAGACTGGGAGGATTGAGTACAGAGGAACCGGTTGCCCAGACCAGCTGAGGCTCCAGTACCATCTCGGTTGATAACTTGTAAGGGGAATGTACCGCTTCGTGACATGACATGACGCTGAAAGGTCTCACCTACGCCGAAGCAACCTCACTAAGCTAAAGTTCTAGCTGGGGAACATCCTCTCCTGAGAACGAACCTTGATACCAGCGTACGCTGGACCTCTTTTAGCTCAACTGTGGGGTCGCTTACCCTTCTGTCGTATCTAGTCTTCGCGCTGTTATGATAGTGAAGTCCCTAACGAGGTCGAATGGTTTGGCATTCGGACAAATAAGGAGGAAGGGGTATTTATTGGGGAAGCGGCCGCTTGACGGCGCCCATAAGCCCCCTCGAGACAATATTACAGTGCATACGGAGGTGGACTGGCTTGTTAGATATATCTTCAGTCAATACAAAGACCAGGAATAAAGTATATAAATCGTTTGTCAGTGTTTGTTCATGGTATCAGAAGGTGGCAAGCGGCCGCCGTTCCCTCAATAAATATACCCTCCTTCGTACGGTGTGAATGTTGGTAACCGGACTGTTTAGAGATCGAACGATCCGGACTTGTACACAGCAGACAGGTGATCCGCTACCATTCCGCAGACATGTAGTTAACCTGGCGCGCGCGTGCTGACAGACGCGCTGTACGTTGGGAAGATCTGCTCGATACAGTATCGCGAACAAGATTGATCTGAAACCCAAATCACAAAAACCATGGTGAGGCCTTGCATTCAAGTGGCGGCTCCAAATGTTTTCGAGTACATGCGTCCGTTGTGTGGTAATGACAGCCATGGCTGTAGGAGGAAGTGGTCGATGCCATAAGAAGATTCGGGATCTGCCGCGCCAATCGGAACCAACAACCCGCTACGAGACATGCGAAGGACGGGTTTATATTGAGGAATCGGACGCTTGGCCGCGTGCAATTACGAGGGTTTGAAAGACTATATTCCGGCGCTTATGAGAAGAGAATTGAGCTTTTAGAGGCCTCTGTGGTCAATAAAAGCTTTGAATCTCCATCGGATTACTCACTTGATGATTCTTTGCTAATGAGAGGAAGGGTGGCCAAGCGTCCGCTTCCTCAATATAAACCCCATCCTTCGTAGCTATGAGGATTCACAAGTAAACGGAGGCTCCAAAGGCTTCGTACAGTGACCGGTATTTATGTACCTTACAAAAGACCTTCCCGCATACGCTCACATTATCTGCAACTCTGGGCTTGGAGGCCTTCCAACGACAACGGACGCAATAGAGACTTGTGGTTTTCCAGCCCAAACACTTTCCAAACAAGCTCGCTGAAACGCAGCAAAGAGAACACATTGATCACATGATACAGCCTCTCCACGGTGCATCACCTGCCTGCTCCGTTGCCACCACTGAAACTATAGTTTCCTCTCCTGTACTCGTCATACCCGCCTGGACTCACGGTCCTAGGCGGGCTCTGTTTCCTGTAACCCTCATACCCGTCATCGTACCCTTCATCTCTGCCATAATCGCCTACGCTTCCCGTCCGGTCCTCGCCCCAGCTCAGCGGCCGTCCGGGATGTTGTCCCTCATAAGTTTCGGTGGAGTGGAGGAGGGCGTACTCGTCGTCTTCCCGACTGCCGCTGCGCTGGGGGTGTGTCCCCTCATCGACATCGTGCTCAGGATCGTCGACATTGGCGGACCATGCGTCTTTGTTGCCCGCCTCCAGTGTTTGGGGGTTGTTGGTTGCGCCGCCGTGCGCGTGGACGGGGAGGGTGCCGTCTTTGCGGAACTTGATGAGGTAGTAGGCTGAGATGGCCGAGGTGAGGAGGAAGAGGAGGCTGTGACGAGGCTTGATTAGCCTGTCGCCTGACAGTAAAAGGGTATTGGATAGAAACCTACAAGATAACTACGCCGAAGCCTACCGTCGCTCGGCTGAGCTTGCATTTGCCTTCTGTGCCATAGGCGAAGGTGGTACAGTTGCCGGAATCTTTGTCAATGTTCCTATCCTTTGCGCCTTGTCGGATGCCGGCGGCGTTCCAGGTTGCTACGCTGATGAAGGCTGCGAACCAGAAAATCTGTGCGGGTCAGTCTCCAGCCGTATTTATGCCCTACGGGAGCCTAAGAGAAATAGCCATACTGTATATAGAACGTCGACCGCTGCGAATGCATAGGCGTTTGCGAATCTGACGGCTCGGGTCCAGAGCGGCACCATTACTTGATAGATGAGCGCTGGGATGGTGAAGAAGCACTGCAAGTTGCGTGTGTTAGTCTTTCTCGCCGTGCTTCTCTGCGTTCACTACTTGCAAGCTCTTACCATCGCGAAGTAATATTTCGACGGGCTGCCGGTACTGCCATCTTTCGTGAAAACGGCCAGCATTATGCAGCCCGCGATGAAGACCATCAGAGCTTGGAGGCCATGTGCAACAGCCTTACATCGCTGTATGTAGCTCTGCTCGATCCTCATCTCGGCCTTCGGAGCGTGGAATGTGTTGGTTTCTAGGAGGTGGCGGAGAGTAAACACAGCGTCGGAGCTGATCTTCGGCTGTGGAGCGAGCGATGGGATGGATTTTTGAATGTGATAGGACTCGACTGGAGAGATGGATGCTTTTGATAAGGAATTGAACACGAAGTTTGCTGTCAGCCTCGCGACTGAGCCTCTCCTGCTGCGCTGTGGGCTGCGCCAAAGACTCGTGCTTTCAGCCTTACCAGCTAAGAATAGATTAGAACCACGCCGCAGATCCCGCTTGAAGCGAGAGCTCTAAATCTACCCAGCGACTGCCTTAGTTGTTAGGCATCATTTGTTTTGCTGTAAAAGAGCCAGCTTTCTCATATCAGTCCACCACTGCTGCTACGCATCAGCAAGACACCGCCGTTTGGTCTCAAGGTGTCGCGTGCGGAAAGCCAAAATATGGTTTAGCCGCAGACATGACTACGTTGTGTAGCGCCTGCCAAAACATCGATGCCTTTACTCCTCTTCCAGGCCCTGTGTACACGGTTGAAAGACGCTTTGGCTTCGGCACTCGCCGATTCTACCATCTTCACGGTTCAGTCAATGAGTTGAAGGCTGCCGCTGCCGGACAGTGCCACTTATGTTTTCTGGGTTTTGAGAGTATCAAGGCGTCGAGCAACAGGCATGGACGCTATTGAGAGGGGGCTCCGCCCTTTGTGATGTCTGGAGACACCTCTGGCGACCCGGATCTTATCCCTCTGCAGAGACTGAAGGACCGAGTTGGCAGCTTCTTCCAAAGCATTCCCCACTTCCACAGAGACGCGACCCTGCAGGACGCGCTTGCGACTCGTGTGGACTCTATGGTGGGAATCGTGCTCGAAGTAGTGTTCTGGCATACGAACAGTTCGGATCCACAAACAGAACTTATCAATATCAATGGCCACTTGAATGATGATGAAGATGCCAAGCAAATTACAGGAGCCCTTTCTCTCATTTCCAGTCTTCCACGTTAGTCCAGTCATATTTGATTCTTGGTCTGAGTGTATTGCCCCAAAACCTCATGCAGCTTGAGATAGAAACGCAGCTGATCAACGCGACCGTATGAAGATGAAATCATCCAGATTGCGACAGGGCGTGTCGTCTTTGACGATGATGCAACAGGTAGTCCCTATGCCTCACTTCTAGGGCGTCTCTTGCTTAGAAGTTGTGTCGAGAACCATGAGTTATGTCGCAAACGGAGATCGGAGCGTCGCAGCGCCTTACCGACTCGCGTGATCGATGTAGGACTGAACGACGCCCAGTCACAGCCGTTCTCGTACGTCTCAAAGAACGAAGAAGCTCCACATGTATGTCTGAGTCACGGCTGGGGTACAGGTCATTGATTCGAGACCGAGCTGGCTTCACTGAAAGAGCGCCAACAACAGATCAACCTCGAGGAGCTGACAAAGACTTTCCAAGATGCCGTTGCCATTACCCGCGATCTCGATATGAGGTACCTCTGGATCGATAGCATTTGCATAATCCAAGATTCCCCTGAGGACTGGCAGAAAGAAGCAGCAGACATGGGCAGGATCTTCGGCGACGCCATGCTGACCGTCTTCGCAGTGGGCGCTGAAGACGATGATGGAGGCTGTTTCCTGTCCTGGTCCGGTGCCGCTATCGCTATGTGCAGGACGCCTGTATTTGATGAGTTAGTAAGCAAAATCCGGGACATAGCACTGCAATCTTCCTTCATCCAGCCTCTGCTGGATGAACCTCAGTACGCGCTACCTCGGCAGCAACACGTCTTCGATTTGATCAAGTAGCTCGACGGGCGTGCGGAGTACGACTTTCCGCTCGATCTGAGGGCTTGGACGCTGCAAGAGTCCGTCCTCTCATTCTGATCTCTGAACTACAGCGGCTTCGAACTCGAGTGGACTTGTCCAACGCTGGTAGCATGTGAGTGTACGCCGGAAAGCGTTACGTGTGATGAGCGATGGTCACTCGAAGAGACGGCGGATCCGAACAAGCTCCTGACCAATGAAGAAATGGAGTTCGACCTTTACAGATCATGGCATCGTATCGTGGAAGTCTACACTATGCGCCGACTGACATATGGAAAAGACAAATTGCCCGCATTGTCCGGTTTGGTCGCGCAGTTTCAGGTACTTACCTAGCCGGCATCTGGCAGAATGGTCTCCGCGGTGGGCTGACCTGGTACCTGCCGTCCTTCCCACCTTCCCACGAGCTCCTTCGTGGTCGTGGGCCAGAGTCGACGGCGTAATCCATTATCTGTGAGAACGGACATGGCGTTTCGGCAAGTTAATATACGGAGACAAGGATGACCTCTTCGTTCGAACTCCAGTGCGAGGCACTAGATTGTAAGGTGCAGCTGCAGGGGCTTAATCCATTTGGAGAAGTCAACACTGGTACGCTTACACTGCGCGGACGTCTGAAGCATATCCTGGTGAGAGAGTGGCAAAAAGACTGCGAAGAGGGAGCCTTCCTATCTAGAGGGACACCGTCCATCTTCGATGATCAAACGTCAAATGAGATCGGATGGGTTCAGCCGGACGACTGCCGATGGACTGGGAGAGAGTTCTGGTACATCCCACTCGTAGGTAAACCGAAACGCCGAGTAATGCAGTGTCTCGCGTTGATACCTACGGATTCTGAGGACCCAATGGACCACCGTGTTAAGGCGAAGGAGTTCACACGGGTTGGTATGCTGTGGATGTGGCCCGAGGACAACGATTCCGGCCCAGAAATCCCACCTTTCAGTCCGGTGCACTGGTTGGCGGATGCGGCGATATCAACTATTACCGTTGTGTGAACAGGACAGGCAAAAAGGCTTCATTGTCATCCTCACCGCGAAGCCTTGGACATCTGTGGGTTATGTCGCATTGTTGGGGGTTGCATATTTCCAGTCGCATTGTTTGAGAAACTGTTTCTAGCGCTACACATCTGCAAGGACATCGCAACATCCTTCACGAAGACTTCGCCTGCGGGATAGACTTAGCTACTAAACACCATCTCCTTCTTGTATTGACTCTGGTGGGCAAGGCCAAACCTCGGCGACCTTTGTTGAGTGATCTGCCCCTTCATCAGCTTTGCAGAGCCGTACCCCGCCCAATGTCCGCTTAACACCCGACGCCGTAATCATGCTGCGGTATACACGCGAGCCTCTAGATAATGATGAGTACTAGGACGCCGTTCTCGGCTCGATTGTGCCTCAGTCCATGACGATCTCTGCCCTGCTGTTTCTTGCCAGGAGCCCGATTCCCAGCATAGAGTCCACACGAGTCGCAAGCGCGTCCTGCAGGGTCGCGTCTCTGTGGAAGTGGGGAATGCTTTGGAAGAAGCTGCCAACTCGGTCCT
>Ga0115856_100226_pt1 | contig 20342 bp, 7 predicted proteins | sample InSIn4gowninarea_FD_83870 | JGI IMG/M metagenome (GOLD analysis project Ga0115856, IMG submission 83870)
TAGCGGCCGGCTAATCAAAAACCGCTAACTCTTACCTATTGAAATATTTGAAATTTGACCGTGAATCCTATAGCAAAACGGGCCGGCTCCTTTGGGGAGAGAGAGATCTGCTCCCATAGATGCAAATGCAAAAGAACTATTGAGCGCACGGATGTTGTTTCTGAATGCTTGGCTAGTTGGATCATCACTGGTCATTAGCTCTTCTAGCCTTGGATGATACTGAGCAAGATCCAACTTTACTTTGTTGTTTCGGCAACATCTTACAAACTTTCAGTTGATTTTTTCCGCTTTAAAATATTTAGCTCCACAGTGATCGCATTTGTTATCCATAGTCCCAATGTGATGTTGGCGTATAACGGTCTCATCTTGTAAGCTTTCCTTGATTTTTTCCTGAAATTTTGCTACTTGGTTTTGGTGGCGTCCCAATGGTCCTAATTCTTCCGCTTTGCGCCTTTTATATTCTGCTTTACTTCCAAGCCTAGAATTTCTCTCTTCAATTGTTTCTGAACGACGTTTTTCTGCTTTCCGCCTTGCGTAGGCTTTCTTTCTTTCTTCTTCGCTTCCATACTTACTTGGTCTCACCATTTTGATAACTACTTGAAACAACGTTTGGATATTTTGAATCAAAACAATAAGAAGAAACAGTAAACAAAAAAGCACGTGAGTTTCCCGGACATCTCTATATAATCATATTAAATGAGAAGAAGAGGATGAGATGCATGTTTTGAATCAAAACAATAAGAAGAAACAGTAAACAAAAAATCACGTGAGTTTTCTGGACACCTCTATATGATTTTATATATATAATATGATTAAAATTAGCGAAAGCGAAATTTTTGCTTATTCTTGAATTCTAATTCTTCGGTCTTTATCCCTATTTAAGCAGAAAATGTCATTAGAAAAATCAATTTCAGCAGTTAAAACAAATTAAAATTAAAATTAAATTTTCTGACTTTGTGTCAGAATGTACCGAATGTTCCACAAATGTGCAATTTTGTTTGTCTTTTTTAATGGTTACTTCATTTCATTACATTTTGAAAGATAACCCTTAAAAAGTCCTTAATTTTGTCTTACACAACAAAGTGTACTAACCCTGCACACCCGTGTAGTGGTTACTTCATTTCATTTTGAAAGATAATCCTTAAAAAGTCCTTAATTTTGTCTTACACAACAAAGTGTACTAACCCTGCACACCCCCTGTTTGTTTTTTTCTCCCTCGGTGGTTCAAAAAACTGTGTATGGAAAATCGTTTGCATTGTGGCCGACTGCAAACGATCGGCAGTACTTCCTTTCAGCTGTGTGTGTACCGACTACCCCAGAGCGGAAGAACGGTGGGTCAGATAACGTGGGTAAGGTACACATAACAAAGGGAAAGGGACATAACAGGGAAAAAGGGGGGCCTGTTTGGCGGAAGTGTCTTGCATCTTAAGATGTGGGGATGTGTGTTATGCGTTCTCTGCCCGAAAGATCAATGAATGCTGAGAAGTTCACAGTGTTAGCGGTGATGCCACGTCCGGAGAACAGCAAATGGTCGTAATTTTGAATCGCGTGTGTGTTCAGAATTCGAGCTTACATTGGCACGCATGCCCACAGAAATGAGGCTTTGAAAATTAAACCATTTACAGTAGAAGCCCTTAAGTATAATAATTTGTTGATTCGAAACTAAGTTTAATCCGAGATAAACTCGTGATGCCATTGTAAGAGCTGTACCAGTTTAGTTCAGTACACACATCCACAGGGGCGTAGCAATTCGAAATCCATGGGAGGGGCTCAGCTAATCCATCATTTCCACCGAATACTCAAAAATATTGGATAAGACTTTATGAACAGTCAAAATTAAACTAAATTAAACTGAATTAAATTAATATCTTACTTCAATTAGTAAGTTATTCCCTTCATTAATTAATAATTAAGTTATTATTAATTATTAATCATTATTAAATAAATAATTATTAATTAATAGATTGATTTAATTATAACCTGAACTGTTACTTAATTAGTAACAGCTTATCTCATCCAACATTTCCACCGAATACTAAAAAATATTGGATAACGCTTTATTAACAGTCAAAATTAAAATGAATTAAACTAATATTTATTAATCGAATCATTATTAATTAATGTTCATCAATCATTATTGATCGAATAATTATTAATTAATAGCTTGATTTAGTTATTCATTTCATTAATTATTAATTAAAGCATTTGTAAAACTGGCTACGCGCACAATACTTTGCGACCGAATAAGGGGGCCTTGAGCCCCCTGAGCCCCCCACCTTTCTATGTCAGACATCCAAGGCTTCTGTGCTTCTGGCTATTCTGGCTATATGAGTGGGGGAGTATTAATCCTGTTTCCTGAGAACCCCCACATTTGTAATATTCCATCATATATTTGATGTTTACATATTTCATCAGAGGCGATTGGTATATAGTATATTCATTTATACTATCTTCCTGTAACCTGTAACAACACAGGATTATAAATATTATATAAAAATACTTAGGTAATTATGCGAACATTAATTACAGATACACGATTTAAGAAGATTGGTTTGGTTTGTCGCGCTTTACGATCAATTTTTGCAAATGAGGGCTAATAAGACCGGGACCTACTGTTTAAAGTGGATTGCAAACCACTACAAATACCCATACCCGACGCGGAAATCGAACCCGCGAACTGCTGAACTGAAGACCACAGCACTAACCATTCAGCCGCAGTGGGCTTATTTAAGGAAAAAAAAAGGCATAAACAACTGGCATGTTCAAGGTGACGTAGGGTTCTAGAACGGTTGCTTCTAAATGTTGTTTAATATCCGGTTCTCTACTTTGTCGAATCTTTGGTACTCGCCTTTGCGAAAAATGTATATAAAGCGCCATAAAATTCTTTAATAAAAAAATATTCTAAAGAGATTTCTATAAGTATTCTAAAAACTTTTCCGTGAGCATTTCAAAAAGATTACTATAAAAATTCTAAAGAGATCGTATTAAAAAAGCCATATAGAGGTTTTTAAGAGATTTTTGTAGAAAATTCTATAGATTTATTATAGTCTTGCCTGTAATCTAAAAGACATAACTTGCATTTCTATATATTTTTTCCATTATGATTCTATATAAAATTTTCGTGAGATAAGTTGCTTGCAAATAACGGTTTATTCATAAACGATGTACCAGAAAATACATTTTCACTCATCTTTACAGCATTCCCCTTATAAAACCACTTGTAACACTATACTGTTCAGAGTGGTATTACATTTAAACCCACTATAGGCAAATATCTTTTATTTTTGTATTTAAAAAAATTCATCTTTGCTCCAAACGCTTTCACCTTGTTTTGGAAAAAAAACCTCATATTTACTGCACTTATACTACCGACTGAAATGCTTTCCTAAAACCCTCATAAATACTTAGACCGCCAGTTTATGCGAAACTGTTCCCGCTTAATCCAGCTTTTCTGCTTCAATCTTGCCCAGCTTACGCGCATAAAGAGTTAAAGCTCTTAACGCATCGCTAAGTACCTTGTCCAGGAGACTAAGCACTGAAAACTTCTTTTTCTTAAGGGGTCATCCTGCTTTTAAATGGGCGATTGTTTGGGGAAAATATGTTTGAAAGCTTTGTTTCTGGCTAAAATTCATTTCGCTTGGTATTAACAAGCATGAGATAGAGCGCTCGTGACTGTAAAAATTTGAAAAAATGGTTGTACGTATTTTGATGTAGTTGTAAACTATTCGCTGCTTATTGCACTTAACTCCGACTGAAATAAAATAGTAAAGTAACACACTTGTTGGTTGCAAAAGTTTTCGTTTAAAAGAAGTAACAACCAGTTAACATCTCCTTTTTCATGATTGTCATTTCGATAGTTTGTAAATGTGATTTTTCGTATGCAACATATTTAAGAAACGGCCCATCTCAGAATTTTCCGTCAAAATTATCATACAATAAAATTTAAAAAAATATGTAAGCATGAGTTTAAAATACCCTAAGTTAAAACAGATGATAAGTAAAGTTATCGAAATTTTTACGCAGCCAAAGATGAACTAAAATATAAGTAAACGTAAAAAATGCCATAGTTAGAATAGATGATGAACAGTTATAAAAACTACTCACGATAAAAGAAAAATGCAATAAATTTAAACATATGATAAATAACATAGTCGAAATAGCCACACAATAAAAATAATTACGAAATATCCACAAAATAAAAGATAAATATAAGCAGACGATAAAAAAATACCCCAAATTAAAATAGATGATAAATGAAATTATCGATATGGCCACAAAATAAAAGATAAAAATAAGCAAACGATAAAAAATACCTTAAATTAAAACAGGTAATAAACAAAATTATCGAAATTGCCACAAAATAAAAGATAAAAATAAACAGACGATAAAAAATACCCTAAATTAAAACAGATGATAAATAAATATTACCGGAATTGCCACAAAATGAAAGGTAAATATAAGCAAACGATAAAACATATCTTAATTTAAAACAGATGATAAATAAAATTATCGAAATTCCCACACAATAAAAGATAAATATATGCAAATGGTAAAAAATACTCTAAATTAAAGCAGATAATAAATATAATTATCAAATTCCCCAAAAAATAAAAGATAAAAGTATGAACAGACGATAAAAATGCCCTAAATATAAAATCGATGATAAAGGAAACTGATGAGCACACGATAAAAAAAAAAAAAAGCTTTTTTTACAGCTCTCGAGGAATATTCCCATTGAAGAGCGATTTTTGATTTCTTAGAAAAATAGGGAGAAAACATAAATCAAAGATTTCCGAAGGTTAATTATAATCATTTTCATGTTCCAAAGATTAATTGTACCAAATTTGATCGAAATTAGTCGAAAACTGTAGAAGGAGTTTTAGGGCAACTAAACACACAGACTTTCGGTTCTACATACACACAGAGACTTTACCAATATATTTGAAACACATTAGGTATTTGAAAATGAACCTAGGGTTAAATCTTCGCAAATCACAGAAATATTTTTATAGTTGCCCTATTAGACATGGTGATGTTATTTTCCCTGTTGTATAAAGTATCTAATTTTGATAAATTGGAGAATCATTGCGAATAAAAATTTGTTGGGTCAAATTAATATTGATGTTTTAAAAGCACAAGCTAATTATATTTTTAAGTATTATATTTTATAAGCTAATTATATTTTTATGATTCTTTCTTTAAAAGTACTCTCCAGCTTTCAGCATTATTCTTATATTTCTTTAAAATGTTCTCTAACGCAGATGATAAATGAAACTAAAAGGATACTTTCCCTAAACCTCAAGAAGAGTTGTTATTTTTAGAAGGGTTACTATTCCAAAAAGCGTTACTATTCCTTAGAATAGTAATCCTATCTCCAAGAATACAATCTTAGAATCCATAAATATTCCATAAATGGTTACAATTTGTAAAGCTCAAATGGTTATTTTGTAGTCAGCAAATAAGTTTATTGATTTGATGCATATATTTTAGGAGAAATCAAGTGTGAAGATTTTCTTTACGACTACATGTTCAATAGCTGTAAGACCCCTTATACTACTAGTTTGTGTAAAGATGGTAAGCCTTTACAACCGCACTGTATACATACACATCATCGTACACAGAAACCTCGTCATGCCCCCCCCCACACACACACACAACTTACGTACTTACGTGCAATACAATGAAAGCTTGGATTACTTCTTTTCCCCTCTTTCTTCTCCATATTTGAAGAAGGATATTTAAAAAACAAGCGCCCGTAATGGGTCTTTTTTTATGATTGCAACCACCTTTTTAAGACAATAGCACGGCAGGCTTTCGGTACACCGAGCTGTGATTCATCGCTAAATATAAACACAAGAAGGAGCTTTAAAACCTTGCTTTTGTGTTTTATAGTTAAGCTGCGTGAGAGAAAAAAAAGTTGGAAGCAACCGGATTCTCAAATTGTTTTTATGTTTCTAAAGAGATTACTGGGATGTTGAAGTCATGTTCAATAATGTCTTCTAAGAAGAGATGGATCCAGGTGATTATGGAGAAGATATCATTAAAAATCGAATGACCTACACAGAATTGTTTTAAAAAGGGTATTTTTAGCACCACTTTTTAGAATAATTAATATAAAAAATTTATATTTAGCCATTAAAAATATATATTTAGCCTACTGTTTCACTGGCGACAAAACCTTGAATGAAATAGTGGCTCTCTCTGGTCACATGCTGTTGGTGCCCTTCTTGGTCAAATGAAATACGTGCATGTAAAATCTGTGGAACCGAATGTTATGTAATCAATTTTGTGCAATGCCATGAATGTAAGGATCTGGTGAAACCTTTTCCTTTATCTCCATGTGTATATTGCCGAAGAATGTTAGTCCATGGCGGCATCTACTGCCGAATGCTGAATACGGTAATCAGATAAAGTAACACGACGTGGTATCTCTCTAGAGGAGTATACAGCTTCATAGTACAGATGTAGGAAGTACTTAGTTAATGTTGTTGTGTCAAATGCCGAGCTCTTGGCTTAAGCCTTTAGCTCATGAGCTCTCCAATACTTCTGAGTCACTTCATTAAAATTTCTAAGTGCATCCCACTCGTCCAGGTGATCAGCATTAAAAACTTGTCTAGAGTCACATAACCTACATAATGGGGAGTCTTTTTATAACTTAAAATAAAACGAGTAGGCAGGTAAACAGTCATACCCAGTCAAGAGTCTAAAACTTGCAACTGTTGCAGATCTAGGAAGGTCTGGGACCAGATCATTTGAATGAAGAAGTATACTCCATTTTTTATCCATAGCAGCATGTGTGAAGTCATGAACTTTAGATGCTCTGACATTTCTATTGATGAGCATTTTAAAAGGGTGAAAAGACAATGACCTCGAGGGCTTTGGGATAACCGTGATTCCTTTCTTTGCCAGAAAGTCAGCCTTTTCGTTGCCAGGGAATCCACAATGAGAGGGGATGCACTGCAGAAAGACACTATATTTGAGTTATCATATTCTCCAACAAAAGTGCCTCTACATTTGAAGTGTAAAAGGTTGAAATTGAGTTGCAAAATGGGGAAATCTAAAATGAAAATGGTTCCATTGATGGGGCAACGGTGGAACTAAAGTGAAAAACAGTGGAATTGAGAAGTGTTAAAGAGAGATTTTTGATTTTTCAAATGGGTAGATTTGAAGTGATGGAGTGTATGTGAAATGCAGAAGGGTGGAATTGGAATCTAAATGGGAGAAACTTTGTCAGAAGGTAAATCTGACGGACAAAAGATTGTATTCGATTTAAAATGATAAAACTTACAGTTGCTTGAATGTATGTTATATTGTCATACTTATAGTATCTATTTATATTGTGTTAGTTGCTTGTGTGACTTTCATTGACCAAACAATTAGTTTCATTCCCTTACCGTTTCATGTCAAAACAGTTCATAAATTTCCTTTTTATTTACCAAACCTCAAAATAAAAAACATACTCTTCATAAATTTATTAGAGGTTGGACTGTGACATCGACATCTTAATAAAATCACATCTGAATCAGTCCAGAAAACCATTTGGCCTTTTTTCTGTCTTTGGACTTCATCATAGCACGCGCTGGTCAACCGTCGTTTGTCTAAAATTTAATTAAAGCCAACTTCGCAACGAATAATTAGCCGACTCTTCACCACTAATGTTTTCCTCATCCGTAACTCGTATCCTCTTTAAACTGTGCTCGGAATGCCAACCCTTCTGTGCCCCAAATGGAACCAAAACAAAGCGTCTTGCCAAAGAGGCAAACCGACTTTCTGTTTACTTTCTTCTACCGAGTCTCAGAAGATGCTTCGCTCAGCATCTTGCAAGCATGACCCACTGACACTAGAGATTCTGGGCCGAAAGGATTGAAAGAGAGGTGCCACGTCACTGCCCTGAATTTGTCCTCTCCCCCCCCCCTATTTCTCACTTCCATTCCATGGGGGTTCTCTTGGTTGGCACCGTGTTAGCTCATTCCATTCCGGGTACCCTGGAAAGGGAGCATCTGTGAGTTACTGTCGCTTTTCTCCCCACCTCAATCGGGTGCCGGAAGTGCGGGCATAAAATGTTCTGTTTATTCAACTTACTTCCGGGGCTTGTGAAGGTAGTAAAATTTTTACAGATGCTGTCGAATGCGGTTAAAGCTCGATTAATCGAGTTTTTGTAATGGATAAAGGCTGGATTCTGTTAGAGAGTCGATGAGATTTCAGAAAGTTTCTGAGTTGTGTCGTGGATTATCTCCATGATTACTGGGTGTCATGGTTTATCTTATCGATCAAACTGCGTGTACCGTAGATTATCTCCTAGGTTATTGGTTGCCATGATTTGCTTAACTATTTCAAAGTACTTGCATCGTGAATTATCTCCATGATTCGTGGTTGCCATGGTTTATTGTACTGGTTCAAAGTCATCGTGAATTATCTCCATGGTTCGTGGTTGACATAGTTTACTGTACTGGTTCAAACTACTTGAATCATGAATTATCTCCATGGTTCGTGGTTGCCATGGTTCACTGTACTGGTTCAAAGTACTTGAATCATGAATTATCTCCATGGTTCGTGGTTGCCATGGTTTACTGTACTGGTTCAAAGTACTTGAATCATGAATTATCTCCATGGTTCGTGGTTGCCATGGTTTACTGTGCTGGTTCAAAGTACTTGAATCATGAATTATCTCCATGGTTTGTGGTTGCCATAGCTTACTTTACTGGTTCAAAGTACTTGAATCATGAATTATGTCCATGGTTCGTGGTTGCCATGGTTTACTTTACTGGTTCAAAGTACTTGAATCTTGAATTATCTCCATGGTTAGTTGTTACCATGGTTTACTTTACTGGTTCAAAGTACTTAAATCATGAATTATCTCTATGGTTCGTGGTTGCCATGGTTTACTTTACTGGTTCAAAGTACTTGAATCATTAATTATCTCCATCGTTAGTGGTTGCCATGGTTTATTTTGCTAATTCTAGGTACTTGCATCGTGAAATATCTTCATGGATGTACCTATGCATACACGCACACAGTATATACAAATGGAAGTTTGTTTCCTCAAACCCTCTTTACTTATTTCACTAAACATGTTACTCGAGAAAAACGATATTCGAAGACAATTCTAAAATGAAAAAAAAAATATAATGTTTTTTGAAATTTTAATTACCATTGTCTTAAAATTTCATTTATTGTATTTATTGTATTTATTTACAAAATTAATTTTTTATTCCTACGTATAGTAAAACTTCATGGACTGCTACTTTACCCTGTGCCATAGAGCCGAGTGTAAAGACGAAACTTTTTAGTCATTATTGGCTTTTTCATGCTGGGGTTTCAGTTTAACCATTGGAAAATGCTATTTGCAATGGCATTAAAGAGTTAACGCTTTTTAAAAGCTTGTTAGGAGATTCCAGATTGAGCAGCAGAATTTCGCGTTTAAAATTAATATCGCTTTTCCAAATTAAAAAATTTAAAAATCTGGCACCACCGAGATTCTGATCTTCGTATTTTTCTGCACCAGAAGGCCAAATTTCGAATCTCCATTGTGTTAAAATAATATTTTATTGCAAAAAAATTTTGAAAAACTACTAATAAACTCCACATTAATTTGTGCATTTTTTCCTGTGGAAAAAATATAAGCTTCGACGGGAAAAAAATGACCATCTTATTGAATGAACTGTACGTATAAAGCGATGTTTAGCACTTGCTACTCTTAAACACTTAAATCTGGGATACTGTTTTTGCGCGTAATAACAGAAAATCCATCTTAAAGGGAATCGTCTTAACAAAAGTCTGTCGTTCATATGAAGACATAGGAGACTATATGTGATTCGATACAATCCCATAAGAACATACACATATTTAAATCGCATGGTATTATTCGAAATTTGTGAGTACCCCCTTCCAATCTAAGATCGTCACTGCGTCTCTACCCCTATTCGTCATTCATCCTCGATTCCATATGGCATCGGTGGCTGCCTTCCAAGACCATCTGTTCTTGATGCCGAAGAAAAGGCGGGGAACCCTGGGAACACGAAGAAGTCCCCCCCCCACCTCTCTTCATCCTGTGTGGCTCACTAGGGTTTTCTGCGTTCGGTGGGTCAGTGAGAACATTGTCACCCAATCGGTTGTGTGATGGAAGATACTGGTTGAGACGGGAATTGTGTAGATAGTTTGCGGTTTTGCCCAATTGCTGTGAGAGGCATTTTGTGTTTGAGCGTGCATTTTGTTTTGGTAGTGGAAGTGTATAGTATTATTTTTAGTTTGAATCCGGTTTTATAAAATGCTAGCTATAAATACAAGGCCTTGCGCGGGTTTATTTAGGATGAGCTTCGGTCTGAATCCGGTTTTTAAATGTACCAGAAAAACAAAAAATAACTGTGAAATAGAAATGCAAATGATGTGCAAATGTTTCATTACATATCATTTAATCACGTGGTCGGTCAGGAGTTATTTTGAACTTTTGTTTAAAAAGTCTAATTACACCTGGTTAATTAATTCTTAAAAAAATTTTAACACAACGCAACTGTATCATCGAAAATGCCAGTTTTAAATTGTACAATTATTTTCTTTAAAAAGAAAAATCAAATTTAGTTATAAATGCTTACGCATTTGTTACCAGAAAGTGAACATAACAAGAAACTTTCGCATTTTAATTATCATCGTCACTTTCATTCATAAATAAACAGTTGCCATAATACAAAAAACTTGCTTTTCCAATTTTTGAAAAGTTTTTTTGACCATTGGAATGTGGTTTTCACTCTCGTGTGGGTAAAATTGCCGCTGAACATTTTCATCTCGATACCATGGCAACCATTTTGTTACGATAAATGAAACAGAGGAACACATGCTCAAACTAATGTGGAGTTAAGTTGGTTTTTTTAAATATTTTTCATCAGACTTATTATTTATTAACAGTCTTAAAATTTTTTTTATCAGTCTTATCACTTCATTACTTTTAGTAATGAAATGAAAAGATTGGTTTTATATTTGTATTCTTAGATTATATCTACTTATCATTTGATCTATCTCCCGATAGGATCACCAAGAAGTAAATCTTTTTAAAACCAGTTCATGTATTTTTAATTTTTACATCTATTTAGCTGAAAATGAAGCAATTCAATATCTGTTCGAAATTTACTATAGTAGAAGGAGATGATAATTTAAATCAATGCAGAGTTTGGATGTTTTTCTATGTTTTTCGTTAAAACAATTCTGTTGTTTACAGTTGCAAACACCATTTTTCAATAGCTAAACTGGAACCCCGCCCCCATCAAGTTTTTTTTCTTGTGTGTGTGTACTTTATATTACGCAGACGGTGCTATCAAACCCAGTAGAGTACGAAAAGGGGGCTTAGGAGGCTCAAGCCCCCCCCCCCCATTCGTTAGCAAATTATTGTGCGCGTAGCCAGTTTTGCAAAGGATTTAATTAATAATTAATGAAATGCATAACTCTCTAGTTAAATCAAGCTATTATTTAATCATTATTCAATCAGTAATGATTAATAAATATTAATTAATAATGATTCGATTAATATTTAATGAAGCTTATTCAGATTAATTAAATTAAGATATTAATTTAATTTAGTTTAATTTTGACTGTAATCAATAATGTAATGACTGTAATGACTGTAATCAAATTAATAAAATCTTATCCAATATTTTTCATTATCCGGTGGAAATGTTGGATAAGCTGAGCAGTTACTAATTAAGAAATAGTTCAGCTGACTAATTAAATTTATCTATTAATTCGTAATTATTTATTTAATAATGATTAATGATTTAATTAATAATTAATGAAGAGAGTAACTTACTATTTAAATTAGATATTAATTTAGTTTAATTTTGACTAGTAATTAAGTCTATTGTAATATTTTTGAGTATTCGGCAAAATTGTTGAATGAGCTGAGCCCCTCCCATGGATTTTGAATTGCTACTCCCCTGATCAAACCGTATACATATTTGTAACCCCCTAGCCAATTGCAAGCACAAAATCGGCCTGCAACCAGCGTGTATGCAGCACAACTGTTTACGACGAAGCACCCCGTCCTCTTCTTCTCATGCCACAACCACAAAACGGGTTACGTTGGCTGCCCCGGGAGAGTTCAAGCCCCGATTTCCTTCTCCAGCAGAAAACAAAACTTTTGGACGAGCACCATCAAAAAATAGACAGTTCCAAAAACTCACGTACAGTGACAAAAAAAAAAAAAAATCTACAATTTCCGAGGGTAGGGGAAAGGGGAAGGGTAAACCCTGAGATCGAACGAACGGCAGGAAAAGGAAACGACCGCCGCAGCATGGATGAAAGGCTTAGATAATATCGAGCAGACGGATCAGCATGGGCAATGAAGAAGCCGCTACACCTGGATGAGCGACTTTGTTGGAGCGGCGAGCCTCTATTAACGGAATGAACGATCCGTGATGATGCTGTGCCTTCTGGAACCATCCCCGGGGTGGGAAGCGAAAAAAAGAAAGGGAAAAAAAGTTCGAATTGGATGGTGGAAAAAAAAAATGACAATAAGCGGGTCCGACGGGGTTGGTGAGTGCCGCGACAGGAAGAGTGTGAGAGATGTTTGAAAGGGAGTTCACTTGGGTTCTTTCGGATTTTTTTTAAAGTTATTTATTTAATTGTTTAAAACGTAGCGAAAAGTGTTGTGCGATTCTGTTGTCGGTTGGAGTTTTAACTTAGTGGGTGCTATTGAAAGGAGTAGGAAAGGGTGAGCCTCAGGGAGTCACTGCTTATCATTAAAACTCTTGTAAATGAGTATGCGAATTATCAATTTAAACTATTGATTTATTAATCATAGGAAAATGTTGTTCTGGAGGTGGAAGAAATTTTCTAGATCGCTGATTGGTGGATTCAAATGTTTCGAGATTGCTGATTGGTAGACAAAAAATATAACTTCATTTAAATAAAGAAAGAAAGAAAAAAACGCATCAAACTTGGCACCGTCTTCCAGCCGGCTACCAGTTTAACCATTGAAAATTGGTGTTCACAACTATAGTTAATTTTAAAAAAATGGTTAAACTGGTAGCTGGTTGGAAGATGGAGCCAAGTTTAATGCGGTGTTTTTTCTGATTTTTTATGTTAATGAACTTAAATAATTAATTGTATATTCCTAATTAAAGATTAAATATTAATTACCTTTGCTAAGTTAGAATTATTTTGACATATTTAGAACTACAAGTACTTTGAAGTTTGAGCCCCTTCCATAGATATTGAAATTTGAATTAACTGACACGTTTCAGAAACGTTCCACTATAAATCATTACACTTACGTACTATATGTTCATAATCAAAACACTGTCTTGAAACAATACATTAGTTAGCTATCAGGCGCTAACTTTACCTTTTATTGATAGCATCATTGCGAATTAGTGAGTTTGCCTATGCAAATCGTTTCCTTTCAGCATGAAAATCTTGAACATGGACATATACGCATCGCTATTAAGACCCAGAATCGAAGGCAAACTTTGTTATCTTTGGAGATGGTCTTCGTTATATGCCACAAGCAGACCTAAATTAATCGTCAACGGTAAGAAACGCCCACAGGTCTCAGCCAATCGTTGCACAGTATAGCGAAACTCCCGTTAGTTCAGCGTCAACGAGATGAAACGCCCACTAGTCTCAGCCAGTGTTGTACTGAGTAGAAATATTCCCATAAGTGTCAATCAATAATTCTTTTGAACTTGTGCTGATGCTGACATATCAGTGTGATTTTTTATTTTTATTTATTTATTTATTTATTTATTTTTGATATCTGCAAAAATGTCATGAAGTCTTTTCGAGAAATTATTTGGCCACTCTGCAAATCAAAATCCATTTACAACAGAAAAACCAAATATTTTTCGAAGATATTTAAAAAGCTATAATTTTGTAATACTACCTATTTCTTTTTTGTATTTTACTTTTGTTAAATAATTACATTTTTTAAAGATAGTCTTGTGTTTTCTATAAAACGCCAATTTTTATCGAAAGAAATAAGATATTCACTTCAAAAATATGCAGCTAAACCTCATAATATTTTCTTTCAGATAAAAAAGGAATTGCAACGATTACTTATTAATTTTCTAATTACAAGCAATTAACGAAATTTGTAGTTAACGTTTAACTGTTTAACTTATAGATAAAGCCTCATTTTTGTAACAAGTGTTGCCATTCTTATTATTCAAAACGAATGAAACAAAATAATTATTTTATTTATATACAGAAAAACTGCAGATGACTTTCTTTGTAGTATAACTTTGTTTCTCAATATAATACTTTCTTATATGTAATGAAGTGGGGAGAGAAATAAAGTAACACGCCTAATGGAACTCTGCCCTTTTCATAATTCACTTACTTTAACATTAAAGCCAACCTTTCTCAAAATGCTTTAGCTTTAAGCTTCATCTGTCTTTGTTTTATTTTTTATGAAGACTTTACATTTTAGAAGGACTTGGTCTAATGCGAAATTCCCGTCAGAAGAAAAACGTTTGCCTAAGCGATTACATGTGAACATGACCGACGACTTGCCGAAATTCGTTTACTTAATCGATGTTCCACGGATCTCCTAATGTTGGAGAAATGTAATAGAAAACACGCCTTTCGTCGAAAGTGACACTCACGCCCTTTTTCTAAAATAGCATTTAACACGTTTTCCAGAATTCGTGGAGAGAGAAAAAAATATAAAAATACGTAAACATAAATTAATTTGCATCTCCCAAACCAATATCCATCTTTCACTGTCCGTATTGTGTATACTCTGCCTTAGATTTCCATTCACGACTTCAAGAAAATAAATAAATAAATAAGATAAAATATTCCAGGACGACCTCGATTTGTGGAAATGCACGAAAGAGAAGGGGAAATAAATGAACGAATGCCAGCTTTCTAATTCTACAGAAATTTCTGATTAATCGTAGTTGAAGTCATTTGTTAAAGTGTCACTTTTCCCCAAGACCACCAGTTTCTTTTTTTCTTCTTCTTCTTCTTTCACAATTGTCAGTTATTGCAGCAAACGATCAGATTCGTCGTCTGAATCGAAAATAGAAATGAAAATGGTTGAATATGTGGAAGCAATCTTTGTGTATGTGGCAGAAAATCTTGCAAATAATTTGATTTGTGTGTGTTTTAAGATACAGATGTTTTAAATTTTACGTATATTCACCCCAAAAAAATTTCACAGAGTAACGAATTATATGTATATCCATGAATTGTGTATTCTTTAAATTAAAAAAATATTGTATGATTATACTACTATAGAATGCTTCAAACTGATGCATGTGACTATTCTTTTATCTTTGCAATTTAGGGAGTAATGCTGTGTGTGCCTTTACACTCTTAAAATCCAGTCAGATTAACAAATCAATAAATCATTTTTATTTGATATATTTTATTTATTTCAAAAATTTATTAGTAGTATTTGAACTATTAATTGTCAAATTAATTGAATTATTAATAATTTTCCATATACATTGAAATCCCCGTACAACGATATTGTGGGGGTCGAGGAAAAATATCGTTCTAAAGGGAGTTATCGTTATAAAGAGAGGTACAACTATAATTTAAAATCTGATTGTTTAAGTAGTGCATTTAACCTGCATCCTCATTTTGAAACCTTTTATATTTATGTTCACATAGGGACACATAATATAGCGAGATGCTAATAATATTTAAGTTTATAAATCTTCAGCTATAGTATAATGTCACAGGAAAGATATTTTTCTAATGATTATATTAAATAGTAATTGCGCTAATAATATTCCTTTGACGTATTTTTTAAAGAAATCGTAAAAACGAGACAATATAACAGGGAAGAATAATTTTAAATTTTTAACACAAATTTTTTTATTTCAAGATACATCTATGTAATTTTCTTTAATGCTTTTCAAATTTATCTTTCTGCATTCTTTTATTTTAAAGTCATATCGACACACCCAAAAAACTGGTATATAAAAAGTTTAAACTGATAAGCTGCATTATTTTGGCAATATAGAGAAAATGTTTGTTATAAAAATAATATAATATGAGTAAATGAATAATTAATTTAATATGAGTAAATAAGAATTATAAATTTAATATGAAATTTTTCATTATTTAATATTTTTATTTCTATCAATTATTTTAAGTAAATAAAATCCAAATCTATCAAATGCAAAATAAAATCACTTACTTAAATGCAATTAATTCACTTTAGAACGCAAAAATATCGTTATTGAGGGATTCATTTTGTACTGAGTATCGTTATATGGAGAGGCTTTTAACGTGTCATTCAATGTCAGTTTGCCGGGACCACTGAAAAATGTCGTTACAGAGGGATGTATCGTTATACCGGGTATCGTTGTACGGAGATTTCACTGTATTTTTAAGTCGGCCTCTTCGAATATTTAATAATTAGTAAATTGTAAATCTTAATAATACTGGAGAAATTATGAATAGAACACATAGTTTTTTTGCAAAATATTATTTGTTTATAATTGTAAATAATTTATGTCTTTGACATTAATATTTTATCAGTTTTCTTTCATTGCAGTTGTTTCTATTTTATTTACATGTCGCAGAGTGATGCCACATCTTTCTTAACTATCTTATTAAATGTTTTATTCATTTATTCATATATTTCATTGCAATCAATCTTGTTCGCTACATATTCCAAAATAATAAATTTAAACGCTAATCACGTTGTAAAATATATTATAAAATAATTTCATTCATTTATTATATTATTATATCTAAATGATACAATTATATGTTCTGAAAAATAGTAAACACTTATCGTTTAAAGCTACCATTTTAACATTAATTATTTGTCATGCAAATCAATCTAAGCAAAAAATGTAAGAAATGTTGGCAATGTAGATCTTTTTTTCATGAAATGGTAGTAGTAAAAATAGTCGAGCGACATACAAAGAAATTCAAATGTAGCAGTTCTAAAATGTTTTATAAAGAACTTTACCATTCAAAGAAAAATGCCAAGAGTGGAACAACTGTAATGTAAAAAAAGAAAAAAAAATAGTGACATAAGTAGTACAAATCGCTTTTGAATGTCCATGTAAACACGTGACTTCGTTCTACAAGGGAAAAAAACCGTCAGATTACATATCATTAGGCACAAACAAAACAATGTTGCATTGGCAAGTCCATTAAATTTAGATTTATCGGATTTTCTGTTTTGAAAAAAAAAAAATGATCTTTTCAATTCAATGCGAAAAAAATTTTGTCCAGCATAGAAAAAGCTGTTTCTCAAGAGATTTCTGACAAAATGTTTGTATTTGTTTCGCAGTTAGTATCAGTAAATGCATGCATGGTTTCTTCTTTACATGTACGCTAACTTCTAATTACTAATCATGGTAGTGATTAGTAATTAGAAGGCACAAACTTAATTACTTTGTCTCCTTATGTACGCTAACTTCTAATTACTAATCATGGTTGCAAGTGCTAAGTTTTGCTTTTTTACAATAAAAACCATTTTTCAGGAATGCTATATTTACAAGCAACTTACGTTTGTTGCGAATATTACGTTTTGTTTTCCTGCAATAAAAATCACTTTGCAGGATTGCTATATTTGCAAGTAATTCACTGATTGCAAGTGCTACGTTTAGCTTTCCTGCTATGAAAACCATTTTGCAGGAATGCTATATTTACATGCAATTTTTTTACAATTGCAAGTATTACGTTTTGCTTCCCTGCAATAAAAACCATTTTGCAGGAATGTTGTATTTACAAGCGACTCACTATTTGTGGCAAGTGCTACGTTTTGCTTCCCTGCAATAAAAACCACTTTGCAGGAATGTTGTCTTTACAAGCAACTCACTATTTGTAACAAGTGCTACATTTTGCTTCCCTGCAATAAAAACCATTTTGCAGGAATGTTGTATTTACAAGCGAGTCAGTCTTTGTTGCAAGTTTCTGTTTTGCTTTCCTGCAATAAAAACCATTTTGCAAGAACGATGTATTTGCAAGCAACTCACTGTTAGTTGCAAGTGCTACGTTTTGCTTTTCTGTAATAACAACAAATTTTCAGGAATTTTTATTTACAAGCAGTTTACTTGTGTAAGTGCTACGTTTGCTTGCCTGAAATGAAACCTATTTTGCTGTGATACTGTATGCGAAATGCAATGCTTGCAACAAACGGAACTCACTGATTGTTGCAAGTGCCTTTCTAGCAGCAAAATCATTTTGCAGGAATGCTGTCTATACAACTAACTTACTGTTTGCTGAAAGTGCAACGTTTTGCCTTCCTGCAATAAAAAACATTTTGCAGGTATGCTATATATTTACGAGCAATTCACTGTTGCAAGTGGTACGTTTTGCTTTCCTGCAATAAAAACCATTTTGCAGGAATGCTATATATTTACAAAAACTTCACTGTCGCGTGTGCTACGTTTGGTTTCCGGCAATAAAACCACTTTTGCAGGAATGTTATATTTACAAGCAACTCATTGTTTGTTACAAGTGGTTTCTTGCAATGGACACTATTTTGCAGGAGTGTTATATTTACAAACAATTCACTGTTGCAAATGCTACGTTTGCTTTCCTGCAATAAAAACCATTTTACAGAAATGTTTTGTTTACAAGAATTCGCCGTTTTAATGAAATAATATAAACCTTGCCCAAAATTTACCCTCTGTGACAAGTTGGTGACCAAATTCGATATAAAATCTCATAAGTTAGCCTAAACACATTCAGATCATTAGTATTTTTTTAAAGAAGTTACAATACCTGTAGCGATAAATTAGAAGCCTATCAGTTGTCCTTTAGCGTACTGAATGCTTTCTCCAATACTATATAAAAGCCATCCTTGAATCTTAAGGTAGTGTACGTTGGAGATCGAGTCCAAACAGTTGAGCTGCATTTATTTTCTAGTGATCCCAGCGAAATACAGTTACGGGACGGCCGATGTGTTTGTCGTTGACAACTGACGGATGCCGGGTTCTGCTAGTGTAAAAAATAGGCCTTTATTTAAAAATCATCAATATTTCAAAAGGTTTCTTTAGTAATCCTATTGCAATTTTCGTCAATTTTGGTCCTAGAACTTCGGGACTTAGTCTTTCCTAGATAAGATTTTGGCACCACATTTGGTCGCCAAGGTCGCCAAGCGCGTTAAGTTGGCGATGGGTTTTGTCGCCAAGCCCCTCTACTATTATCCATTTAATTTTATGCTTAACATAAAACGGTTTTCATTGCACGAGCCCTTTTGTTGCAGGGAAGGTAAATAACAGATTCGTAGCAATATTTTTTCGGTGTTCATGGTTTTCAGTGATGTCTGGAATCCTCGATTTCGGTGTTTCCTAGTTCTGATATGTGTTCCTTCACGTTTTGCACAATTGTTCATGAGGTTTACTAAGCATTTATTTGTTCTTGTCTTGGCATTTTTTCTGAGAACTAAAAGCATTTATGTTGACGGGTCAGTATATGACATTTCTTGTCACTGCTGATTATAAGCTGCGACCGAAAATCTGTATTGATATGTACCATCTGTGTCTTCTTTTTGCCTCTTTATTCACATATATATGTATTGAAGTTATATACATACATACACCGGAGCTGGACCGATTCGTCACTGTCAAATTTCGTTGACTCTGTTATGCAGTTGGCTTCCGCGCTTTGTGATTAATTGATTTCGTTTGAATGGCGACCCGCTTTCACTTTTTCCTGTTTCTAGTTTCAGAGAGTGGACGAACAGAAAAAAAAATTAACTTCCCATAGATGAATAGCCAACCTTACATGCGCCTATGACAGATCCCCTTCAAAATTGTACCCGTATTTTTTTGTCTAGAATGACTAGAGTTGGAGATTTTATGTTATACTGGAAACCAACTATTTACTTATCCTTAGATACAGCAAAGATACATATTAAGTTTTCGTTTCTTCATATGATATTTGTTCTTCCATTTAACCAAACCTAAACATTATGTATAAATCTACTGCTTCTATAAATTACCTCGTTGACTCACTTCCCACCGTATAAGCAACCCAGATACGAGAATGGGTGCTTCTTCGGCGGCATAATCATCATTTTGTTGAAACAGCCATAAAACGTAGGACCTTAGCTTTATTTTTTGAACTTCCTTAGGAAATTATATTTTATATTCCATTTATAGAGAAAGAAACATTAAAAATTCATTGTGTATCTATTTTCCTCATTTTTTAGAATATCCTATATTCTTTTTTTGAACGATTACAAAAATGTCTACATTTTTACGCGTTTTCGAAAATTTTACCGATGTGCATTAGTATTACAAAACGCTGAATGAATCAACTTGGGCAAGGTTTATATTATTTCATTAAAACGGCGAATTCTTGTAAACAAAACATTTCTGTAAAATGGTTTTTATTGCAGGAAAGCAAACGTAGCATTTGCAACAGTGAATTGT
>Ga0115856_100227_pt1 | contig 20291 bp, 21 predicted proteins | sample InSIn4gowninarea_FD_83870 | JGI IMG/M metagenome (GOLD analysis project Ga0115856, IMG submission 83870)
AATGGAAGAAAACTCACTTTTGGAGTTTTCAGTTCTTGGTTTTCATAGACAAAAAATACAAAGGAAGAAAAATTGGTTTTCGGAAACCACAGAAACCAAAGGACGAAAAGAACAGGTTCTCAGGAGACAGAGTTTTTTAAAACCCAAAAACCCATAATAAAACCCAAAACGAATAGGCCCTATATTTCCAAAGTTAAATGATTTTTACAAGTTGAGAGTCTGTATCCTGCATATATTTGTTAATGTGTGACTATTATTATATGAGATTGTTTTAACTGCTATAACTTGTTATGTGAATTGTTGATGTGAGTTTATAAGCAATGTTGAATAACATGCTAAGTAGACTGCACAAGTTTTGTGAGATAGAACGTTGTACTTGCAGAGACTTAGCTCACATATTATGTTCATGTTGTAGGTATCGAAGGTGAATCACTAGATGTGATTCACGATGGATTATTAGAACTTGTTGAATAGGAGATGTTTGGAGAGTCGGTATGGGTAAAGACTGCTACACTAATATGTTTTCTGCAAATGTGATAAAAAGATTAAAGTTTTTAATGATCTGTGAATTATAAGTCTGGTTTAGCCAACAAACTTATAATTTTAATGATATTTTAATACACATGGTTTTTTTTTTAAGAAAAGGTTTTAAGTAGTGAATGATTTTTATCAGGATTGCAAGGGAGCATTTAATAGCTTATTGATCAAAGTGTTTTCAGACTAACGATTTTGAAACGACGTTAATATAACGTTTTAATTTAATTAAGTTTCTAATGCGCTTATGATATTTTTAGTAAATAAAATAAAATAAAAAATTTATTATGATTTTTACTGTATTTTAAATAGTAAAAGTCCTGGTAAAATATCGGATCGCTTCAATTACATTGAAGAATGCTCCTGAAATCATCAAATGAACCTTGCCTTATATTTATAAAGATATTGTTAGTGCCATTACCGTGTAAACTATTAATGTCTTTATAAACAGTTTTGGAGATGCATTATTTTCTATTATAGTTGATGAATCTCATGATGTCTCAACTAGGTTACATTATGTATATGTTGATAGAAATGAACATGTAATTGAACATTTTATAGGTGTTGAGCATGTTACAAGTACTACAGCTTTGTCACATAAACATGTTGATAGATTCTTTTCAAGACATGGATTTAGTATATCTAGACTACGATGACAAGGTTAAATGATGGGGTGGGAGAATTCGTGTGTGTTTTTTTTTTCTTTTCTTGACGGGAGAATTCGTGTGCTTTTAACATCCATTGTTTTGCTTATCAACTTCAATTAGGTCTTTTAACCGTGGAAAAAAAAGCATATTGAATTTGCATCTTTCTTCAGCTTGGTTGCTAGATTATGAATGTTATTGGAGCATCTACAAAATGTTTGGACATTCTTCAAGAAGGTTGCTAGTATTGTTGCTTCGACTGCATTAAAGATGTGTAACCTAGGTTTTCATAGAATTTAGACCTAACAGTAGCCTCGCCTAGGCCATTAATTTGTTTCTACCTGGATTTTGATATTACATAATTGTAGCTTTTTTTGTTTTACTTTTCTGTATTTCTTTCACCAATACATGGCATACTTTTATGTTACATTTGTTGTTTGGAATCCCTGATGTTTTCAAGTTTATTATTATTCCAATAAAATTCTGGGAGCTTCAATTTTGTTTAGTAGATTCATGTGTATGCATATTTTGAGTAAACATTAATGGAATACAATTAGAAGCTCTACTTAAATGAAACATTCCAGAGCAATATATAAAGAGCACACAAATTTTTACTTATGCCCGAAGGTTTTGATAAAACTTCACATTGTTGAGTAAATGGCAACCTACAAACACTCTGAGCTAAAAAGAAAAGTTCTTAATAACATCACTAGGATCTACGTTTCATCTCACATAAAAGCCAAAGGCAAGGGTGTAGTTTTCTACCATGCCAAACTATTTAAAACTAAAATTTTTCAATCTCATAGTGTATTCTGCAACAAGCTGAGCAAAAGATGAAGATTTGTTCTCAAGCAATCTTGCAGGAGAATTGTGTTCCTCGATAAGCCCTGCATGAAATTTAACAAGAAACAAGAATATTTGAGGATCAATTACAAGGGAGTATTTTATTTCAAAAATGAGTTCAAAAGAATCTTATAGCCATATTTACCATCACTTAGTAGGAGAAACATGTTACAATGAAGAACAAAAGTTATTCGATGTGCAATAGTAATAACAGTACAATCAGAAAAATGTTGCCCAAGTGTGTGCTGAATTAGATTATCTGTAGCTGTATCGACCGAAGCTGTGGCTTTATCAAGCACCAAGATTTGACTCTTCTTAAGTAGAACTCGACCGAGGCAGACTAGCTGCCTTTGTCCCATACCCCAATTCTCTCCATTCTCACTAACTATACCATCCACATAAACATTTAGTGAGGATTTCCATGATAAAATTTGGGTTTTGTAAAAAGGAAAAAAGAAGAACAAACCTGTACAATCCAGTTTTTCTTCCTTCTTCTTAACTTCATCTCCAAGTTGGCACTTGTCCAAAGCCTAAAACAAGTAAGAAAGACAATGAAAATTATGTAGCAACTAGATATTAATTTCTAGGCAGAATATTATTTTAGTACCATGTAGTTTGACCCAAAAAATAAAAAATAAAAAATAAAAAAACTGATATTTTGTGAATATCAATTATAAACTAGATGTCACTACTACAAAAACTGGAATATAAGATAGCAGAAATGGAGAGAGTTTGTCAAAACTCTCTCCATTTCTAATTTTTGCAATAAAAATTAAAAAAAAAATAGAAATGCATGACTTTTCGCGAGGGTTCTACGTAGAACTCTTGTGAAAAGTCGATTTCGCTAGAGTTCTACGTATTTCCATCGTGAAAAGTTTGAAAAGGTGCGTTCAATAAGGCTTTCCGCGACGGGTCCATACATCCGTCGTAGAAAGTCTACTCACAAATACTAGATTTTTCTCCCCATTTCTTCCATTCCGGCGAATTTTCTTCTCCTCCACTAACTTTTTGTTTTTTAATTAATATTGAAGTATTTATTTAGTGGGTTTTGTCTTCCAACAACCAAGGTATGTTTTTTTTGTTATATTTTTGAGTTTTTGATAGTTTTTTCAACTTTTAGAAGAAATTGATGGTGGAATGCTATTTTGTTGTTTAATTAGTGCTTAAAACGTTATGGGTAATATTATTTACGGATTAGATTTTCAAAAAATTGAGTATTGTGCTTAATTTATTGAAATTTGGGAGATTATGATTTTTTATTTAAAATCTTCAAATTTATGTTAAATTTGTGATTCATTGTGCTTGTTGTTGATTATTTATTGTTAAATATGCTATTTATATTCTTGTGGACGGATTAATTTTACAAAATGTGATTCTAATCGGTTTAATTTGTAAAAAATAATTTTTTTGGGTTATTTTAAAAAAAAAACTTGTTAAATGTATGTGTGGGTGCATTTTGTTTTGAATGTGTGCGGGTGATTTGTAGTATTTTAAGAAGGTGCTCTGCTGATTTTTTTTTTTTTAAAAATGGATCGCATTTGGATGACAAAACCGATGATCTCATTAGAGTATCAAAAATGAGTTGACGAATTTCTAGAAGATGCTGCACAAAATTTAGGAAGGGTAATCGCATTTATTGTCCATGTGCACGATGTGGTAATAAGTCGTTACAGTTTGTTAAAGATGTGAAGGGTCATCTTTACTTCAACGACATTAACAGTAGTTACCAAAAGTGGATTTGGCATGGGGAGGGTGCTAGCTCTTCCGCATCGGTGAATTTTAACTGTGCTAATGTGGGTGTTGGGGTTAATGAGAATGAGAATGACGATGATGTAGTTAGTATGGTTAATGACATTGAAGAAGATTTTGTGGATCATCATGAGAAGTTTGAAAGATTACCGGCAGATGCAGAGAAACCCCTATACTTTGGTTGTATGAACAACTTTACCAAGTTATCCGCTATAATTTGTTTATACAATTTGAAGGCCGGCAACAGGTGAAGTGACAAGAGTTTCTCAGAGTTTCTAAAACTACTTGTAGAAATGCTCCCTCAACCAAATGAACTTCCCACATTCATGTACGAAGTGAAAAAGGCAATGTCATCATTGGGGATGGGGTACGATAAGATACATACTTGCTGGGACAATTGTATTCTCTATCGGAAGGAATGTAAAGATCTGGAATGTTGTCTTGTATGTAGGGAGTCCAGGTGGAAGTTAGAGAAAAATTAAGGGACAAAGAAGAAGGGGGTGCCTGCTAAGGTTTTATGGTACATTCCTCCTATTCTGAGATTTAAACGGTTGTTTCGTAATGCCGAACATGCTAAAAATTTAACATGGCATGTAGATAGAAGAATTAATGACGGCATGCTTCGTCATCCAGCTGATGCTCCTCAGTGGAAGACAATTGATAGATTGTATCCAGAGTTTAGTCAAGATGCAAGAAATCTCCGCCTCGGGTTGTCAACTGATGGGATGAATTCTCATGGTCTTCAAAGTATTAGTCACAGCACATGGCCAGTTCTTCTTGTGAATTACAATCTTCCTCCCCACTTGTGCATGAAGCGCAAGTTTATGATGCTAACAGTGTTGATCTTTGATCCGAGACAATCTGGGAATGATATAGACGTTTACTTGGCCCCACTAATGGAAGATCTAAAGATACTTTGAGAAGAATGTGTGGAATGTTTTGATGGCAGTCGTTAAGAAACTTTTACATTGCAAGTTTTGTTGTTGTGGACCATTAACGATTTCCTAGCTTATGGTAACTTGTCGGGTTACAGTGTTAAGGGTTACTTTGCTTGTCCGATATGTGGGGAAAATATATGTTCTAAAAGGTTGGAGCATGGATGGAAAATTTGTTACATAGGCCATCGACGATTTCTACCACAAGCTCACCGTTTTCGTAAGCAAAAGAAGGCGTTCAATGGAAAAGCAGAGCATGTTAGAGCTCCCAAGCCATTGTCAGGTGTAGAGGTTCTAGATTCTTTATCAGGTGTTAAAGTTTTTTTGGGTAAGGGAAGACGACCGTCTAATATAGAGGGTGTTTGGAAGAAGCGCTCTATTTTCTTTGATCTTCCGTATTAGAAGGACTTGTTGGTTTACCACAATCTAGATGTGATGCATATAGAGAAGAATGTGTGCGAATGTTTGATTGGCACGTTGCTCAACATACCTGGTTAGACCAAAGATGGAGAAAATGCTAGGTTAGATATGGTAGCAATGGGGATACGAGAATCATTGAAGCCTATTTCAGAGGAGGGGAAAATGACTTTTTTACCAGTAGCTTGTTACACGCTTTCGAGGTCCAAAAAAAAAACAATTTTGCTCTACTTTTGTCGGGGTTAAAGTTCCTAAGGGTTACTCTTCAAACATCAAGAGTTTGGTGCAAATGAAGGACTTGAAGTTGATCAACTTAAAGTCACATGACTGCCATACTTTGATGCAACAATTGTTACTGGTTTCTATTCATGGAGTTATACCCAAAGAGGTGCGCAACACAATTATATGGTTGTGTTACTTCTTCAACTCCATATGCAACAAAATAATTGACCCTTCAAAGTTGCAACAACTACAAGATAAGGTAGTTGTTACTTTGTGCTTGTTGGAGAAGTATTTCCCACCGGCCTTCTTTGTTGTAATGGTGCACTTGATCGTTCACTTGCCGAGGGAGATCAAATTTTGTGGACCTGTTTGGTTGAGATAGATGTACTCCATGGAGAGATACATGAAAATATTGAAAGGGTATGTAAGGAATTGGCACAGGCCCGAAGGATGCATCATAGAGTGTTACATTGCGGAAGAGGCTATGGAATTTTGTTCCGAGTACTTGGCCAATGCCCGAACAATTGGGGTTCCAAAGGGGATTGAGAGTAGATCGGGATTCAAAGTGACACCGACTGACTACAAGACATTGTGTAAGGCTCATTACTATGTCTTACAAAATACAACTATTATTGATCCTTATATGTGTGAATATTTGAGTTTTGTACAAACTCTTTACCCGATGAAAGCCAAGAATGAGAAATGGTTGCAAGCGGAGCACAAGTGAGGTTTTAGTTCTTGGTTTAAAAGGAAGATTGAAACGAAACTAGCTCGGCCAGAAAATACAATTTCACAACAAATAAGGTGGGTTGCACATGAACTAAAGCGGGAAGTTTTGAGCTACAATGGCTATAGAATTGGCGGATACTACTAGAATACAAGCGATCATGATTCAAGAAACACCACGCAAAATAGTGGTGTAATGGTAGAGGCCGAGTCATTACACATGTCTACCGCTAAGGATAAGAATCCGATATATGCAAACATGTTGTATTATAGTGTTATTGAAGACATTTGGGAATTAAACTACACACAATTCAAGATTCCAGTTTTTCGGTGCACGTGGGTTAACAATAAGGGTGGGGTGAAAGTTGATGCAAAGGGCTTCACTTTGGTTGATTTGAACAAAGAGGGCGATCCTAATGATCAATTCATATTCGCATCCCAAGCCAAACAAGTGTTCTATGTCAATGATCCAAATGGTGGGAGATGTTCCATAGTACTCACAGCAAAACCAAAATTGTATGACAGGGGTGATGTTTGTGAAAATATCGATGAGACTCCATCGTTTAGCAGAGGACTTCCCAAAATTGATGATATTGACAATGAAGATGTGGCATTTGTGCGTGAAGATTGTGAAGGAATATATGTTGAAGAAGACACCACAAGTAGGAAGAAAAGAAAAAAGACTTAGTCGACACTTAAGGTACGTAAATTTATGTTTATAATATTAAGTATATAAATGAAACAAAGTAAGATTTAATAACTAACCAAAGTTTAATATTCATTTTTTTTTCTTGTTAGGTTACATATGTAATTCAAATGGGAAGATTGAAATCATGAATTGTACAACAATACTTCGTAAGTTAGTGATTTATATAACGTTGTATAAATATTGTCAATGTATAATGTTAACTACTTATTACAATATTTAGTTTGTTATAAATCTAAATTATTTTATGGTTGATTTTATTATGATATTATATTTTGGATTTTATTATACAGTGATTATAACATGTTTTCTGTAATTAAAATCACGGGATTTGGAATCCCGTGGGAAAATTATAAAAATAAGCATATAATTTAAAAAACGTATAGAACTTTTCGCAAGGGTTACAGTGAAAACCCTCGCGAAAAGTGGTTTTCCGTGTGAGTTTTCAGCCAAGCAGTCACGGAATGTGACTTTCCGCGACGGGAGTCCCCCTCGCTACATACATACGGCATAAGCAGTTACGGAGACGGTAGATGGGCCCTCGCGAAAACCTTTCCGCATGAGTTTTGAACCCATGCGAAATCCCTTTTTGTAGTAGTGCGTGTAACTATACTCTGCACCAACATTAATGTTATATATATTAAAATAAAAATACTCTTATTTGAGAATATTTTAGTTATAAGGGCAGTTGCTTAATGTTTAATAAATAAAAACTAAAAAGTTAACATTGGGTTGGAAAAATCTTAGGGTCATTTCTTATATTTGTCAAACCACATGGCACTTAAAGATATTTTCCCTTCTTTCTACTATCATATAAATTAAGCTATATTCTTAAAAAAAATTAGAAAACCTACCTCCCATATTTGTTCATTTGTGTACTCTTCAAGGGGATCAAGGTTGCTTCTAACAGTCCCTTCAAACATGGTTGGTATTAGATGTGAAGGAACATGTATGATTTTTCATAGATGAGTGGAGTAGTAAGTACCTGAAGATCTTGAATTTCAACTTCTCCCCATGATGGCCAAGAATGATCTGGGCGGTTTGATTCTATCACAAGTGGAGGCTCACTTGGAATGTTCAGGTATTGAAATATTCTTTCAACTGATATTATCTTGTTCTCCATATTCCAAAGAAACAATAAAACCAAAGCTTGTAACGTGTTTAGATTTAGTGCATATGTAACAGCTAATCCGGCCACCCCTTTATTTGAAAAAAAAGAAGAAGAAAAGTATAGAAAATTAAGAAACAATATAGATTGAAAAAACTCTATTTGCTATCTTTCAAAAAGAGAGAAAACTTGCCTGGATCAATGACACCCTTTGGTAGGGAGATCAAGAAAACTAAAAAGAATGTAAAAATAAGAGAAGACAAGGCATCCAATCGAAAGCATAGCCATTCCCTTAAAGCTGTAGTGTGGAACATAGTCTGGGAATATCCATCTATCAATTTCATGTTTGTTTTTTGGAATCTTGATTCTTGATCAAAGCTCCTTATTGTTGATGACCCCGAAATTGTTTCTGCGAAATGTTGTATAATTGGAGCTTTGCATACTCCAACTATTCGTGCTAGTTCCCATGCTGAAGAGATGTAATATTGTTGCAAAGTAGTACTTTATGATAACCTTCATTGTCACACTTAAATTTTGATTTCAATCAATTTACATCATTGAAGTTTTAGTGATTTGAGAGGAATACCTGATACCATAGACAAATTAGGAAGGCCGGGATAAAAATTATGAAAACTTGCCATGCAATTTGGGACAGCACTGCAATAACTCCTATGACCTGGATCATTGTGAAAGCAACCAATCCAACTGCATACCAAATGTTCATGTCTATAGCACTTTGCTCAGTTGAAGCCTGCCAAAAAGAAACAGAGAAAATGCTAAATCAACATATATATTTCCTTCAATATAGTTATTCTCAATTCGAGCACTATGCTTAAATTTAAGTGTTTTCATTACTTACTCGATTTAGGTTTCTTCCAGTTGGAGTGGCATCGAAGAAGGACATGGAAGCATGAAAGATGCATGAATGCATTTGGTTAAAGAGTAGTGTAGCTTTTTTTATACCCTACTGTCACAAGAAGCATAGATCTTGCAAGGACATAAAATGAACTTCCAATAGCCAAAGCAATATAGACCAATATGAGTTTAGTGCCTCCAACACTTGGTTCCTCATCTTCTAAAGCAAGAGCTGCCCAAGCCATCCAATAATTGCTTCCAATTTGAAAAATTTGAAACAGAATTTCTGCAAGTAATATGAACGGCACAAGAGCTCCTCCATATGCTTTTGTGAGGTATTGCCAATATACTAAAAACCCAACTTTTCCTTTCTCTCTTTCTTCTTCTTGAACAAGTTGCCTTTTTGGCTCAACTACAACTTATGTTTCTTTTTTCTTCACAACCTTACTTGTACTAGCCAACTTTTCATCCTTATCACCGAGGTGTGTTATTTCATCAGGATCAGCCTCAACAGCTTTAATAGTAGATAAAGCTTCCTTATGCGCAGCCACAAGTTCCATAAAATCAGTTCCGGAATTGAGAATGTCATTGTACTTTCCAGCTTGTGTAATCCTTCCATCTTTCATTACCTGATAGGAAATAAATTTGGTAACATTGGAAACTGAAGGATAATGCATTTTATTTTCTAATCACAGGGGAAATCAGACTTGCTTACCAATATGAGATCAGCAACAGGTAAGAAATCAACTTGATGAGTCACATAAATAACTGTTTTCAATCTCACAAGGCCCAGCAAGCATTCCTGTCATTCAAGTAGAATGTGAGGCATATTTTAGCTTCATTTTTTTTCTTTCCTTTTCTACTTCATGTTGGTACAGAAACTACAAAGAAATGCTCAATTCACGTGTATTTAAGTGAATTAGGAATGTTGGATTACCTTGAAGAGGTGGGATCCAGTATGAGCAATTTGTATTCTTTGCTTTTTTCCTCCACTCAAATTGATTCCCCTTTCCCCTATGACCGTTTGATCACCAAATGAGAGAATTTCCAGGTCCTTCATCAAGGCACAAGCTTGTAAAACTCTTTGATACTTTTCTATATCCATCTCCTTACCAAACAATATGTTTTCTTCAATCTTGCCATTCTGTATCCATGGGGATTGAGCAACATAAGCTTTTGTGCCACACAACTTAACCGTCCCTGATATCTTCAGAATTTCAGCTAAGATAGAGGACAACAAGCTTGATTTCCCTGAGCCAACAGTACCACAAACAACAACCTTCATACCAGGAAACACTCTAAAACTAATATTTCTTAAGGTTGTATTTTGAGAAGATAAATCCCAAGAGAAATTCCCATTAGTTATCTCAATAGCTATATCAGAAGTACCTCTTGTAAGCTTCTTTATAACATCATATTGCAAGTCATCAAGACGAAGAAACATAGATATTCTATCGAGGGAAACCTTAGTTTGTGTTATCATCTCAATTCTTGTTGGGAAATTATAGATGGGCTCTTGAAGAATCCTGAATGTTGCAAGGGCAGATAAGATCTTCCCAGAGTCAAGTGGAATCCCCATAAACATGCAAGCACAAAAAGTGGCCACAGAGATAAATGTGGGAGCAATCCAGAGAAGAAATAAAGTTGTAGACCAAGCATAAAGATATCTTTTCAACCTTCCTGTCTCATTTCCCCTAAGCTCAATAATCTTCGACAAGAACTTCATTTCCCATCCTTGCAACTTGAGAATCCTCATGTTTCTCAAGATCTCAGACATTGCTTTCATCCTATTATCTTTCGACTCCATTAACTTGTTTTGATACTTCTCCAGAAACTTTCCCAAAGGGACATTTGCCAACATAACTAATATGGTTGCAAAAAAATGCTGTAACTAAAGCTAGACCAAGATTCTTATACAAAATGAATAAGGCCAAAAAAAACTTGTTGGAGAGCCATCCATGGTTCATGCATGAACCGATTGAAGGCACCAACTCTCTCCGCATCAATTGTCATAAAATTGATAATCTCCCCACTTGTGTGGCCCTGCTTGGACTGACATGAAAGTGTTAAACTCTTCTGATAAATAGTTGAAATCAGTACTGCTCAGAACTATACTCCAACCTACTGTGAAATGAAATACCACTACCTTTGCAAAATCTTTGCAACAAAAAATGTAGAAACCAAAATATAGCCCTCGTGTTTGAACTGACGTTGTCCATTAAGGTATTGAACAAAAGTGTCAATAAGATAAGGGCAAACATACAAAGCAATTGCATACAGAAATGTAGCAAAAGCTATCAAAAGAATCTATTTCCAAGCTGATAAGAGTAATCCTTTCACCAACTTAAGTGTGGTTACTTTGTTTACTGACCCACAATCTGACTCGAGCTCATTTCTAAAAGACGAAAAAACCCCATTTGCACTATCACTGGCACCAAGTTAAGGAACATCCTTGATGTCTAAAGTCTTCTTCTTGCCAAGTGCAATTAGAGGGCCCATCCAGGAGAAACTAAGAATGCTGAAAATTCCAGCATTAGAATAAGGGGTTACAGTTTCATCGCCTTTAGTTTTACTCCTTCCTTCACAATCATTTCCTATCCCAGTATTGCAATTCAAAAGGGGTTCTTCAAGAAGGGAATCACCACCTTCTTTCTTCTCAGAGAATCCTACATAGATAAAAAACAAGCCTGAGATAACAGAAACAACATTGGAAACTAAGGATTGAATTTGTAAAGAAACATGTTTCTTGTAATGGACAAAGTCTATAACAAGAGAATAGCAAGAAACAGAAAAGTAGAAACCCCACCAAACACTCAATAACAAAGGGAGCTTAGATTCACCAGAATGAGTGAAACAGGTAAACAAGTACACAGAAAAAGACCCCAAACTAAAGTTTTAAGAGCTAAATCCAAAAGGGTGACTAACCTTTCCTCAAACAAGGCATTTCTAAACCAAATAAAGTAGTACAACAAACACAACACTAGATTAAAAGAAGAAACACCCATACAACATATTAAAGCTTATTTATAATACAAATGTTTGGTGTTCTTAGACCTCTCTTTTTGTCCATCTCGATTAACTCCCCTGAGTTTCTCATAAACCCATGAAATATACAAGGCCAGTAACAGAATCAAATACGATGATCCAGAAAACCAATGTATGAAAATGGGTTGAAGGATGAAATTAGTACTTGAGTACATCATGAAAGAGCTGTGAGATTTAGAAGAAGTTGACATACCCTTTTTCAATGAAGCAAGATGTTCCATTTCCTAGTAGCTTGTTAGAAGGAGTTTATGAGAGGGCTCTATTTTTATGTTCGAATTAAAGTTGTTATTTTGGTTCGAGGATTGACTTCTTGCTCCATTCACATGAAAGAGTCAAAATATTTGAATGAAAGTGAGAAATTTCAATGCGGAATGAAGAGCCTTTGAAAATATTTTCCAATCCTATCATATTTTTCTCGATTCTAATAATTATCATATTCTATTACACTTTGTGAATTTTACTACCTTTTTATTATATCTTATCATATTCTATCATATTACATATGTGGATGACGGGAACCTACCTTAGAAACCAGATATAATAGGTAATATAGATTCAAGAAATTCTAGAACACAGAATACTCAGAAATTCAGTAGGAAATATATTCAATTCAAAAAGGAAATCAAAGGAAATACAAGTCAGATACTAGAGTATCTCAGAAATGGAAATTAAGCAACAGCAGGAAAATAGAAAGATTTGAGGACCCAGAACCTCCCTAGCAATCCTCAAAACTCATAATGCCGTTCCCCTCACCACTAACCAACCTCTTAACCTTCCTCTCTCTCTCCCCTTGCCAGCTCAGCCCCCATCACGCCTTTTTCCTTGCTCTCTTCCAACTCAGCATTGAAATTTTTACCCCTCCTAGTGTAAACAAACTTTATTGGGGGTCTCTCCACCTGAAGGGTTCTATCATTACTCCCCTCCTCCCGAAGAACCTTGTCCTCAAGGTTGAAATCTGGAAATTGTGAGCTAATAGCAGCTAGTGGTTCCCATGTAGCCTCCCAATCCGGTAAGGACAACCATTTAACCAAAACCTCCTTACTTCCCCCTTGCATGGCAGGAGCAGTGCGAACCTGCAAAATTGCCTTAGGTTCCACCACTAATTCTAATTCTTCTGTAAGTTGTGGTGGAAGAGGCTGACCAACGTACTCACGGCCTTTGAATCCCTTTAACTGAGATACATGGAAAACATTATGAATGCGTGCAGTTTCTGGTAGCTTCAAGCGATAAGCTACACTTCCAACACATTGTAACAGTTCAAAAGGGTCTGTAAAATCGAGGGGAGAGCTTCTCATTAAGCTGCTTGGCCAATGAATGACAATGATATGGCTTCAGTTTCAGCAACACTAACTCTCCCGGCTGCAATTCCAACTTTTGTCGCTTTGCATTAGCAAAGGTCTTCATTCGTTGTTGAGCCAAAATGAGGTGTTCCTTGAGAGAATCTAAGGCCTGGTTCCGTAAACAAAACTGCACGTTAACATCTTTCACCACCGAAGCATCATCCAAAAAATGTAATATAGAAGGTGGATCACAGCCATAGATGACTTAAAAGGGCCGGTTCGGGCAGAGGATCTATAAGTGGTATTAAACCAAAATTCGGCCCAAGATAAGAAGTTGAACCACGTCTTTGGTTTGTCACTAGCATAACAGCGGAGATAAGTCTCCAAACAATGATTGACCACTTCCGTTTGGCCATCGGACTGTGGATGGTATGCAGTACTACGGTGAAGTCTGGTGCCCTAAAAATAGAAGAGTTCCTGCCAGAAAGAGCTCATAAAAATGGGGTCCCAATCACTAACTATTGAGTGAGGAATGCCATGCAATCTGACCACCTCGTGGAGAAACACCTCTGCCACTTGTTTGGTTGTAAACGGATGAGATAAGCCACATAAATGGGCAAATTTGGACAGCCGATCCACCACAACTAGAATTGTGTCCACCCCTCTAGACTTTGGCAGCTCAGAGAAAAAATCCATCGAAACATCTTTCCAAATCTGAACGGGAATCGGTAGTGGCTGCAGCAACCCTGCAGGAGCTAAGGCGTCATACTTCAATTTCTGACATACTTCAAAGTGGGCCACATACTTCTGTTTATCCTTCTTCATTTCCTGCCAAAACACATTTGTTGAAACACGTTTGAATGTGCGATAAAAACCCAGTGACCCCCAAGTGCCGAATCATGCAGCTTAAACAATACTCTTGGGATCCAAGTTGATGTTGTAGGTAACACCAACCTGTTTAGGTAGTGCAGCAAGCCACTTCACAAAATATACCCCTCCTTGACATCTTTCCCAGCTTCCAAAGCTTGTATGATCTCCATTAAGGACACATCTGCTTGATGATCGCTCCTCAAAGCTGATGTTTCTAGAAAATTGACCATGGAAATGACCTGGAGCAGTAATTCATCCCCCTCTCCACGTCGAGACAACGCATCAGCCACCCTATTTGAGGCTCCTATCTTGTACTGCACCTCAAAGTCATAGCCCAATAATTTGACCACCCAACGGATCTGGTCTGAAGCCACTAACCGTTGATCTACAATGAACTGAATGCTTTGCTGGTCCGTTAGGATGATGAAGTGTCGACCTAGAAGAAACTGACAGCATTTCTGGACTGCCAAGACAATGGTTGTCAACTCCCGTTCATAAACTGATTTCAGCCGACTTGATGAGGATAATGCGCGGCTAAAATAGGCAATTGGGTGACCCTCTTGCATCAGGACAACACCTATACCAGTCCCTGAAGCGTTCGATTCGACAACAAATAGCTTGTCGAAATTTGGCATTGCTAACACCGACAAAGAAACCATTGTGAGTTTTAATGTTGTAAAGGCGTCTGATTCCGTTTGCCCCCAATGAAAAACCACTTTCTTTAATAACTCTGTCAGAGGTCTTGCTAACAGCCCATAATTCTTCACAAAATGATGATAATACCCTTTGAGTCCCAGAAAACCCCGCACCTCCTTCACAGATTTAGGCGTCGGCCATTGTTCTATTGCGTGGACTTTTGAGGGATCGGCTGCTACACCCTCAACATATATTATGTGTCCCAAATAATCCAAAGATGGTTGAGCAAACACACACTTCTTCTGGTTGGCAATTAGAGATTCTTGCAGCAATGTATTCAACACTATCTCCAAGTGTACCTAATGTTCCTGCAGGCCCTTGCTGTAGAGTACGATGTCATAAAAAAAACTAGGATGAATTTCTGCAAATAAGGATGAAAAATAGAGTTCATGAGTGATTGGAATGTAGCCGGCGCATTAGTGAGCCCAAATGACATAACTAAGAATTCATAGTGCCCCTTGTGAGTCCGCAAAGCTGTTTTTGGCACATCGTCATATAGCACCCGAATCTGATGGTACCCAGATTTGAGATCCAACTTTGCAAAAATTATCACCCCATGTAGTTCATCCAATAACTCATCTATGATTGGAATCGGGTTATCCTGAATAGTTAGGCGGTTCAAGGTGCGACAATCAACACAAAACCTCCAACTACCATCTTTTTTTCTTGACCAGCAATACTGGACTTGAGTAAGGGCTGGTACTAGGTCATATAATGCCTTGTTGGTCCGTAAGGCTAACCAAGAGGGGGGGTGAATTGGTTATCTAGAAAACTTAGAAACTTTTTCGCTTAATTTAGAAAACCAAAAATGCCTTGTTCTTGCAATTTAAGAGTAAATGCGGAAGCTTAAAATTGTTAAGTAAATTGTAAGAATGGAAGAGTAAAGAGAAGAGAAATGCACACAAGATATATCGAGGTTCGACACTAACACCTACGTCCCCATCACCAAGCTTATCACTTGAGGAATTCACTAACTTACCAAAAATTACAACATAAAATCGATAAGCAACTTACACTGTAGGATTTGGACTAAGGCTATCCCACGATCTCTTCTCTTGTTCGATTTGGTCAAGGCTATTTAAGGACCTCTTCGGTTGCAGGATTTGGTCAAGGCTATCCCGCTACCTCTTCACTTGTTCGATTTGGACAAGGCTATCAAACAACCTCTTCACCTTGTAGGATTTTCTTTTCACCTTGATAGTTTGTGGCTCACTATCTAACCCTTAGGTGATCCTTGATGATGCAGTAGTTCACTTGAAGAACACTCTCACTCACTTACAAGCTCTTAGAAATATTACAACTTAGTTGAGCTCTTGCTTTACAAATGAGTGTTTGATGAACAAATTGGAAGCAAAGATTTAACAACAATTTGAGAATACAACAATATGTTCAAGGATAAGTTCTAAGCACTTGGGAAAGTCTATTTATAGCCAAAAGAAGCAAAACTCCCGTTGGAACAGTGAATTTCCCGTTGGAACAGTAATTTGCCCGTTTGAACAGTGGTTTGCCCGTTTGAACAGTGGTTTGCCCGTCGGAACAGTACCCCGCTACAGTAACTGCTACAGTACCCCCGCTACAGTACTCACTAAAAGACAAAATACTGGTAACTTGTATTTAGAATCCTGCAAAATAATATTCTAACGTATCTAACCACATATAACAAATATTTGCATATATAGACATGTAGAATTAATTTTGAAAACTCTTTTCCAAACATAAAACTGTTTGAACAAAATATAAAATCTTTTTTTGACAAAATCAAACAATATTTTGATAAATCATATTAAAAAGAGTTTTTAATGAATACTCAAACTTTGTTTAAAATAAAATCAATTTAGGTAAAATAAAGTTTGAATATATTTGAGATAAAAATTAAGTTAAGTTGATAAAAACATTTTATCTAATTTAAGTACAAATCAATTGTAACTTAATTTTTATCTGAGAATAGTATCAAAAGAATTTAAAACTCAATTAATCTTAATATATAAAATATATAAATTCATTTTCAAAGCCCAATATTAAGATTAATGACAAAAGCTCTTTGAAAGTTATTTTCAATAAAATAGAAAATGGTAAAATCATAACTTTCATTATACAAATGGAATTTTCACATAGAGTAAAATTGTAAAACATTTTACTAATTAATTGTGTAAATCATCAAAACAAAAAGATAGAGATACCACAAATCAACATGCTTAAAAGCAGCATTTCACCCACTAATTTCTCGATTTCGTCTTTATGAATCTATGGGTAGTGATATGGTCTGATATTAGAGGGCGCAGCTCCTGCTTGTAAGACAATTTTATGATCCTAATCATGCCGGGGAGGCAATCCTACTGGCTGCCCAAAAACTTCAGCAAACGAGTCCAGAAGTGAAATGATCACATCATCTACTCGACCTTCATAACCCACCACGTCCTCCCTCTGAACTGAGAAGAACTCAATCAATATCCCATAACCCTTGACATGAATGGAACGGTTCAAAGACTTCAAAGAAACTAGTGAGTGACAAAGAGTCAGATCACCACTCAAAGTTACCCAAGTCCCTTCCTGTTGAAAACGCATTGTGAATCGACTATAATCAGCTCTCACTTCACCCAGTGTGTGAAGCCAAGTAACCCTTAAAACCACATCTATACTACCCAGTTCAAATAGAATTTTTTTTCCACAATCTCACACTCCTGAATACTCAATTTCAAGCCTCTACACATTCCTTCTTGCTTAAAACTCATACCATTCCCCACCTGGACTCCCAACCCTGTCGTAGCTTCACAAGGATATCCATTTCTCAGATCAATTTGGAAGATATGAAACTATGCAACACTCCGCTATCAATCAAAATTATGATTTTCCTTGTACCCAATAACCCCCACACCTTCATGGTGTACGAATAAGTAAACCCCATTAACGAGTTCAGCGACAATTCAAGGGCGGAATCCTAAGATGAATTTGGACTGGGCTGGTCTTCTTCTTCAGGTTTGACATCTTGAGCAGAGTCATCCTCAGAGAAAAGTAACACTTGAAGCTGGCGATTTTTACAGCGATGACCAAGTGCAAATTTCTCATCACATCGAAAGCATAACCCTTTAGCTCTTTTTTGCTGGTACTCAGACTCAGAAAGACGCCTGAAAAACTAATCTCTCCGAACATCGCCATGGGTCACAGCTTGAGACGAAGTACCTGTCGAAGTCGCACCCTGTCAAATAGATGAACGAGGGTTAAAACTCAGCTCTCTACTTTGCTGCGAATTTGGGCTTGAAGTGACCTTTCCCATAGAACTTGGGCCACTATTTGGCTTGCCCATTGGGCCTATATTTTCAAACCTCCAAGTCTGGCCCATTCTGTTCTTCCCCTGCTTCTCCACCAGTTCATTTCGCTCCTTAATCTCTTGAGCTAAGGTCATCACATCTTGCAAATCAGCAAGACGAAAAAGCTTAACGTCACTTTGAATCTCTTCCCTCAGTCCATTCAAGAAGGTTCCTCAGAAAATAGACTCGGGCAGACCTCGCGATGATGCTGTGAATTGCTCAAAACAAGCCCTATAATCAGCCACTGAAGAAACCTGCTTAATTTTGAGCAGCTGCTCAGTTGGGTTACCCTCTTGTGCTCGCTCAAAACGATGCAGCACCACCGCACAGAACTCCCTCCAAGACTGGAAGGAAATCTGCGAATCCACCTATTAGAACCAATTCAAGGCTGGTCCTTCTAGACACACAAAAGCAGTATATACCTTCTCCCCTTCAGCAATTCCATTCACTGCGAAATAATGATCTGCCCTAAATAGCCAACCAAAAGGATCATCACCCTCAAACAAGGGTAATTCCAACCTTTTCCCTCTATGCTCCATTCATCCCCGATCAAACCCCGAATGATTATGGATGTGCGTAAAATCACACAAACAATAATGTCAGCTATCTCAACAACTCATTTGGATCAAACATAAAATTCACTCACAAACTAAGTGCCAAGAAAGAAGAACAAGAACTCATGAACTAATTTCCTCCAACCTCTCTCTGCACTATCTTAGTCTGGAAAAATGCGTATATGAAAAATTACAATGAAGTCTCATATTTATAATGGAATCCACCGACTTAAATCCTTCGGAAGCTTCACCTTCGCCAATGAGCATTCACGAGACCCATCGCGGAGATCCTTCGCCAAAGTCATTCGCCAAGCTCCTTCGTGGAAGTCCTTTGTCAAGACCCTTCGACCTCCACTTGGGCTTAGTGAAATCCGTTATTGTAGGCTTCTCGGCCCATCAACTTATTGCCTCTTATGAAATTACTTAAAATCCCTTATCCACGTCATCATCTCACCTTTTACCCAACCATTTCTCCCTTTTCATCTTTCAAATATTAATTTAGTTTAAATATTTGAAGATGAAATGATTATTCTGGACTGGAATTCCGACGGTCGCCACGTGTGAATCTCTAATTGCTTCGTACTCCTGCCCCGGTTATGCATTCCTTCTGACAGGAACTTCGACGGCCACCATGCGGAGGTTTCCAATTGTTTCGTACTCCTACCGCGAGCGAGCTCGTTTCCCAAGATTTCTCTAATCGAGGCGTCTTCCCCTTTCCAAACAAAACCCATCTTCTTCAACACTCTTCACCATTTTTGAAACCCTTATTCCTTTCTTCAACTAAGAGCTCCTGAGATTTTTGAATTCTCTACCTTCCTCGCCGAAATTCGCAAACCTCTTTGTTCTTAAGCTTACTTTCCATCATCTGATAGCAATGGCCTCATCTTTGGTTCCTATTCATCCGACCTTGGCTTGGATTATAGAAGAATGCGACATCCCTGCCAACTGCTATCTCAACTTCTTAGATTCAAAGTATGAAGGCTGGGAAGAAAAGCCTTCTATTCTTCTTCCAAATTCCCTGGTGGTCAGCAAACCCCATCTTCAGCTCCTTTACTTCCCTCTTCATCCTTTCTACCATTATCTCTATGCCATCTACAACCTTCACCTCCTGCAAATCCCTCCAAACTCCCTGCGCCAAATAATTGGATTCCTCTGTTTGTCTTTGATTAGGGATCTGCGTCTAACCATCGACGACTTCTTATATTACTTTAACAGGGTCCGATCGACTAGGGCTTCCAAATTCCCACACTGCCACCTTACCCCCCGTAAAAACTTCATCTGGTTTACTGGCCTCCCGAACAAGGATCCAGAGATCAAATCTCTTTACCTACTCATAGGGAACTGGTCCTGCGCATCTTTCGACCGAGACATTTTCCCCCTCCGAAGGGGTTACAATATTGGTAACTCATTCTTCTTTTCCTTTTAAGCAAATCTGTTTGGTCTTATTTTGTTGTATTTCTCAATTGTCTTTGTCCTCTGTACAGCTCCCCCTGGCACTGAGCTCCCGCCGCCACCTGTTCCTTCACTCTCGGAACAGCGCCTGGCTTACTTGAAGACTCTAGCTATTCCCACCAAGGCCACGGCTCTACACATCTTGAAGGTTATTAACAACTTGTCGTTGTCCATCCTCGCGAGATGCTCATCCTTCGCTCTCGCCATCAGCCTGGGATGTCCCGTCTTCTTCGCACCTCTCGGGGCGGAGCTGTGAAAGAAGGACTTGAAACTGGCTGAGCTGATAGAGTAGCCTTGCACGGTCACTTGAGGGCTTAAGAAGCCTCGAAAAGAAGAATTAACAGGTC
>Ga0115856_100210_pt1 | contig 20215 bp, 8 predicted proteins | sample InSIn4gowninarea_FD_83870 | JGI IMG/M metagenome (GOLD analysis project Ga0115856, IMG submission 83870)
AGGAACTTCAAAATATCGCGGCATGAAAAGGTAGAACCTTAGGAACAAGACTGTGCCAAGTAAAATCGAGAGAAAATAAGATCTGCTATTGAAAATCAGAGAGTTATGTAGCGTGGACTGGCATATGCAAGAAAAGATTGTTGTTAACTATGATCAATCTTTAGCTATTTTTATTAGCCCTTTACAATCCTAGAACTGATGCTTTCAGTTAAGGTATCTAAAATATTATTTTCCTGCTAGGTGTAAACACATCTAGAAATTTAGTAATATTCGGGAGAGAGGTTTATATTTAATAGAATTGTGTACTTTTAAGTAATTCAATGTTTTATGTGTACAAACGTATTTTATAGCAACTTACCGTTCAACATAACTGTCAATCTTAATTTAAAAAATAAAATATGCCACTAATAAATACGACATTTATCAAGACATGAAAATTTTCTACAATTTTAAGGCTTTCGTTAGCACTTTGGTTTAGATTGAAATTGTGAACACATGAAGAACTAAATTTGTTTAACATTAGAATTTCAAAACAATCATTTATCACTGACCTAGAATCTAAACAAACATTCTGATAATGACACATCTTAGCTTACAGATCTCGCTTAAAATACTAGAACTACTGCACCACATAGAAAAAATACATAATTTCTTAAATATATCGCTTACACCTAAATATTTTCATATTAATGTTTGCTTTTAAATTTAATAAATAATGTACTTTTTATTTTCTCCCAAAGACTAATATCTTCATAAAATATGACCTTTTGAAATAGTGATCCAAACACAAATAAATTTTATTGTACATAAAAATAATGCTCAATGTTTTTGGTTAAAGTTGCTCAACATGCGCTTATGTAATATAAATGCATATATTTTACGAAAAACTATGGTCTTCTTAAAATCGTTTTTAGGTTTTAACCGTGAATTTATTTTTTCAGTGCATATTAATATCGAATTTTATTTACTTTCAATTACGAAGTCTTAAAATCAGTATTTTATATGCATAGTCAGTACGAGTATGGAAAGCTTAAAGCTAAACTAAATGCAGTTGAACTTGGGGCTTCAGAATTATCTTATAATTAAAAATATTGGATACCATAATGAACATAAATCTATTTAAAAACATAACTGAAATGCATAAACGGTAAATAAACTTGAAATCAAGCGGCAATTTCCATTATGATGTGGCGCTTCGGATCAGAAACTTGTTGTGCAAATCTGCATACAATTTCGCTATCCAAATTTTAGCAAGATAATTTAAATTTTGTCTAAAAACTATAAAGGATTTTATTGTTAAAACCTAAAAACTTAATAAATTGCTTTTTATCGTCGCAACAGAAGAAAAAAATTCCTTTTCCGAAATTTTTTCTATTTCATCAGAAAATATATAATCAATTTCTCTTTATTATAAATATTCTAATTATTTCATGCAACATCATAACTACATAATCTGTTTTTAAAATGTAAAATAGAAGTGCAGTGCTTAAAGAAAAAGGCTGCCTGCGATCCAACCCAAGACTCATCGGATAAGACCCCACCACTTTACCAATGTGCCATCAAGACTTTCCCCAATTACCAGACTCCAGACCCATTTACGTCACATGTCAACATATTGATCTCTCCCCAAATGTAAAACTTAAAAAAAATTATGTTGCGAAGCACTTTTTGTTCCTCTCCTACGTGCATAGATTAAGCTCTGTAATTTCGCCACTGAAGCATTTTACATCTTCGCTGACTTTTAAATTTTGAGAAGTGTACTTAAATTCACAAAATTTCTTACACAAAAGAAAAAACAGTTGTCAATATATGTTAGACAAAGGTTTTATAAGTGCGTGCATTTTTATGCAGAATTAACAACCAATAATCTGGCCATATATACGAGGGTCATGCCGAAAGTTTTTAGCAGAGTATCAGAGAATTTTTTTATTTGCAAAACACTTACAACTTTTCAAAATACTCTCCATTAGCACGTATGCACTTGCCCATTCTCTGAAAGCAATCAGAAAATGTCTCAATCCAAGTTTCTTTCGGGATGTCATTTAGCACGCTGATATGGCCTGTTCATCTGACGAAAACTGCTGCCCACAAATTTTTGCTTTGGTAATAGAGGACCAAAATAAGTCACATGAGGCCAGTTCAGGTGAATAGGGGAGATGAGGCAACACTCACATTTTTTACTTTTCCAGAAAGCCAAATTTTCTGGCAGCAGTGTGTGCAGTTGCATTGTCGTGATGCAGCAGAAGATTGGACTTTTGGTGCTGTGTCCTCCACGTGGCAAGGACTTTGGGGAAAAAATCATTCACGTATCATTCAGCACTGACTGTACAACGTGTGTTCCAGTTCACGAATGTGAGGTGCCCCATTTTTGTAAAAAAAAAATTGCCCCCAACTTCTTTCCAGAGCTCCGCTTTCAAAATTTTCCTGATGGTTCCTCCCCTAAAAAGCACCACACAAAAGAATGTCTCTTCATTTCAGGATCGTAATGGAAGACCTATGTTCCAACACCTGTGACGATACTATGTCTTTGGACTGCCCTCAGTTGAATGTTTCTTGCATAAAACGACACCAGATCACTCTCGCTTCTTTTTGTTTTTTTGTCAGGGGATGTGGCACTTAACAGGAAAATCTCTTAGTAAGGCGTAAATGATTGTGAACGATGGTCTTAGCTGCAGTTGACCCAATATTTAGGGTCCTCTCAATGTTACAAAATGTTAAACGTGGATCTTCTTTGATCATTTTCCTCACAACATCACAGTTTTCCTGAGTCAGAGCTGTTTCCTGAGTCAGAGTGAAAAGGACGAGGTTCATCTTCAATTGACAGCCAATCCCTTGAAAACTCGCGAAACCAATTTCCAACTGTGGCCCTAGAATGGGCATCCTCACCAAAAACACGCAGCAAAAAAGAATGGCATTCTTCGGCAAATAAACTATTTTTATAACAATAAAATAATCATTGCGCGAAAGTCGCAATGAGACAGATCCATCTAGCACCGTGTCTGACTCAACATTGCCTGTGTTTTCTTTCCGCGCTGCGGGAGAATCACCGCTCGAAGAGCATGTGCATACATATTCTAAGGTCGAAAATGATTGCTCTTTCAAATGAAAACAATCCCATTGTTCTCAGATTTACAGTTTACGGGCTGCTAAAAACTTTCGGCATGGCCTGCGTACTATTATCCAATTTAATGTTTTATAGCCGGTATGATTTTATTCGTGATGAACTATAAATGTCATAATTTAAGTTTTTATATCAACATTTAAATAACGGTAGACATAAACAGGATTAAAATGGAATTAAAATAAATTTGTGAACACCTGAAGCCCTCAATTTGCAATAATTTAAAAATTCCTGAAATTTTCAAAGTTTTCTTTCTAAAAAGAACCCTCTTTTCTAGCCTTTGCATTTATACTTCGAAGCATGTTCTTCAGTAGTTTTACGATTCTATTGTTTCAAGAAAAGTCAGGCAAATTTATGTACTTCGTCAGTTAGTATGTTAACATATTGCTTGTGCGTTTTTCATCCGTGTTGAGAGCCATGTCGGTTCTCGAACAAGTCTGCGAACTCTTGCTATTCCTCAAGGGAACCACGGGGTATCATTGCAGTTCAGTCTACTCTTCCGTCGACGGACTCGAACGACTCGCTAAGCGCTGCGATTGGATTGTGGTTGTGATCTTAACGGATGACGCACAACGCCTCAGTATCATTGAAACTCAAAACATGACGGTAAACAGTATTTGATTGCAATTAGGTTTCCACCCCTTTGCACTGGCATCTGTCGCAACTATTAGTGTCATAATTTGAGATAAAGATTATTTTCAATTCAATTTTTTTAAAATTCCTGTATGGATTTTGCTTAATTCTATCTATCGGTTTTAAATCCGCTGTCTGTCTTTGCTTGGTTGTCTTTCTCTCTCTCTGGTCCTGTGTAAACATTGCGATTCTGATATTGAGCTGTGGGTAGAGGGGACCTATCTCCCTTTGGCAGATTTTAGAGGCAACTTTGTCCTCTGATTGGTACGACTTCCACCAGGTATTCTCAACATTCTGAAATATTTCCGAGTCGGATATTCCTCTATCACCTTCATTTAATATTTCGAATCTGTTTTTGATATCCATTATGTAATAAAGATTTATATTACTGTTTTTTGGGCGGATTTTACAGATTTTACTTGGCACAGTCTTGTTCCTAAGGTTCTACCTTTTCATGCCGCGATATTTTGAAGTTCCTCCGATTTGTTTCTTTATGTTCCGAATTTTTAGTGATTTCATTGCTATTTCTGTTTATGTCAATACTATCTTTATCAAAATTAAACAAATCGTTTATTTTTGGGCTAACATTACCTGGCATGGCTCCCGAATCAGATTTAACTTCGCTCAGATTCTTTTACCACCAATATTTTCGGTGTTGTTCTCCTACCCTCTTCTCGAAATCTTTGAAAATAGAAAAGCTTTCCGAATCTCTAATAACGCCCGTCAGTTGGCTGTTACTGAAAATGAGTAAAGCCTGTCAGGGCCAATGCCCATCTCCGCAAGCATGCGTTAGCAGCTCGTCTTCCAGGCCTACTCTGAGCTTGGTGTTCATGCAGTGGAACAGATTGCGGAGGAATTCCCTGATGAAGTCACTAATGCCACTTGCTCTTGCGGCTCATCGGATGAGTATGGCGTGATAATTTGTGGGAAGATCACCGAACTCAGCCAGCAGATATTAAACGTAATCTTAAAATTATGTAAACATTTGCGTTATTTAACTAACTATTAGCCCCAGTTTAAACATTTTACATTTAATCATTAATTGCAGTTACATAATTAAATGCCAACTTTTCTTTATGAAATAACGGTATTTGATTTTTTTTTTCAACACGCAGGCAAGTGGCACAATTTTTGCGTTCAAGAAATAAAATTGACCAACCAAAAAATGTTTCTATAACTTTCTCAACATAGGTTTACAAGTGATTTATTTACAAAGAAATTTTAAATTCGAAAAAAATTGATCTCCCATCTACTAAGTGTGGTAGATTTAAACTGTTAGGAGCAAATTGCAATTTTACTAAAGCATTCAGTTTTAATTATGCATTAACGCAGGTTTTTAAATTTTGAAGGGTCCTAGATCTGAAATGTTTTCCAAGTATCTCATTTTTTAAGAAATTCCTGATGGTATTCTGACTACCAGGAAAGCAATGCATATGAAGCGGAAAATTCAACCTGATATTTTTGTTTTATAGAGTATTATAGGCAATTAGAAAACACCTTTCTCGACTCTGAAAAATTCCAACTCTTTAGTCACTGAAACTTCTAATACGCCGCATTTTTCAAATATTTGGTAAACACCAATTTCTCTTCATGATTTCACGTTTTCATAATTTCCCCTTTTCCTCTATTTTTTGTTTCCGTCACCAGATGGTTCTGATAGGTGCCCCATCATACAATTTTCTTAGGTTTTGTCTCATTTTCCCTCTCCCTTTCCCAGTGCGACCTTATAAAAGATCTTCCTGACTCTCGGCTATATTTTGTCCTTTTTGTTATTCTTGATTTTGGCTCTGCACTAAAGACGGAGTTACACTGATTTCGAAACACATGTCTGAAGCCTTTGTGTTTTATTTGTGCTACATGATTGTGGGAATTTCAATTGTGCATTACCAACACAAAGGATTGTTACTTTTACATAAGTAAAAACTTGTTTCGATACTAACTAAAACAAATCGTTGATCAAGTGGATCTTATGCCTTGTTCTAAGATTATGGGAATCGGATTTTAACAAGATTCTGAAAAACGAGACAATATATCTCTTGTTTTGTACAATGACAGTAAATATTGGAGTAAACAATGCATCTTAGTGCTTACCTGCCGGGGCGACGACGGGTGCCTGTGCCGGGGCGACGACGGGTGCCTGTGCCGGGGCGACGACGGGTGCCTGTGCCGGGGCGACGACGGGAGCCTGTGCCGGGGCTGCACCGGCGAGTTGAGCCAGGATTGCAGCCGGGACCGGGACGGGGACGGCCACTGGAACGAGGGCACCTGTAAGATAAAACGTTTCAATTGAGAGAAATAAGCAATAAAAATTAAGTTGAACGGTAGTATTAACACAAATACAATGCAACTGATTTCGACTTCCTAAAAGATATGCAAAACATGCATTAAATTTTTGAGGCAAACGTTTTGAACATATGTAAGTGATTATTAAATAGTATGTTCAATATTACATAGTAGGTAAGTAGTAATTGCACATTTGTGGTAATAATGAAATGCAGAGATGTCGCGCTCGCCTGAAGAGACGAATAAAATATTTTTGAAAAAACTGCATTATAATCCCTTGAATAAAGTAGAAAAGTATAATTTTGTGTAACCCTTTTCTTAAATTCAAGAATAAATGGATTATAAAATGTATATTACATGTTCAAAATTTTGTAGGTTAATAGGTGTTTTAATATGAATAGGTAATAAAGGCATGTTTAAAACGTCAGTAATCCTCTCGCATTAAACGAAAGCATTATAAGTTATAAAAGTCAATGCCAATATATTCCTTCGAAAATAAAAATCGCATTTGATTTATCAATTGCATAAATACAACGTAAAAATTGGTATGCTTGAATTTAAGAGAGCATAGCGATTTTGACATTTATCATTAGAACTATTTTGTTTTTACTGTACCATTTTATCGGTATATTTTATCATGTAACAAGATAAGCCTATGCATATATGATGTCCTCTTGCCCAAACCCAGCCCCGTGTCCTTTTCGTTCCTTAAATTAACCCTCGATACCTTTTCAATTTCATCACCCTGCACTTTCATACTTAGTACACTCTCTGTATTACAACATGTTTTTCATTCTACTGATTTTTTAAACACTTAGTGTTTCCTTTATTTACAAGAAACTGTTCAAGAATGCTTCGTGTAGTAAGACTGATAGGTCTTGTTTGTAAAACTCACCGACTTTCAAATAATTTCCTTTGCTTACTTTCTAACAGTAATGACAAAATAGATGTTTTCCTTCGTGTCGTCCCCAATTGTTGAAGACGCTCACTTTTGTTAGAAAGCCATTAACGAGCAACAAGAGTGCTATTAGGGTGGACAAAACGAAATGCCAAACCACGCGACAACGGTTTAAGTTAAATCGGAGATTTTCAAGACTTAGTTCGGAGCTATGCTCTCTGAAATAGACAGTTAAAAAATTCAGATTAATGATTTACAAGTGGTAAATGGAAGTACAAAAGCCCTTGTTATATCTTTCTTCGATATGATGATTATTTCGATGCATTGCACGTTTCTTAAATTACGATTCAAAATGTAAATTAAAATTATGTCTTTATAGTTTGTCATTTTTAAAACTCTTCACACTATTAGTTTTATAACACTTTAAGAATATATGCAACTCTTGGAACTGATAGAGAAAGTCATGAAGTGTGAGCTGTGACTCCGTGTTGTTGGAAGAAGACTTCTCTATTTTTAAGGTCCCCAGCAAACTGTTTTGATGGGAGGAACATGTGACAATAGCAATTCAAAACGATTGTCATAATTACCATCTTTTTTTAAAAAAAGAAATTTATTTTATATCTAAAATAGTTTTAAGTAAATTATAAAAATATGATGTCTGATGTATTACTAGACTTTAATAATAATTTACTATTTTTTGCACATTTAATCTGAAATGCTTAACCTATTTTTAAAATGTTACAGGCAACCATACAAATCATTCTACTGAAAACTTATAGAATGCTAAGAAAATATTTTAGACGTTATTGTAAAAGAAATATCCAAGACGTTTTTCAAGGTGCATTTGTAACCTTGCAATAGCAACACTGCTAAGCCCTCTTGGAGGGTGATAGTATATTTTTGCAAACATTTTAATTTAAATAGATTTCCATTTAACATAATCATTTTTCTATTTAAACAAATAGATTTTTTATGGATTGCCATATCAGAATTGAAAAGCGTCACAATACCCATTTTCCCTAGGGGAGGGGGGGGAAAGATTTAAAGTTATGATTATGTACTATTTTAGTTGTCTTACTTCAACAGATAAGGAATAAAATTCCGTTGAATTTACTATTTCAAACTATAAATTATGGATTTAAGTTATATGACAGTAATAGTCCAGCAATAGAATATCATAGATCAAACTACGTAAGCTACTTTGAATGACTACTAGTGAATGAAAATAATTTTAGGACTAAAAGTAACGGTAAATTTACACAATACTTCATAATACAATCATGTACTTCCTAAATATTTAACAAAATACTAAATATAGGTGTTATTACGAAAATTTCATTTAGAATACCCATATGCAAGGAAAGGAATTGTGAAGTCTGCTTTCTGTACGAAAATTTAAGTATGTAAACAAAGTAGCTTTTATATAGGATCATTTCTTCACTAATAGGTTCTGTCAATACGGTTTCAAAACTGAATAAAAGCAATTGAAAAACATCTTACCCGGTTGGTAATTTGGGTCGTGGACCCTGCGTATGTGCTGCGTCAGGGCGTCACGTGTCGGGAAATACGCGTCGCATTGCGCGTAATAGCAGCTGAACCGTGTCTGTAAAAGAAATACGACTATTATAATGCATCTACTATATTAAATTTTAAATTTTTGGTTTATCATTTCATAACAAATTGTAAATGCATTCGATGTGTGTAAGAATTCAACATTTTACACGGTGCATGTAAAACCTGTGCAAACATTAAAAATATATTTCATGAAAGTTTCGTTTCTAATTATATTATAAATTGTAGAATTCAGAAAAACCAATAAGTTATATGAAAATGTGCATAGATTCATATATTTCCTTAATCTGTAATCTAAATTTTAGCCATAAGGTTACACCTTTTTAAAGTATTTTGATGCATTATTTTTATCACATTAACGTAACTTATTCAATAAATTTTTAACAGGAAGTAAAAATACTGAAAACGATAGACGACATACTTAATCGTCACCTACTTCACACAGTATAAATATTGAGCAAACTGCAGGATGTGTTTCTAAACGGAACACACCCTGAATGGAAAACTATATACAAAGCAAGCAAGCTAGGGGTAGGGAAGAGTCTAGTACACCAGGCTCAAGCAGAAGGGAACACTTGTACCCCCCTCTCTTGATAACCAAACTTGACTCCCAATCAAATGGAAGTTAAGTTTGACTGGACAGTTCAGCTTATTAATACCAATTTGAACGCTTTTGGGGGAAAAATTTAGACCAGAGAAATTTCCTTCTAAAATGCTGAACAAGTGGAAGAACTTTATCAAATGTGTACTATATAACTGTCTTCCAGTGTCTCCAGACAACCAATGTGAAAGTGAAATTAACACGTGTTTTCAGAATAGCAGCCAAAGTTCATAAGATTTTGAACCTTATATGCATGAATATTTGCAAACGTACAGAACAGTTATCGAAAACAAAATCAGATACTTGAAGTCATTACTAATAAGCAATCTGTCAGATTTAACCATCACATGTTTTAAAATATTTGATGTCAATAACAAAAGACTACTACTAAAGATAAATGTTGACTAGCTACTTTCACTTGTATGAAGATAAAAGCTCTTTATTTCTCATTGCACACACTAACTGTTTAGCTTCAAAGATAAAAACTAAACTTTCTCAAATCAAGCTAAGCATAGAAAAGTTTCTCCAACAACAATTTTACTTTTGCAACTTTCAATGACGTCAAATCTAGAAATCTGCGCTTTTATTTTTAACTTTCAATTGATCAAATGAATGAATATTCCACATTATTTAAAAGTAAAGTTAAAAATTAAATATTCAGAGAAAGCAGAAATCCTTTAATGCTTTTTGTTTTGCTATGCATGCATAGAATATGCATTTCCAGGATACCAGATATTTTGAATGATCTCCCCCGGTGTATTCTTGTATGAAAAACTGAAAAACGAGAAAAAATTTTCCATAGAGAGAGGTTAATGTTTTAGTGCTGCAAAAATTCTGGCGAGTCGAAGTCCGAAAAGTTACTAAATCGACTAAAACAGAACTTCTTACAAGATCTATAGCAAGAAATCAAAAGTCGCCGAATTTTTCGTTTTAAGGTCAAACAGATTTAAACTCAGTCTGGGTAAGTAAAACAGAGTTCATGTCTCCTACATATATAACTCCACCATGCTTGGGCTCAATATTTTTGTTCGTTGTCTGCGCAGACAAAGAAATTGCCTGGTTTGTCAGCGCAAGAACACGCAACATAATTGTCCATGTGATAAAGCTGTCTATTCTAGATGCGATGATATAGTTCACTGCATGGCTCTAAGAATACTGGCCGTGAACTTTGCTAATGGGGATTCGTAAAACCAATTAAATTTTGATTTGAAATTTCTTAAATTGAAATGGCATAATCATGGGAATCGCGAAATGCAAGGACGGAGACCGCTTCGCCTTGAATCCTTTTGTTAACGTTGTTGTTTCTTCGATGTTCGCTCTTTAAGTTCTTTACTGCAATTACTGCAAGCTACGAGTGGACCAAGACGGAAACATCGGCAATATATTTACAATTTGAAATTTAAAAAATTATTTGCTTTTCTGCAGTAAGGGTCACTTTGCAGGAAAGTAATATTTACAGGCGACCAAACGGCTAATACAATTATATAGCTGTATTTAATAACGAAATAAATTGTTTGGTGATATAATTTAGCGTCTAAATGTTTTCAGTTTACAAATCTCTCTATTCTAAAAAAAACTATTTCTGTTCTAGGAATTTCGCGGGCCTCTTGATTGCCGGAACCCCTTCTGCCATATCGCAAAAATTCAAAAACACAAAAATAAGAGATTTCGCTGATTTGTAGAAATATTTAAACAATAAAAATTATTTTAATTCGGAGAGCAATATAAGGGCTGTTCTACGTTAAAGTTGGACTTTTCGAGAATTGGCTGCTCTAAAAGATTGGTGCGTTCAATTTTGTTTCAAATCTTAAAACTTGAGCATAAACTATGCAGTAGTGTCTCCATTAAAAGCCCCTCCAAATAAGGGACAAATCTACAAGTCACGGCCACTTGATACAGGCACTCTAATGTATTTTCCCTCCTAATAAGGGATCCTCTAAGGAAGAAACGTATCTGAATCGCTAAAAAAGTGTATTTTCAAATTTTACCGATTGCTAACAAATTCAAAATTGGATCAAAGGGCTTCCCATTTAGCAACAGCGTTTTATATTAAGTAAAATGGACTCTACTCATCCATACTGACGAAAGAATGGAATTAAAGAAAAATTTTGGAAAATCAGTAAATGGAAATATATGAGATAAAGAATAAGTTTTCAAAATGGGTGATATCAGTATTACACACAGCTGGCAAAGTAAGAAAATGTTTGGTTACAACCTTTTCTGTCTTGTTCACATCTCTTAGAACTGTGCTTTAGGTTTTTAGAATTAACTAATTTGTAGAAGTTTTTCTCAATAAAACCGGCTACACTTACAGGAGTTGTACAAATGCAATCTTGAACACATCTATTTATTCTAGCCAAACATTCGGGTTGAACTGTTCGATTTGCCTGATAACGCCAATTGTTTAATGTCGTCCATACGCTGCAAATATTGGTAGTTGTTAGACAAGTATTCTGCACAGTTGCGAGTCCGTTCTGACTGAGTTGAGGGAATTTGATTATGGGCAAATTGTTGGTGCTCATGTGGTGGTTGTTTATGTAACCATGGTAGCGTAAGTGTTTGGCGTTTTAGAAAGCACCAAATATGCATACAAGAACAGCGACAAACATCCGCTAATGTAAAAAGCCAAGCAAATCCTTTGTGCTGGTGAATCGAAATCTGAAAAACCAACGTAACAAAGCACCGAACCAACGTGTCTGCGAAATTTTTTTTTGCTTACATTTGTGCTTTGTTACGTTGGTTTCAGATTTTGATCATCTGTTAAGTCACAATGCGACAAAAGTGCATGTTGAGTGATCATACACACAAACACTAAAGAGGAATGAGATGAAAAATGAGACAACAGCTTCAAAACGATCACTGATAAAGTTAAAACTCTGTTCATAAACCCTGAGAGTACCAAAACACAATAGGAATGAAGTTTCATAAGCAAAGAATTTCAGGGTGAACTATTGTTATATAGTCATTAATAACTCCTATAAATTGACTGTATGAAGAAAAAGTGGTGCCATAGCCATAAAACTTGGATGGTGGAACAATGGTCGGAAAAGTATTTTTCCGCACTATTTTCAATTTGCCGCCGAGTTTACGCCTGGCAAAGCTATGAAATTTATGTCTGGCACCGTCTTTAGGCTTACAGAACATACTGATCAACCCCTTGCAATAAGCTGAAATTCGGAACAAACTGTGCCTAACTTAAATGCACGCATGTTCGCAAAAAGAGCTGAAGCGTGCGGAGTCCGAGTTTCGGAACTTTATATACGATGCCTTACGACTAAGTGTAAGATAGCAGCACTGGTGTTTACTTCACGCGATAGTGCTCTTATGAATTTCAAATGAGTTTGAATCAAAAACGTCTAAAACGTAGAGTCAAGTAGTAATTTTCATTGACTTTTTTCTGTTTTTTAAATGAAATGAAAAAGCATCTCATTTTGGCAAATGTGTCAGATGGAGAATAGTTATTCTTGAAGCGGGGCAGTCCTAAGCTGACATTGCAAGAGAACTGGATATAAAACCAAGTGTCATCTCTAATTTGTAGAAACAGTTCAAAAATAGTGGGGCAGTATCCAGATGAACAGCACAAACTCGCCCGAAAGTCACAATGGCCATTAATGACCGGTATTTGGTGATTACAGCCAAGCGCCAGAGGACGTCTGTAGCCACACAACTCTCTCGCGAACTTACTGTTGCCAAAAGAAGTTGCCAAGAAAGTTGCCAGAAGATTTCATGAGACAGGACTTTATTCCAGAAAGCCAGCTCTTTGCATCCCATTCACTGCTTCATACAAAACAGTGTTTGCAATGGTACACACAGTTCCAACATTCGAATCAGCTTTATTAGGGCTCCTGGCGAATATTCATAAGGATGGAATGTGATACCCGATACCATCCCAACAATTTCAGCGATAGAGACTCATATTGTTGTGGGGGAGTGAAGATCTGGGAGGGATTCATGCAAGATACCCGCACACCGATTCATGTGTGTCAGACTGGTCAAGTGAATGTCCAATGGTACATAGAAAGTCAAGATATTTATCGAATGAATTAGCCAGCCAAGTTTCCTGACCTCAATTTGCATCACGAGTCAGACTCGTGATATTCAAGTTTGGTCTAAGATTTTCATCACGAGTCAGACTCGTGAAAATACTGCAAGGGGTTAATACCAATACTTGTTTACCCAGAATATATATGGAAATAGTTTGGCCATGGTTTGAGCAGTCATACCGTTGTATTCCATAGGCCACATGTTTGTTCTACAAATTCATTACTATCTAGGACTGTGTTCATTTTGATCACGTCCATTCTAAGGTGTAATATTTGCTCTCCAGTGGTAATGCTGTGTTTGGAGGTGACACAGCTTGGGAATGAAATTTCGCTTTTATGGAAGTATCCCCGACTACCACATTCACCGGTATTATTGAGCCTTTGCAATATCTTTAGGACAGAAAAGTATGAGAGCTCAATCCACCTCCCTTATCGTACTTTGAACTTGCTACTATATTTTTAGGTGTTTCCATATTTTTGTCAAACACACGAACTTTTAATTTATCCCGCATTGTTTTGTTTCAGAAGGTGGCAGATCGATGGTGGTTATAAGTCATGTATATTATATTTCTATATTTGTTTCACATTTTATTGTTTTCCCGTAATTTAATGCAATAATTAGGATATCAAGTTCCATTATAATTTCATCAGTACATAAAAGTTTACACATTTCAGGAGAAATCGGGCTGTCCCTCGCGAAAAAAGGACACCTCTAAGGGAAAAATAACCTGTTCCCATGGCTGACCTTCATTGGGAGGTACTACTGTACTTATAAAATATTGATATCTATGCAAATTAGTTATTTGGTGGTGGATGGTTTCCCAATTTGAAAAATTTTGGCCAGAATTTAGAATATTAAAAAATATAAAATTAACGAAATGAAAGAAATATTTTTCGTCTTCGGATATTTCCTAATGACGGATTTCCGTCCTGTGGACGGAAAACCTGCATCCATGGCAAGTAGCCTGCCATTGCATAGGATTGACTGGTTGATATTTTGTTGAAATTGGAACGTTCATGTTTCAACTGCACTGCCTCCCGATGACATGGTCGGCAGCGTACTCTCAACTAGTACCAAGAATCTGTGGTTCAAATACATTTGTAAGACAAATGTTTTTCTGTTTTTGCTAGTTAGAGTCAATGATGGTGCCGTCCACCATGTGCCCTCTAAAAGTGGGCCATTAATTAAGGCGATGCGCAAAAGCCAAGATGTTCATGGCACTTGTCATGAATCTTGAATTAAGTGTCAAGAGCCAGTTCCCCATATGAGCAGGCTAGAGTTCTCGGAAATGGATAAAGCAATCTAATTGCAGTACATGCGCATCTTTGGGTCACCGAATAAATTCAGAAATTCTGCTTGATAAGTGTCGAACTTTTGCCTCATTTCGAGTATTAGACTGAATATTGTTACCTTTGTAGATATCTTTTTTTCTTACTCCAAAGAATAGCTGGCTCTCTCAAACAATCGTGATCCTAGCAGTTTGAATCTTGTAAAAAATACTTTTTTACTACTGATTTTTTTTTGATGACACTAATTTGTAGAAGTTACAAAGGTAATGAATTTCGTCCCGATATCAAATATTTTAATGAACTAAAGCAGATTGAGTCCATTGAAGAAATAAAATGATAAAAAAAAAAACACGTAAAACTGCAAAGCATTAAGAAAATGTGCACCAAAAAGCACAGAAGAAATTTAACAAAATTCTGAACTATTTTAGTTCAACCAACACATATTTAGTCAGATTTTTAAACGTTAGGTTTTTCGAACTAAAAACAATAACGATTTTAATTAAAACATTTTTTACGAAAATAGGACCTTTTAAGAAAAGCGTATTTCTTGAGGTTACTGCAGCAGTACTTTAAAAAAATTTCTTTCGTCCTATTTCAGCTTTTGGTGACTCATGATGCACTTAAAAGTGAAGATTGTCCATTTCTGGTCTCGATGAGGAATTAATAGTGCAGCTACAGTTTAATTACAAAAACACAACCCTTGCTTATCCAGTTCAAATGAGAACAGATTTTGAATCTAAACGATTTCAAATGAAAACAGATATTTTTTGGCTTTTAAAAGAAAGAAACCGATAGTAAAAGTACGAAACAAAGTTTTGCTTCATGTATATTTTCCCTAATATATTTATTCGCAGACGTTATGGATATGAAGCACTATTTTGATGCAGACGATAAAATTATGAAACGATATTTTTAAGCAGACAATGATAATTTTAAAATATGCCTCACCGAATACAGCAAATCATAACTTCGCAAGTTGTAACAAAATTTATTCTAAAACAAACATTGCTTCAGCACAAACTATAAGTGAACGGAATAGAAGATTGAATTTTAGTAGAATAAAAATCAGTTACGGTTTCTGCAAAGATTTTGCAAACGATAATATAATTAAACTTATATTTAATTTTCCGCAAACAATATTATATTTCAACCTTAAAGCTTCAGTGCAGCAGACGATATGCCACGAAAATAACCGTCTTGCTACCAGAAATAATAATTATGGCTTCAATAGTTTGCATTATTCATAATGAGTTTTAGGAACTTTTTAGCATTTTTTAAAAAAATGTATCCGGAACTGGAATCGGATCGATTCGAAACCAAGGAATGAACGTGCGCATCAAATGAAACGTTTTGTTAAAATTTCAGATAAATCGGTAAAGAACATTCGGAGATTTGAAATTTTGTGCAAGTTTGAATTTTTGCTCTATAGATAGTTAAGGCAAATGTGGAATATATTATGTAATGCATTTCTTAATGAGGAGTTTAGTTGCATTTATATAAATTTCATGATTAGAATATTTTAATACAGGAGATGCATAAAGCTTGGCAAACTTATATCTAAAATGGGCATTTCAATGTCAGCTTTTAAATTTAATTCAGAAAAAGAAATTTTAAAGCTAAATTCTGCCAATCATTTTGGAAACTGGAATAACTAGGTTTGTAAAGAAATTAAACTTTGTTACCATGACAATCGTTTGTCCACAAACAAAAACAATTTTAATTCCTAGATTTTGTTTTTCGAAATCGTTTCAAATGCATTCGGAACCGAAATTTCGATCTACTGGGAATGTCGATACAAAACTCCCGTAATTAAATGAAACTTCGTGCTCAAATTTCAAAGAAATCGGTGAACACCTTTCGGAGATCAACGGTTTTGTGACAACGAATACTTGCATTTTTATTACATTAACATTATTTATACAGATTCTGATGAATCCAATGCTCATTTGTAAAAGCAAGTACCGCGAGCAGTTTCAAGTCTCATGCACAATATTTAAAAATATTAATTATTTCCCACCAGGAAAATTGTTTAAATCAAATAGAAGGAACAGTAATTGAAATTGGAATGTTACTAAAATTACAAAACTGCCGTTGAAAGAGAAGCCCGTCACCAAGCTCTTTCTAAAGGAAACATAATTCAGTAAAGAATGAAATGATTGAAGAGGAAGATTCGATTGTTCTGTTCACCTTTAGTCATTTCAACGCGGCGGCAACATCTATCCTTGGAAATCAGAAGTGAAACTACCCGAAGCATTCACCTTCGGTTCTTTTAAATCTGTAGAATCGGAAGATAACAAAGATGACCATTGAGAGACTTCATTTCAACAGATATTCTATGGTCCAGACCCGCTTCTTTCCCAATCCTGAATGTGCAAATTTAGAATTTCGTATAGGCCATTGCCACTCTAGTTTGTATTTAAGTAGAATAACATGCAATTTTAGAATTCTTATGGACCTGAGAAGTATTTCGTTCCACTAACATTAATGTCAGCCTGATTGTGGTTTATTTACAAGTATTCTCCAAGAATATTCTATACTATATTGAAAACGCCAATTTCAGAGACTTATGACCAAGAGCTAACCCTTCTTTTAGTGTGTTTCTACAGGTTAAATTCATAATTTCCTACATAGAGATCGCGAACTGTTATCATGGAGATGTAGCATGACACTATGAAATACCTCTAACCTTTTTATTCTTTATTTTTAATATCTCAACTTTAGAAAGAAAAATTAAATTTTAAGCCAGATTCTGATCACACATCTGGATAATGTCTTAAATACATGGAATGCCACTTATATTAAAGTGAATTTGTTTACGTTAAAAGTGACTTTCCTGAAATACTTAAACCGCACTGTCAAAATTACTAGACTTATGCGAAATATACTCACCACTGCCAAAGGGATGAATTGAACGCTGTTGGCATTCGGATCAAAGTTTACTCGGCGCTGAAAAATAAAATCACTTTCAAAATTGGGTGCAATGCAAAATGCAATTTTAAAAAATCTGCAACTGTCATAAATGTGTTTATTCAGTATTTCGTCTTTTACCAGTATTTTCCTTTGTTTATAAGAGGATACTAGTGGATAATGAAATTATTTTACCATTAATAATCTTTCATTAAATAAGGCTTTAATACAATATCACAAGCTCTTTTTTGGTTGCTTTACGTTCAGCATCTAAATTCGACACCAAAGTTCACATGAAGATAAGTTTTCTTTATCGTAATTTCTAACCATGAGACTGCAGCGAGAATTTGATGTCCATTAGAGTAGACTGGTTACAGATGGTCATAAGGCCATGTTGACCCACATACGATATTTTTTTATAATTTATTTCATATGCTGTTTGCACTCCAGCGATTTATGTGTTCCTTTCATATCAGGGTCATTAAAAAAATCGAGTGTCCATCATAAGAATTGCGCGATTTTTCAAACTTCCGCTGAAGTGAGTAAATTTTCACGCTTACAAATAGTCTTATTTGTTTGTAGATTACATTTTTTAGATTTCCATAAATAATGAACTGAATTACGATTGTTCATAGTTATTAAAGGACATGTCTATTTAAATTCTTTTAGAACAATTTCTAATACTTAAAAAATTGCCTAATAGAGCTTGGCTCATTTCGCATAGGGGCCAAATTGACGTAGCAGACCAACAAGCATAACATGTATGTTGGTCATGTTATTTAAAACATTAAATACGCAATGTTTAATGAAAAAAGTCTAAATAACCCATAAAAAAATTTTTGTTTGCACCAATTCTGATAAAATTTGAAGTTATACTTTTATAGCTTTATTAATGATTTTCCTGAAATACTTAAGAACATTTTCCAATATAACTTAAGATTTCTTTTAGGTTATGTTGCTTTAGTTTGCATCAATACATATAGTATTTGATAAGAGATTTAACATTTAGTTTCTATACGTTATGAAAATTGAGAAAATGATGCGGACCAACTCACCAAGCAATTGGGGCACGTAGGTCCAAACGTTTTAGTGTCAGTTTTAGTTTCAAAATTACTTACAGTGCTTCAAAGTTTTAACCATTTAAGTTTTACTATGGTGACTTATTTTTGAAGTTCATTTCTTATCATAAATGCGAATTGAAATTGAGGAATTTCAACTTTGCACAAGCCTTTGCATAAAAGCTGGTTAACTTGCGCCATCCTACCCTAATGCAGATATACAGGAAATAAATTAAGAGGACATCAAGAGTACGTTATTTTTATTTCATTTTATAATTTAGCTTTGGCAAATATAAGGAAACCACGCACGAGTGAAATCAGCATGTCAAGATTAAGAAAGAAACGTATGTCAAGGCTCTCAACCATATATCTGTATGACTGGTTTTCTACTATTGTTTTCGTCTTAAGGAACGATTTAAACTTGAAGTAAACCAAAGAATTTCGGTACTTTTACATGTTACCTCATTTTCCCTTTTTAATTACAAAGAAAGCTGATTTCGTGTGTCATTAATAGTAGGTAATTCATTGTTTTATTTAAATAGAACGTGAATCTCAAACTGGCAGTATATAGTGTTAAAACGCTTTCTAAAGCTTCAGTTAGTTATTTTTTGAAAATATTAAATAAAAATTTAATCAATGCTATTATACATAAATGTAGCATTTAAATTTAACATTATTTTGCAGATTTGACATATTTACTTCTGCAGTTTACCATTATCTGATATAATTGAATATCCAAAAAATCATACTTACAGCCATAATCAAATATCTTTTATAACCTGCAAAAGAGAAAAACGGAGTCATTAAAAGAAATATGTAATGCAGTTGTTTTGAAACTTTATGGCTATCAAGACCACATCTAAGTTCAATTATAATATTTTTATTAATATGAATGTCCATGAATTTGATTCTTTGTTATTCTCGATTATCTGATACATTGATTAAAAAGTTTAGATGTTTTTAATGGGAAAGTCAAGCATTCATTTTTTGGACTTGAAATATACTATTTCCTATTGAATCGCTCACGATGTCACAAAAGCTTCAGTACATTCGAAGATCATAAAATGCAGTATTATCTTTAAAAAATTCAGTTTTTCGCATACTGTAATACTCGAAAGAAGTATTTATAGCAAGGATTAATGCAAGTGTGAAAAAGCTTGCATTTCATAACATTTATTTACCTACTTATTCTAAAAATAAAGTTTTCAAATGCAATAAGATTTCAAAGCGTTTACTATAACTCCTTGATAAAAATTAGATTTCATTTCTTGATTTCCTTCATATAATTAATACCGATTCGAGATGTATTAAATCATTCCATATATTTAATTTTTGGGGAGTAAGCTTGTGTCTAAATGGATTACTAATTTTTAAAAACAAAATTTCAAACCCAGGTGCTCCAATACATTTTCGTGTTTTCAAATAGTAGCGTAATCATACATATATTGAATCTTCCCATTGATACAGTATGGAAGGAAGGTTTTTTGGCTTAAGTATTTTAAATTTGAATAGTCTTTTCAGTATCTAAATAAAAGTGAATCATGTATTGTAGTTTTGAAAACCGTCCTACCCATGTAGATATAACCTGTGGCCTAGTACCGAACTTTCGGAAGATTCTATTAAATACCATAATTCAAGGGAAATTATACTGGTATTGTCGCAGTATAATTTCCCTTTTATTTCAACACGCCCTCATTTAACGAAGCCTATTGAGTTTCAAAAAAAAATACAACGTTTTGTATCAATCTGTTCTCATTTGAACTGGATAAGCAAGGGTTGTGTTTTTGTAATTAAACTGTAGCTGCACTA
>Ga0115856_100228_pt1 | contig 20178 bp, 13 predicted proteins | sample InSIn4gowninarea_FD_83870 | JGI IMG/M metagenome (GOLD analysis project Ga0115856, IMG submission 83870)
CCGGGAGAAAAAAACAACAACAAATGGATAAAAATCGGCGGAAACGGGATTTTCTTTCCTCGTTTTTAAAACCAAAGAGATAACCTAAATTCACGCCTTCTACCAGTAAATAGGTGTTTAAATTGCAATTCTTTGGGTGTGCATGTGTGACGTAAAACTCTCTCCGAAAATTACGCGTCATAAGCCTTTCCAGAAAGAGAACAACTCGAACAGACTTAAAAAGATATTGAATATAATGGGTTTTTCATATGATGTCATTATTTCGAGGAAGAGAGAAACGAGAGTCGACTTCAGTGCAATGAAGAAATGAAAAAGATATTTTTTATTGTATACATGTTCATTCGAAAGAGTTCTTTACGCCACGCTTTTATGTAAGGAACGAAACGAAAAATGGAAGTCAAAATTACATGCCAAATAAATGTGGTGGAACAACCATATTTATGATGGAATGCCGTGAATTTACTCTCTTCACAAGAAGGAAAAATAAAGAGTTTATGGTTAAAGGACAAAACCTATGGAAAACAAGGATTTTGAAATGAGTGTTTAAGGATTAAATCGGCGAAAATTAGGAGTTTATTTCAAGGACCAAATAGAAGAAAAGGTTTATAAAGATATTTTAAAACCGACGAAATAAAACTATAATGAGAGCTTATAAGAGGTTTTGAAGGATCAAAACGAGAGTTGAAATATGAGAAATATAATATGCTTTTCTGATAATTAAAAATCTACGTTTCCAAAACTAATACATAAAATTTCCCATTTGAATGGAATAGGAATCTTTAATAAATTCTTTTTTAAAGTATTTTTTTAATAATTATAAATAAAATACACACCCACTGTTGATGTATGTGAGAAAAATTTAAAAAAAAAATTAAAAAAAAATTCTAATTAAAGATGTTGTCATAAATGTTGAAGAGTTAAAAAGGAGTTTAAAAAAGTGTTTTCAAATTGATTGTTAAAGCAATTTTTTGAACAAAATTTATTGCTAGCGTTCATGATATCTTAAAAAAGATATATAATGGCAACGTTGTTATAAAACCAAGACAATTTTTTAAGAAATTCGAAAATATATTTATTAGAGAAACACTCAAATTTATTTACACATACTGCTATAGCTTAAAGATGCTAATATGAAATTTAAGACATTTAAAATTTAAAAAAGCGCAACATTATAAAATAAATTTGAAAGAAAAAACAAAAGTAATATACATTTCTAATCATGCATAACATTGTTACATTTACCACATAACACTAGAGATCATAAAGATAATTATTGTTAATTCTTCCATTAAATGATTTTCAATCATATAAATTTAATCTACATAAATATAGACATTTAAACGCGATGAACATTGTTAAGTATGATTGGCGTTTTGGAATACTATCAGTATGCGAAAGCAGCAAAAATTTACTGACATAAATAAGCGTACGGTAAAAGAATGTCAATCCCCTACATTAAAAGCCTCATTCTTTTACAGTCTTAGCAATAATATACTTATTTAACCGAATAATTCAATATTTCCACCAACTAATTCACTATTTTCACCAAATACTGATCCTTCCTGCATCATAAGGCTGTTTTTCCAATATCATTTCATCTCTGTATGCCTCATAATACTTACATAATTAATACGACTTTAATATCTCTTACATTTAATAATAATAATTTAGATGGCTAACAGTGCATCATATACATTTGGATGGCAGTTGTAAAAAAAATCGGGAGGATTCTTTGCAGCTTGATTCAAGTGGAACATGAAGTAAACTTGGAAAGCAATAATCTCTAGATCAAAAATGTTTTACCTAAAATTACATAAACTTAAAAATGGCAATATTTATATGCGTGTATGAAACTGTCTTTCAGAATGATATCATACCCTTTTTCTCTATAATATATTTATTCAATTTTTTTAAAATTCATTAACGTTAGTGATTATCTTTAAATATTTTTTTGATATGTTGACATCAGCTCTAAATGCAGAAAACAACCAGAGAATTAAATAGGAAATTTTTTAAATTTAACGAATCCAACAATAAATATTTTTGATCAAATTTATGGCGTTTTGAGAGAGATTTATATTAATCTCTCCACCTATCTTTAACACAAAGCACATAGATTTCATAAAAAGGAATTTTTCCTAAGCCTAATGTTTTTAACCAAGAAAATTCGTATGCAGTAATCGATGGATTTGTAAGCAGCAAATTATTCGTTAAATTAATTAACATAGGACGTAATTTTCCCTTCAAACTAATAAACAGGCGTACAAAAAATGATCTACTCTAAAGTAATATCATTTGAGATGACGTATATATCATCTCTAAATAATTTTGAAAATATAACATTCAAAATTTAAAAGACTCGGCTTTAATAAAGAGAGTAAACAAATTAAGTAAAACGCAAACTAAACTCGAAATAAAACACAAATAGAAGATTAAAAAAAGTAATTTGTTTCAGTTATATTGCGGGCTATAAAGTAATCAAACAATTCATTACATTGAAACGCTGAGCCAAAATGCGTAAACAAATTCATCTAATGCAAAATGCCGAAAGAACTACAAACACAGAACTAAACAGCAAAGCCGTTATGGGCACTCCCAATATCGCATGCAGAAAAGGGCACACTGAAGCCGTAAATAGCTTCTCGGAAAGAGAGATAGCCTCCCTCCGGCCCCCCCTTGTACCCGTTGAATTCCGAAAACAATTATCTCCCCAAAAGCGGCAATTAAAAATCGAACTACGCTCTCAATCCGAAATCTCTCATTTCAATAGCGAAGAGAACAAAAGAACATCCCTTAACGCACTTCCGATTTCCCCCTGTAGGAAATCGGAAAATGAAGAGAAAAGTCACCGTAAAAAAATAGAGAATTTATTTTATAAGCGTAATAGCACTATACACAAGACCGTGGCACGCATACACTCTCTCGGAGTTGGCGAGTGCTCGCTGCCATTGCGAAAATGCATTTAAGCTAAAAGTCTCGACAATACAAATTTGCACCTGGAATATTGATCGTCGTCGCCATGGTAACCGAGTCAGGGCAAAAGGTTGCCATTTGGGATTACCTAAAGTAAACAGAATGCTCGAAGCTGGTGTTAAAGGAAGGCGTGAATTTAGGTTATCTCTTTGGTTTTAAAAACGAGGAAAGAAAATCCCGTTTCCGCCGATTTTTATCCATTTGTTGTTGTTTTTTTCTCCCGGTTTTGATACCCTGAGGTTTTTCTCCTGTAACAACTTCCCTGCATTACAGATTATGTTACATTGTGTAAATGGCGGATTTAGAGGTTGGTGTTTGATAAACAAAGAAATGGGAGTAAAATTTGCATAGCATTGAAATTTATTGGCGATTTGGTGGATTGGGAATATTCTGTACTTGGCAGTGATTTTGATGGCGGGAACGGATATAAACAGTTCGTTGGAGCAAACGTGTCGTGTTCTAAAGGATTAATGAATGGGCTTATTTGCGCAAATGAAAATGTTTTGATAGGTTTAAAGTGTAAAGATTTGTTTACTTCCAAGGAGCTTTGTTATTCATTCTATTGAAAGTTTTATCACAAAAAAATCAATAAAATATTGATTGTTGACTCCATAGGCTGTCTGAGGCATCTGGTGAAAGGCATTATTTAACTTGTCTTGCAATGTCCTCACATTCTAAAAAGGTAGCGTGGAAGCAAAAATTCAGTTTTCTAGGTGAAACAATAAATGTTAAATTTAATTCATATCAGGTGAATTTGAAATTCAGTTGAATATTTAACGAGCCACTCCCTGATGATTCGAACCTTATAACAGGATGTTGGTAAACATATCACCCATTGGGAACACTATTGTCATGAATAAATGAAGGGGTGCATGATCTGCATTGATGTTCGCATAGCATACAGACGACAGGAATTGTTCTATTTGGATGAAGAATCCTAATGTGTCCCATGAAACCATCACCCGTAGAGTATTGTATTTGGCTAGCTGTATATCTTGATGTAAGGATTTCCATAGGAAATCGACATGTTTGCGGTTTTCTTCTCTCTTAACGCTTGACAGATGACTGCAGGTGGGTTTGGGTATAAAGGTTATATAGGTATAAGGGTTTGGGACCGGTTCACTTTGAAGTGATATGGATCTACTTCATCATCTTTTGTCATTCTTCATTAATTTTCTCGTCACTGTGATCAACCAGAAAACGTGATTCGTTGAATTAAGTAATTTTCTTTCATTCTTCTATGCTCAATGACGACGTTCCTTGGCCGATTTCAAACGCTGAGGGCGATGACGTGCCGCCAACGCAGGGTCGTGAATCTGGTTCTGGTTAGGTAGAGGCTTACACGTAGCATTGAATGCTGCACTGTTTGTTAAAGCATACTGCCCGAGTCGCCACTACTTGTAGCTGCTGGTGATTTCGCCCACTGTAACCCTTCGGTCATCATAAACACGGTGTAAGACTCCGCTCTCCTCTAGAGTCGCTGGGCATTGAATCTGGACAGAGATTTACCATTTCACTATTCATGCCCCATTTTCAACGTAAGCAGCCCAGCAAACACAGCGTTTCTGAAATAGTTGTTCCCAGGCGCCGAGCCACACCGACTTGACTTTCATCCTAATCTGAAAAATTAGCTTCTTTTCTCTTTATATCACTAAACTCTGCACACGTGGAAAGAAAATGCGTCGGAATTATATATGCTCCAGCCATAAGCAATGCACTTCTTTTTTTTGTGAGCCCATTTTTAGGAGAATATGATGGTTCTTCGGTGTACGCGTTGATTTCTATTCTCAGGAATGAGCAAAAAAGATGTTTCAAAAAGGTTGGTACTTAGTTTTAAGAACGGAAGATACAAAATATTTAAAAGAACAATAATCACGTTGGAACTTATACCTCAAGGGGAAATGACAAAAATCTTAGGGAGAACCATTTATTGGGTATATTGCCAGAACTGGGTGATAATTTGTAATACCAATATATCGCTTATCCACTGTTTTTCTTTTATCAAACTGGTCTATATGATGCATGAAACACATTTTCACCATTTTATTTCTTTTTCTACTTCGATCTTTTTCATCTGCATTGTCCTTTGTCTCTCAATAGTGTATTGTTCTTTGTTTTGCAATTAATTATAAGTAATGGCGCTTTAGTTTGTGAATTGTTTTATATGTAACGTTTTATTTAGTTTCACCAGTTTTCTTCTCTTTTAATGTTTGACGGATAACTGCCGTGCTGGTGGGTATAACAGTTTGGGGCCAACAGTGTGGGGTTCAACTTGACGTGGTATGGCTCTTGTCTTATAGCGGGTTATCAACTCGGTCCTGTCCTTATCAGTCACGAGTTTTTATGCAATTCTCAACCCTATAGATATCACTCTACCTCCATAACCTTATCATTCTTCGCTTTGAGAAAAGATGCTAGCTTATGACTAGAGCCCGGAAGTTCAGGCAAAATGCCATAAATGCCCTTTTCTGCCTTTTTTAAACGTTTTCTTCTGAAAATGCTTTTTTCCTTCCTTTTGTTCATAAATGCCTATTCCTGTCTAATTTAAAAATTTTCTGCAAAGCTTTTTGTGTTTTTGACCGAGCATAAAGGCAAAATGAAGATATCTTAAAGTTCGGAAATGGTTGTCTGTCATCTGATGTATTGTAATGCATTTATAGAGATTAGGACTTTGTTCCTTTTGACACAACTCCCTCACTCTGAGGCATTGGTCACCCCTCGTACAGTACAATGGCTATTCATCTGAGCTGATAGGGTACTCGTGCTTGACTGGCTTTACTTTGGCCAAATGGTATTGAGCATGAAAGAGTGATATTATTTCTTGCAAATGCAGCCACCTACATGAAAAAAAAACTGGAAATGCCTTAAAAGTTTTATTTCCTAATATGATCCATCTAACGTGCCTTGCTCATGCATTGCACAGGACAGCAGAGGAAGTAAGAGGTCTCTATCCTGAGGTAGACTCTCTTAATTCTAGTGTTAAAAAAGTATTTGTGAAAGCCCCTGCAAGAGTTCAAGTGTTCAAAGAAATTGCACCAGACATTCAATTATCTCCTAAACCGATCCTTACGAGATGGGGAACATGGATTTCAGCAGTCTCATACTACTGCACAAATTTTGAGGTCGTTACTCGTGTCCTTACCAGCTTTTCGGATGAAGAGGCAGTATCCATAAGAAAAAGTAAAAGTCCTCTTAGCAATTCTAAAATAAAAAATGAACTGACTTTTATTTCAACTTATTTTGGGAAGCTCCCTGGAGCTATTGAACACATAGAAAAAAGAAATATGTCTTTGTCCTAGTCACTAAAGATTTTCGACAATACTACTGAAGAACTAATGTCTAGTCTGGACCAGCTGGTGACAGAATAAGGAAGAAATGTGAAAATGTCATCTCTGCAAATACAGACTTTGAATGCATTAAGGACATTGCAAAAGTACTTTCTGGTGATACTACAGTTGAACTTACCATATCTCCTACCATGGCAAGTTGTTTTAGGTACGCGCCCATAACCTCTGTCGAAGTAAAAAAATCCTTCTCTTTGTTTAGAACTATATTGACTGACAGGAGACAAAATTTCTCTTTTGAAAATTTGAAAAAGCATTTAATTGTGATGTGCAAAAACAACCAATCATCAGAATAAATCTGCATACAATATTATTGTAAGTATGAGTTTTAAATTTTTTTTTCACACTTACGCAGTTGAGGTTGTGTTTTGTGTGTGTGTGTGTGTGTGCGCAATTATGTCCACTTCTTTTGTACTATTGCTACGATAGTCGAGTAAAATGAATATGTAGGTATACCGGATACTTCTAGCAACTGTTTTTATACCTTGGATACCTATATGAGCTTTTAGGCATTAACAACTACCATTTTGCTCCAATTTTAAGTGCCTTTTTTAAGTGCCTATTTCAAGCTTTTTAAATGCCTTTTTTCCTGCCTATTTTTGCATTTTATATTGCCTGAACTTCCGGGCTTTACTTATGACATTAAGACATCGTTTTTCATTGCTCATTACATGCTTTCTTACTTTCAGTAGATTAATTTTCTTAACATTTGTGATGCCAATTTTCATCTTAGAAAACAGTGCTAAGTGTATTCACTTATAAAACAGCAACAGGCAGCGTGGAAGCAAGACTCACCTGACAGTACCGAGAGCCAGGCCTGAGCACGGACCGGCTCTCCGACGCCGTTTTCGGCCACGCATTCGTAGGAGGCGTCGTCCCTTCCGGCCTTGACGGGGTCTATTCGAAGCACGGAGCCGTTGGCCATCTCTTGCACGGTGTAGCGCTGCGTGGTCACACGCTTGTTGTTCTTGCGCCATTCGATCAGGGGCTTGGGGTTTCCCACCGCCGTACACACGAAGCTGGCCACGCCGTTGTTGAGCACCGTCTGGTTCTGAGGGGCAGTCTCAATCCGAGGGGGATCTGTGGAAATAAAAGAGAGCGTTTATGCGAGTTCATAATTGAAATTTGATTTGAAGAAAGGTTTTAAACACGATGGGTAAAGACCAGTTAAGATAGGGGAACTTGAGTATGGTTATTGTATTTCGTTTGTAACTAAATTCCGAAAGGTAAACAGCACCAGAGATAATGGATAACCAGCCAAGTCTTAGTCTGCCATACCGTAGCCCAGAGAAGAGCAGAATTGCTTCTTTAGAGGGATTACCGCTGGTTTTGGCAAAAAAATAAATAAAAATAAAATAAAATAAAATGAAAGATAAATAAAATAATAAAAACAAAACAAAATAAAATAAATAAATAAAATAAATAGAAATAAAATAAAATAAAATAAATAAATTAAGATAAAAATAAAATAAAATAAAATAAAAATTAAATATATAAAAATTAAATAAATACGTTCAAAATCTTAGCTTAAAAGATTTTTTTATTCCTTAGAGAAACAATACTTTTTTTTTCAAATGCATTATTCTATCTTTTAGAGCCATATAAACAAATCTTTCTACCTAGGAAAGATTCTAGGATAAAAGATAAAAGATAATCTTTCTATATTTTAAAGCTAAACATTCAAATACGCATAAATTCAATTCTCACCTTCGAATCTAGTTGGCGGATTCAGCCATATTCGAATGCACCTACTGGTGCAAAGGTGGTATATGAATTTATTATCTGAATCGGTTTCTGAATTTATTCCTAATCGGTTATTATCTGGATGGTGGGGGAACTTCACGAATCAGATTAATGTACATGTCTTATAATGCGTATGCCGCATAGGAGCAGTTAATAAAACATCTTCAGTATATAAATAACAACGACAACTATTTCAATCGAATTCATTATTATTGCAAGTATCAAAATATTCTATACCACTGATGTATTTTCTCAAATTGTTTTGTTAAGGTCTACAGACCATTTCATAAGAGAACTGGAGTTAAATTTGAATTTTATTTTTGTTTTTTCTCATAAACAAATAAATATTTATTCTCCTAAAGGAAGAGCCCCAACATTAAATTAAAATTTAATCTTTATTATCATTAAACTAAAATTCAATCAAATTTTCGCTGGAGGCTTCAGTAATAATTAATATTTTAGAGTAAATCGATTCTAAATAATACTTAAACACTACTAAAGTGCAATCTTTTGGCCTTGATGTTTTATTACATTTCCTTATATATGCATACATGTAGTACGTTAAGTTTAAAAAATATGGAAACAGATTATTGTTTCATGGTTTTAATATGTGTTCAAGTCGGAGAAATTTTAACATGCATTAACATTAAAGTATAGTGTGGTATACATAGTTTTGCTGTTATAATGGTTATATAATGATACTTTAAAGGTGGAACTTAAATTATCATTGCCATAAATATGCTGCATCAAAACAATTTTCATTAGAACATCATTCAAAATTGTGCATTGTTGTACAATTTTTCAAAAATTTTATATGTTTGACTTGTGTAGGATAAGTACTTTCATACACACATTTGCGTATTATAGAAAGCTAATAGCAATATTTTTTTAAATCTCTAGTGACATTCCCAATTAACATTTACAAAGATTTATTTAGAAATTTAAGAAATCATCAATTTTAAAGTTAAAAATGTTATTTCAAAACGGAACTTTTAAATAATTGTATACGACGTCCCTAAACAGTAAAAATAAATAAATGCCCTTAATGAAGCCGATGGCTATATTAAATTTATAAGTAAAAGAAATGTACAAAACGTTTTTTCGTTCCAAACACGCATGTGTTATTTTCTGTTTTTCTATGGAAATTATTTCGTAGTAGCATTTTATTACCTAAAACGAGAAATATTTGAAATCTTAAGCTTTTCCATTTTTTTTATCAACTGCATTATTCACTTCTATTCAAAAAGAAATGCAAAATAATAAGGAACTGATATTTTTGACTTTTAAATAGAAAAGAAGAAATTCCTTAATCCCTTTGCTTTTAAATAGTCTCGAAGGGACACAAAAATATATTTTAGCGTCAATGTGAAGTACATTTAGACGTAATTATTAGCTATAAAAATAAAAATTGCACGCAGCCAAAATATTTAAACGAGATAAAAGGAAAAGAAATACATAGAGTTACGAAAAATGTTCTTTGATTTACAAATAATATCTAAAGAAAAGTAAAATGTATAACAGATACCTGAAAACTCATGAGAGTTTATTTAACCAATATAGAGAAATAAGAAGTTTTATCAGCAATGCGCTTACAACTTTATATTTTATTTAATGCTTGTTCAAGTCGGAGAAATTTTAACATGCATTGATATTAAAATATATTGTGGTATACATACTTTTGCTATTGTAATGGTTATATAATGGTATTTTAATAGCGGAACTACTATTATCAGTGCCATAAATATATTGCATCAATATAATTTTCATTAGAACATCATTTTCAAAAACTTCTTGAAGGAAATAATTTCTTTCACTTAAAATCATCAAATTTAGAAGTAGCATTCTGAATAAAAACTATAGACTTTAATATACTGTCGAATATTGTCGAATATTGAAGTTGCAATTGAATATTATACGAGAAAGATCAGAGTAAATGGGTACTATTCTCGAGGTCACAAATTTTCTAATGACAGCTGCGAGTTAATGTTGAACTATAATCAAATATGATATCTTCAGATAGTAAAAGGCATACATTTATAATTAACGCTTTTCTGTATGATCAGTGTTTTTTAAAATTATTATTATTATTATTATTTTCTTACGAAAGATAAAAAAGCAATATTTTCTTTTTGTCTTTCTTAAACACAATATCGTCACCAGAATAAAACAGTGGTCGTGGTAACTCGTCTAAATACCGTTGGATCTGGGTTCGAATCCTGGGTAAGGCACGGTCGTTCAACTTGGAGCTATGCCAAACTTCATGCCTACAAAGAAGCCTCGTGAAAAGGGGAGTTGCAAAAAAATTTATCCATTGTGGACGTGCATTATATGACGTCAACATGTGTCTTTCTTCGCCCGTTGCATGCAATTCTTTACTTCCGCGTCAATGTCTGTAAAACTCACTTAATAAAGTGCCTCAAAGACTTCAGCAACAGAAACCAACAAAACACATCGTTTTTTATTCGCAATGTAAGCCTCACCTTTGCCACGAAACATATATAAAATAAACCTTGATTTAAAAAAGAAAATTTCTTAATAATCATAAACACAAACTATTAGTACTAAGACAATTTCCAAATTTATTATAAATAAAATTTCTTTAGAATATCAATACACTGGCTTAAGAAATTCGTACAATATTCCCTTAAGGAACTCTGTACATTTAATATACGACATATGCATCCACTTATCGTTAGTCGTTCATTTTTAAACCTTAGTAAAAAGACAACTATTTCATTTTTTCCCTTTACTTATTCCTGCTGCCCAATTTGATTAAAAAACGGAGAAATGCTCAAGTAAACGGGAAGACGGGAGACTGTTGCGAAATATGAGAGTCTCCGTTAAAATACGGTAAAAATTCCCAACAAAAGGAATTCGGTAAATAAGTAAATTCATGCAATAGAAAAATGAAAGTTTCTGATGTAGATATAATATCAAGTTCATTATGAATTCTTACAGCTTACATAAAGAATAATGCATTATACACAATCTGCAGATACTTTACTTAAAAACAAAACACTTACAATGGCAAACAGAAAGCTTTTAAAGAATCCCATTTGTTCACGAATATTATATAGTTAAATACAAGAACATATTCAAAGAAAATTTTTCATCCTGAGTGATGTGCGCATCGGAAGATAAAGATATATTTTTTTTATTTTAACAAATTACATAATACAGCAGTACATCCTCTACTCCGTTTCGGATTATCCTGTTTTCCCAAGAAGAAGTCTTTATCAGAAAAACAAAACAGCGGGAATTTTAAAAACACGATGCCCAGTTACGCGTCTTGGCAAAATTTACATTATTCGCCTGCGAAAATAAAGCAGAAAGAGAATTATAGTGACATGCACCTAAAGCGACAGCATGCAGCACGCCTCCTTGCCTTGTGTTTCGAGAGATACTAAAATCAACTTCCATTAAAAAGCATCCTGAATTTCATAAAAGGCATCTAAAAGAGGCAACCCGAAAATGTAGATCTCCTTCTAAGAGTCATCAAATATTCATGATTGTCTAATGTATGTTTCTAACATGGAGATAAAAATTTGTGCAAGAAAAAGGGGAGGTATCGCTCGTTGCGAGGGAAAGCGGCGTGATGTTACATCGGTGGAGCTATGAAGTGTTTTCGACATACAGTGAGTCTGATACGTTTCTTTTCTCTCTCGAAATTCGAAATGAATAAAATATAATGTTTCGGAATGCATATTCATACATAATGTATTATGCATAAATTAAGGAACGAGTTATGGAATGTAGAGATTCATAACGTATTAAATAGATATGAAATTACTGAATAGAAATATTTTTAAAAAGTGAAAGATTTATATCATAGGCAATTTTATTAATTGCATTAAAACTAGTTAGAGTGAAAAAAGAAAGGGATATACAAAAAAGCCAAGAAAACTGAATCCAATTTATATAAAACCAGTACAAGAATATAGCTAAAAATAAAAGCAAATTGTGTTTATTCCTTAGCACTTTGTCAGTGACCCAACTAAGAAAACAAACACTGAAATAGGCGTTTCTAGTTTACACCATGAGCTATTGCTAAAAAAACATGATCTAATGAACGAAGTGCTAAGGAATAAACACAATTTGCTTTTATTTTTAGCTTTATTTTTGTTCTGGTTTTATATAAATTGGATTCAGTTTTCTTGGCTTTTTTTGTCTTTAAATAAGTAGCGTGGAATTAGTATGCTGCATATGCGCAATTTTTCTCATTACTAATTTATTCTAATTCATTCTTATTGTCAATATAATCAGCTAATTTTTCAACTTATCATTCTCTTTCTTATGGTTCATATATATATATATATATATATATATATATATATATATATATATATATATATATAAACTCATATATATATATATATAAATATATTTATATTAACTCTTATAAGACTTTTTTTTCTAAAATATAATATATATAAAAAATATTATTGTTGCATATGCTCTCTCTTAGTAAAACCAAATGATATACAATCAAGTGAAATTTAAAAATGTAACAAGTATGTTTTCAACTATTGGATGATATTTCACACAAAGATAAGCGTTACTTTTTTAACAGCTATATGATCTAAATTATATGAAAATGTAGGAGCTTATCTCATCAAAAAATAAACATCAGAAACGATCACAAACTAAACAAAAAAAATTTGTAAAGAATATCTCTAGATAATTAATACAAATATTATTTTTCATAAGACATAGCATAAATATACGGATCATTACTGCATAGCGATTCAACACTGTTTCCACATGTTATATACTGCATAGCGATATCAATACTGTTTCCACACATTATTATACGCATGTGTAGAAATATCACTGCCACTACCGTCAAAGCAATGAAAAAAGTACTCTAATGCTAGAGTACATTTTAAAAATCATTTTCTATTCAAGATTTATTCAAATAGCTACTTCTGTATTATCAACATTAAGAATAAGCAATCTTATGAAAAGGAATTTATCGCTGCATGAGCAGTTTATATATTGAAACGATTTGCTTAGAGTTACTAAGTAAAACGATGTATCATATTCTAGATTCCTCACTGAGAAAAAACACGTTTTATACTAAGCGGTAAATTTCGCTCGTATCTTAATGGAGTTAATTCATTAAGATTAAATAATACTCTTATATTTGGTATAATACATAGTATATGATCTTAATAAATAACATCGCATATATGTGAAATATAATTTATTACTACATTTACTTAAATTAGTTTTGCTTTGCTTTGAAATGAATGTTTTTAACAAATTGTATCATTTTACATATAATCTGTGAAAAGTACACGATATATTCTGAAATGATAAAATTATCTATTTTATTTTAACGATTTTTAAAAATTAGAAGCTTTATTTAAGAATCTGGATAATCATATAAACTTACCGCCTAAAGATAATGAATGAGACATAGAGAGAAAAATACAATTTTTTACTCCTTTTGATAACCGCAGTTAATAGTGTCTACATGAAAAACAGATTCAAAATTTCTAGAATGCAAGCCATTATGTTAGCACGTGCATTCTCGAATACTTTATTGAAACGTTCATTCTTTCATGTTAGGTTGAAATTCATGAACATACCATAATTTGACCGTTAAGATTTAATAGATAACGGAAGAAATGTAAATGACGATTATATTAGTGCAAGCTTTTATTAAGAATAGCATTATTAATGCAAATTCTTTTTTAAGAGCAATTAAACTAAACAGCATAATGCAATAAAAAGTTAATCAAAAATAGTTTTTAAGCACTTATATTTTTGATACGAATGCGTTTTGGTCGAGTAAAAATTAACTGCAATTCATTACGAAAACTTCAGAAATTCGAAATGAAAACTAAAATGTTTTTTCAACTTCTCACCAACAATTTTCGTGAGCAGAATATTAAGCACAGTAATGCCAAAATAACTTTTATGATTCGTAATTTAAAGGTACACCATAACACAACAGTAAAACAATGTGTTATGAATTTTCTCTAAAGAGAATTAAAATCAAATCTCCATATATCGAACTCCCTTATATTGAAATTTTCTATGTATCTAATTTTTAGTTATGTTAATTTTAAAGAAAAATAGTTGCTATAATTCGAAAAAATCTCTATATATCGGAGTTTTTATGAGTCATGTTAAATATTTTTTTCCAATTTATACAGTTAGACCGTCTATACGAATTCCTGGTGGTTGACTATTTGTTGATAGTTACTGAATATCCTAACACAGAATTTGCCTCATAATACTGAAAACGAAATAGGGGAACATGAAGAATTAGATGAGTCTGAAAATATTTTGAAGCAATGGAAAAAAGAATTGCGAACAAGATGTATTGAAAAAGTATGCCGTGAACTTCAATTCACAGAAAAGGTTCTGCGTTCGAAGTTCTGCGTAAACTAAAAAAATGCGAATATATCCATGAATTATCATTCACAAAAACTGGCGTTTCAACAAAACATTTATACACATTTCAGAATAATGCAGTTGTGATTGTTGTGAATGGTTGGTCATTTAAATGGTAAGTTTGTCCATATTTATTCAATTATTTTTTGTACCACTTCAATTTTTAATTACTTTCTTTCATTCAATGTGATACATATAATATTTAGAAAAGAGTATCAAAATATAGGAATATTAATACTTTAGAATTAATAATGATAGAATAAAGATCATTTCTTTAAATCAAAATTTCTGTACATTGAGATTTTTTCCCAGAAATTTTCTGCTTCGATATACGGAAGTCCGACTATACTTTGTACAGAAATAAAGGTTCTTTTTGCTTTTATAGTTCGGATTTCAATTTTGTATGTTTACTGATCCATTTTAAGCGAGCACATACAGACACAGAATGCTAACTCCAAACGATTTTTAAATGGGGCTTTGTAAAAGCCTTTCCCGTTAAACTCTATTTAAAAAATAATAGTTCAGAAAATTTTGAAAGATAAAAATTAGTTTTAATAATAAATATGCGGGAAAATCGAGCCGATTGGATACAAACGGAGACAAATGATATCAAATTTAAAATGAAAACTATTATAGTTTGTACGCTGTTTAATGTATTATTTTGTTTTCCAAAAGTACCACATCATCCCAGCGTTACACGAACAATTAGATTTGATGTAATTAAAAACATTAATTAAATCAAAGTAAAGAAAATTTAGAATGGGTATTAAGCGCAGTAAATGGAGAAATCAATAAACGAGCAAAATAATTAATATTGTACTAAAGAACACACAAAAATTAAAGTAGGAATTACAGTTCAGTCGAGTCCGCTTAATGGAATAGTCAATTTGTCACGAAAAATTACTTTAATAAGCGGGATATTCCATTATCCGGGATCACATTGACGCGCTTACAATGCATCAAATCACAAATAAACCAAGACAGCTCTAAAATTACTAATTGTAGGTGTAGGTAAACTATTATAATCAACAGTCTAATTATTAAAAGTTAGAAAACTTTAAATATTTAAAAATTTAAAAATTAAATGAAAACGAGATATTATTTTGTTGTAGAATAAATGTTTTCTCATTTTTTGAAAAATACTCTAATTAAAATATACTAATAAAAATTCTTATTAAAATAATTAAAATACATTTTCCTTAATTTTTTAGAAAGTACTAATTAAAATGTTATACTTGTTTCTTGCGAAAGAAGTCAAACATTTTAGAGCGTGAACTATACTATGAATGAAACCAATTGTCTTTTGATGTTCTATTTCATAAATTAGATTGTGTAATACAATAGAAACGTATTATCTCCATTTTTACAAAAAGATACGTAAGAGAGCAATACGAAGGAGGTGGCAAAGGAAAACAACACTTAATGGAAAAATCATTACATTCGTGTGCAAGAAGTAGCCATTTTCTGCGATTGCAAACTTTCTATAAAGTAAGAAAATAACTCTGAAAGAGACATTCATTTACTGCCCAATCAAAATTGTTCTTCTTGGGAAAACATTCTGAAAAGAAATTTGAGAAATGGAAAAAGATTGATATCGTCATAGACAAAAATTAGTCCTTTAAGCGGGATAACTTTAAACATGATATTCCATTAACCGGGAAATTTAACAAAGAAGCCAATTACTGCGATTTGGTACATTAGAATTTTATTTCATTAAGCGACATATTCCTTTAACCGATATTCCATTAAGCGACATATTCCTTTAACCGATATTCCATTAAGCGGGTTCTACTGTATACGGTAATCGAACTTATTGCATTTAATAATCACAACAATGGTGGTCATTGGGACAGCACTCGGTCATTTCCCGAAATTACATATTTTCGTAACACACTGTATACTGAACACTCTGAGTTTTAAAAATTATTAAATTCAACAGATTTAAAAATATTTATCTAACTATAACATATTAAAACTGATTTCGTTTTCTGAATAGAAATTAGAATAATTCTGAATAGTATTAGACGTGTTGAATGTTATATGATGACTAAATCATAACGATGAAACGATTGGTAACATGGGTGCAAGTTACGAGTAAAGACCAAGACGGAAAATATTGGCAGTAAGGACCGCGTTGCAGGAAAGTAATATTTACAGGCGAAGCGGTTTAATACATTTACATAGCTGTCTGTAATAATAATTTATAATAAATTGGTTGGTGTTAAATATTTAGAGTCGAAATTTTGTAGTGTATAACAGTGGTACAAATTTTATTTTGAAATCTCTCTATTCTAAAAAAATCACATTTTCATGCCACCCTGTTTAAGAATTTCCTGGGTCTCCCAATTGTTTCGCTTGTATCGCGAAAACTACAAAACACACAGATATACAAGATTCCACTGCTTTGTACAGAAATCTAAAAAACAATGATAAAGTAAATTTCAATCCAGCAGACAACTTAAGAGAGATTCTACGTTAAAGTTAATCTTTTCGAAAATTGGTTTCTCTCAAAAAAATAATGTGTTTTATTTTTGTTATATAAAATTGTAAACTGTAAAAGCAACACAATATACATGTAAAATATTGATATACATGCAAATTATGCATTTAATGGTGGATAGTTTCGCAATTTGAATATTTTTTTTTTACCAAAATTAAGAATATTAAAAAAACAAAAGCCAAAAATAAAATAACGAAGTGTAAGAAATTTTTCCGTCCTCAGATATTTTCAAAAGACGGATTTCCGTCCTGTGGACGGAAAACTTGCACCCATGATTGGTAAAATGAAACTGAAATGCTTTGAAAACTAAACTAACTGAATCAGATGAAATATGGCTGCATCTTTATAAAGACTGGGGATTAAACTTACTGCATAATATTCGAGCGGAGTGAATACACGAAAGAAATGATATACTCTCATAAAGCACAGCACTTACACCACTTTACTTCTCAGCATCGAACATCTCGAGAGAGAATGGAGGAGCTCGTTTTTCCCTACTGAGAGGGAGAGAGCTGCGACAAAGAGGGAAAAGACGATGAACATCGCACGATATCGGATGAAACATGCTTTTAGCAGTGATGGAAACAACGCTAATTTTTTTCACCGCGCTCCGCAAGATTATTAATGATAAACTGCACATCCATTCTGAGATTAAAAGCACCCAGAAGTGAAGGAGCCAGAAAAGGTGCTTAAAATGCTTTAAAAAATGAACATCTTCAGAAAGGGAGAGTCAGTCTTTTTCTACAAAGTGAGGGTTCAAGTAAAGTAAATAATTATATGAGGCGTGTTTTTAGAACGTGTAATGGACACCAAAGGGAAATAGACTGGTGATGTTAATATGGCCATTAACATGCACGAAGTGATCAACAACTTTTGTTATCTTTGATGAAGTGGCCTGTAAATGGCCCTCAAAGCTTTTGTAATAATACATAGTTTTTATTGCGTTTTGTTTTACAATTTCGCAAACGAAACGTTAAACTTATAAATTAGTTTCAAAATACTGAACATGATATCTTGTTCTAGAATCACTACTAATGCCTTAAATGACACGCACCTTTGAAAACAAAAATGTCAAAAATCATCGAATATGTTTTATTAACTGTTGGAAAATGGTTGCTATTCTGATGTTGAAAGAAATGTCATTGAAATTTCATTCGATCGCTGATTGGATTCATTTTTACTCTCGTGTGGATAAAGTGACGTTGAATGTTTTCACGTTGACACCATGGCAACCGTATTGTTATGATAAGTAAAACTGAAAGGAAAATGCACAAATTAAAAAATGCCTAAATGAATAACTGCATAATGCATGTATAAATATGTATGTAATGTATAAATATGTATGTAGCTGTATGTATAAATGAATAATAAATAAAAAACCTAAATGCCTAAATGAAATTTGGCGCTTTGGTGCAGAAAAATAAGGAGATCAGAGTTTTGGTTTTTTAAGTTAGAAAAGATATATTAATTTTTAATGCAAAATTCTGCTACTCAATCTGACAACAAGATTCTCAAAACCGTTAATTCTTTAGTACCATGGTTTTGCTTGCGATAGTAGAAGGCAACGAGGTGTAAAATAATAGAGTGCTTGCTAATTTACGCTTATTAAATGACAACTGACGAAATTCGAACAGCGTAAAGTGAAGACAAGTTAACGGTTTAAATCATATAATGTGCGCGCGTAAAGTTATTTCTGAAGCTACATCTGAATTTGACCATACTTATGCATTTGATTCTGAAGCTACTTCTGAATGTGAAGTTAATTTGATACTTTTGATTTTGATTCTGGAGTTATTTCTGATACTTCTGATTCTTATTCTGAAGCTACTTTCGAAATCTCATCCCTGATTCTTAAAACCTTAAATCATTTTTCACTCGAATCACTCATTAGAGATAAAAAAGAAACAAAAACAAAATCATGTAAAATATTAAAACGGAAACCTTCCACAGAGCAAGGTTTAAATAGCAAAAATGTTGTTATATCTACACCCTATTGTCTGATAACCCCAGGATCAAGATTTCTTTTGCCATTTATGAAGCAATTCTGAGCACACAATCTATAGTTTGTTATTTACTAAAGAAACATGTTTAGAATTTCCATTATTTATATTACTCACCTAAATACATTTTTATGTTTATATATATATAACAGGCCTAAATTTAGTAAATACCAAATCAAAAGAAAATGTAACGAAAAACTTGTAACCATCTTTACAAAACCAAAAGTCAGCATTTATTTTATCGTATTTTTGGATAATTGACTTAGTTGTGTGGATCTCGTGGGAATTTCGAAGAGCAAAGGTTTACAGCTTTTGTTTGTAAATATGAATTATTCTAAATTTCTTAAGTAGACGTCTTTAATTTTTCTCACAAAGAAATATGAACAAATAATAACTGCAAGGACATTTTACTTTTCTTGTAATCAGTTAAATTTGGATTTAAGTGTAACAGGTGGCGAATACTTTATTACATCAAAGTACATACAAGTAACTTTTAAAAATTCTTATAGTCACGTACGCTATATTTCAGACTTTGAATATCAAGCTAAATATAAATTTCGTCAATGTAGAATAATTTTTAATTTAATAAGGCGAAACTGGCAAAGAAAAAAAATTAAAATTATTAACATTATTTTTATTCAAAGTTGCAGAACATTGTTTTAAACCGTTCTGCGTTAATAACCGTTTTTCAAGTGGTTAATATTAACTTAAATTTTAGAGGTATTGCTTAAAAAATTTGTAGTAATATTCAAACCGTTGCCAGGTTTCGAGGTTGCTCGTCCTTACAAGCCCTATGTTTTATTTTGTCTATGTTAAGAAACTGTATTGCGGGTTAGCTTTGAAAAATTTATAAAAGTCTAATCATTTTCCCACCCATCTTAAACGATCGTCAGTCAAAGAAATGTCCGTTTCTCATACCCGCAGCAGCTAGCTATGGCTGAATGGCTAGCTCTCTGGTCTTCAGTTCACCAGTTTGTGTGTTCGATTTTCGCCTCGGGCTTTGGTGTTTGTAGTGGTTCGAAATCCACATTAAACAGTAGCACCTGGTCTATTTAGCCCTCGTGTGCAAAAAATGACCGTAAAGCCACAAACCAAACTGACCAAACCATACGTTAAACAAATTCGAACAAATGTTTTTGTGCCCGTATCTGATACATGCCATAGAATTCTGATAAAAAACAAGTACTTTCCGATTTCATTGTATCTATATAATATT